>JAESFQ010000375.1_pt1 | contig 16061 bp, 25 predicted proteins | sample 9269431 | NCBI WGS metagenome assembly JAESFQ01 (sample SAMN14502588, study PRJNA617103) | algae metagenome | isolation source: Plectolyngbya sp. WJT66-NPBG17 and co-occurring heterotrophs from well... | place: USA: Mojave Desert, Joshua Tree National Park, California | collected 2006-08-06
CCTCACTCGTCGAAGCGCATCCGAATCGGCCTATGACGCTGTATCGCGGGCCGAACAGTTTGTTCCGTGCGTTGGCGCCAAACTATAGGCTGAACAAGGCCGAGTATCTTCAGTTGTATAATTTGAGGCCGACTACGCAGGTTATGTTAGAGTTGGTTATTGAAGAGGTGTGTTCTTTTACGCCATACTGCTCTATCTAGGATTGTCTTCATCTTCCATGTCTTTTGCTTTAGCGTGGATGGTTACTGACGCTTACATAGGCGGGTACGCGTTTCACTGAAGACGAACTACACGACATTCTAGCCATCATTCAGCAAGTCTTTGATGAGGAAGAAGGCAATATTCCTGCGGGGGTAGAGGACATGGAGATGCCCAAGATTGCCAATAAGCTGTTTGGAGCTAACAAGAAGAGGAGAAAGGCCAAGCGGAAGGCTTGAGCATGTGATGAAGGATGCATGGACGTAGCAAGGAGGAAAGACAACATGGACGAAACATCTGTTCACTAAGTAAGCTGGACATGACACCGCCATTAGTGTGAGAAAGTTAAAAACACCACGATACATGTGCCGGGCATCGGTCAATGTCGACAAATCACCTTAGATCCACAAAACACAATTCAAGTTTATGAACATGTGATTGTATGCTACCAACTGGCGGGTATCCATTCACCGCATCCCATCATGCAACGTAAAAGGACTGGGAAAGATAAAACTACAGATGCCGAACCCTCATGCGCCACTCGCCTGAACACAGCAAGCTCAAACCCATTCAACGCCGTACCCTCTTTTGTAAGAACATGGCTACAGATACTGAAGTCTCCGTGGGGTCGCGACGCATCTAGTCCTTGCTCTTCTTCTTTTTCTTCTTTTCCACCTTCTCATCACCATCGTCAGCTTTCCGCTTCTTGCTGTCCTTGGTCTCCTTTCCGGCCTTCTTCGCCTCCTTGGCAGCCTTCTTTGCTTCCTTAGCCTCACGCTTTGCGGCGCGCTCTGCTTTTCGTGCCTTCTTGGCCTCCTTCTCCGCCTTCTTTGCGGCCTTGTCACCCTTGGCGACAGCCTTGTCTTCCGATGCTGAGTCTGATGAGTCATCAGCACCATCGGCATCTGCCATCTCCTCGTCGCTGTCGACTTCTTGTACCAGCTTCTTTGGTGTACCGTTGGTCTTGGCCGACTTGGACTTCTTAGGGCCAGGCGTGTCGGCAGCCGGCTCGTCGCCAGTAAGGCCATCGGCGTCTGGGTTGTACTTCCGCGCTTCCTTGACTTCCCACTTCTTCTGTCCAAGTTGTGTCTGGTTCGCGTTGCCGGAAGGCATGCTCTTGAGCGGCTTGCCCTCGAGGGCGCGTAGTCTCCTCTCGATGGTGAGGCGTGCGTCGCGACCAAGCTGGGACTTCTCCTCTTCGGTGGGCTCCTTGGAGGTGTCCTCTGAAGACACACCCCAGGTGCTCAAGGCGTCAACGCGGAGACCCAAGGCGGACTTGGCAGCGAGCATACGAGCGATCTTGCCCTTGTTCTTTCCAGTGGCCTGACCAATAAGGGATGCGTGGTAGATGAGCTGGAAATGTTAGTACAAACAAAACGTGTTTTTGGAGTGGGGTACATACACCGTATTTGGGTGTGTCGTGCTTTGTCTTCAGGGCGCGGAAGAGAGCCTTTTCAGCACCGAGAATTTGGATGGTGGAACCGGGCGACTTGGCAAGGTTCATGAGGGATCCAGCGTGAGCGATGAGACGCGCACCAACAAGCTCGCCGACAAGAGCAGTCAGGTTAGGAGCGAGAGCCTGCATGCGGTTGGAGAGGTAGCTGCCGAGGCTTTGACGGTGCTCAGTGAGGTCAACAACCTGCTCTGCAAGAGCCGAGGTCGCCTCCAGGTCTTCTTCTGTGATTTCGGTGCCCATGGAGATCTCTGCAGCCGCCTTGACAGCCGCCTCAATCTCCTCAGGGAGGATTTCGGAAAGATCACTCTCACGCGCCTTGGTTCGGAAACCCATCTTGAGGACGACACGAGAGTAGGCGAGGTTGTCGTTGAGAACTGTCGTTGTAGTCAGTAACATACTTGTGAGGTGGTCGGCGTTCAAAGGGCTGGAACATACTCTTGGCGAGTTCTGGGAAGTGCCAGCCGTACCATTCCTTGACTCGCATAGCGTAGGTGTTGAGCTGCTTGTCAAGGACATCGAGAGATGCAATGGACTGGATAATCATGGTATCGACCTTGTCGGGCGAGAAGCGCAACTTGTGACGCGACAGCGAATGGGCAAGACCAAGTCTGGTCGCGGCCTCCTCAGAGGGCAGCAGGTCGGGAAGGAGTGAGGTCAGGTTTTCACGTATGGCACGAAATACATCCTGGGTAGAAGAGTCTGATACGGTCTTGAGGGAGAGACCTGGGAGTTGCGCAATCGAGTTGGATAGCTTGGGGTCGGCGACGGCCACTTGAGAATGTTAGCTGCCATGTTCTCTTTGCGATGTCGGGATGGTCATACAAGTAGCTTTGGTCTCGTCCTTTAGCTCGTCCAACAGAGACGAAAGCATGGGTGTGACTTTTCCATCGTGGAGCGCGGCGGCCTGCTCGAGAGCGTCTACAGCGCTTCCAAACTTGGCGAACTTCTTCAGCTTCAGCTGCTCGACGAGACTGGACGAGTCCTTGCTCTCTGCGCCCAAGAGCTTCTTGTCCTTGGACTTCAACAGAACATAGCCTGCCGAAGTTTCCGAGAGGATGAAGAGACCCATTTTGCGTCTTTTCGGTCGTGGGGCGGGTCCAATGGCGAAGGCGAAACGCAACTACCCTACGTGGTGAATTTGGTCGTGGTGTGCGAGGTCGCGATGGGAGTTGTCGCAAGCTCGAACAGTGCGCAATCCCAGCTCGAACTTTTTCCTGAGCTCGGGCCAGCGAGCCAGCGCTAGACCGGGAACGCACAAGCGTGGTTTCTGGCAGCTAGCAGCTAGTGACGAACGCCAGGCACATGGGATGCAGGCGAGCGCGACTCTGGGCCATTGACCTTGTGCGTATCAATGAATTAGTCAACCCCAAAGCAACGCTGCTCGCCGTTTCCGCCATGTCATCTGGCGGCGAGCGAAAAGTCTCGGGCTCCCTGAACCGCGGCACCAGGGGCACGACTCCACGCCTCGCTGATCTGGGAGAGTCACCGCGAACACCACTCCTGCGATCCATCTCATCCACCTTCGGGTCGCCCGGCGGCTCCTTCCGCACCGAAGACGAGTATGTCGTGATAGAAGTCGGCTCGCGCTTTGTACGCGCTGGCTTTCCCGGCGAAAGTGCCCCGCGATGCACCCTCCCGTTTGCGCCCGACGGCCAGCGCAGAGTGGGCGACTACAGGCAGTGGGACCCCGAATATGCACAGCAGAGAAGGAAGCGGAAGCGACATCAGGATTGGGGACAGGAATATGAGCTCTATCGTATGGACTTGACCAAGGTCGACTTGGGGCTGGTCGAAGACAAGTTTGAGCGAGCTATGAGAGAGGCATACGCCAAATACTTTCTGCTGGACACGAAGCCACGCCGGGTACTACTCGCCATGCCCCCACGCATGCCGCATGCACTCATGTCAACGGTCCTCGACGTGCTGTTCACAAGCTTCCATGCCCCGAGCATCACCCTCATGTCTACACCAGTACTATCAACAGTAGCAGCAGGACTACGGTCAGCGTTGGTTGTGGATATAGGATGGGCCGAGACACTTGTCACCGCTGTATGCGAGTATCGCGAGGTATCAGAGCGACGCAGCGTCCGAGCAGGCAAGCTGCTGAGCGCGGAGATGGCGAAGCTACTGAACGCCGAATTAGACGACGCTGAGCCGAGTGCTACCAAGGCAGACGTATCTTTCGAAGAAGCAGAGGAAGTCCTCACGCGCGTTGGATGGTGTAAGCCTGTCCCTCGATCGAATCGACGAACCGTATACTTTCCCGCACGTGAGGCGCCTGTACTAGAGGAATTTGAAGATGCTGTCGAGTCACCGCCGCCTACCGTCACTATACCCTTCCCGAAACACACTCCTCCCACCGAACTCACGGTATCCTTCGCGTCATTAGCCAAGCCCACTGAAAACGCCTTGTTCGCACCAGAGCTAGCCATACATGAGTTCGACGACGAAGACCTTCCACTACATCACCTCATATACCGCGCCCTCGTTCAACTCCCCATAGACGTCCGGCGACTATGCATGTCACGCATCGTGATAACAGGCGGCGTGTCAAACCTGCCAGGTCTCAAAACCCGCATACTGAAAGAGCTAGACGCTCTGGTACAACTCAAGGGCTGGGACCCAGTGAAGAGCTATGGCAGAGCAAGTGCACGTCGTGAGGAGAAGCTGCGTAACCAAAAGGAGGATGTCGAGATGCGCCGACAAGAAGGCGAAGATATGTTCCCGTCATCGCTTGATGCAGATGCGTCGCCTGCGCCGATACCCGCAGCGCTTCAATCACCCCTACAAGATCCAATAGACACCAAGTTCGCCCAGATGGCGATACGTCACGGACTGCCGCCTGCTAGCTTGATAGGTGGTACCATCAGAGGCGTGGAGACACTAGGCCCGTGGGCTGGCGCGAGCCTGATAGCACAGCAGCGCATCAAAGGCATTGTCGAAGTTGAGCGCGACAAGTATCTCAAAGATGGTTTGCAGGGCGCCACACGCGAGAAAGAAGTCTCTGTCATTGCGCAGAGGCAAAGCATGGGCCCTGGTTTGTCCACTAAAGGTGGTGAGAGGGCTAGCTGGACTCTGGGTGTGTGGGCATGAAGCGCATGAGAATCGTCACTGAGCATATCGTTCCCTTTTTGATACCCCTTCAACGATTTTGTTTGTCTTTCGAACCCATTCATCTGTTGCAAGTATGCATGAATATTCACAATAGACGTTTGGCTCAAGACTGATATGCGCATACACTGGACTCGAGCAGTTGCTGTGGTTATGTAGGCCCCTGAGTACGTACCTATTTATCTCGACAGTTCTGCCCGGTGTGCAAACGAATCGAGCCCGCCATTGGCCGCTCTTTCCTGCATCTCTCAGCCTCGTCGCGGTCTGCTAACTCGAATGCGGCCAGCTGTCCGCGATATGACCCAATGGCAATCGTGCTCTCACCTCCCTTAAGCCTCCTCACTCGTTCAGTGGTCTTTGGCCTGCGGCTTGTAAGGCCATCAGGCATCTCTGAAGCTCCGCAAATCCTCAGGTCCTCAGATCCTAAGGTATGTATACGTGTAAGCCATCTCGCTGAATAGCACTTCGGCTACGCTGATTGGCTAGCAAAGATTCATATAGAGTCGCGCTGCCCATATTTTTGGGCTTGTTCAGCGTCCTCCTTGTCCTCCTTGTCCTCCTTCCCTTGTGCCCATTATGGCGAGCCAAGGGCCTAATGGTCCTTCGGCTCACACCATACCTTCACAAGCACCTGGAGGACTCTCATCTCCGCATTCGGAAGTTACGGCTTCTTCAGGTACCCACGTTTATCCATCAGGGTCTGCATGCGTTCAGGCAGAATATCAAGCCTTAAGCCAAGACCCCACCGTCTTCGACCCCCAGCACGACCCTCGTGCAGCCACGTCGGAGTTTGATGCTTTCATCACATCGTTTTTACTCGCCAACCCTGAAGTTTGCGACAATTCTCGGTCAAGTTCAGACACCGGCATTGAACAAGCCTGGGTCAACGAACATCAGGCTAGCCTTGGTGAACGGTCACTGCCCGTCTCTCACCTCAAGAGACACAAAAGAACCGCTTCCTTATCTCCCTCTCCAGGCTTTGCACATAAGGTTTGTGGGCCAACTTCTCACTTTTGAGGCCTGACTAATGTCGTTTATCACAGCGTCATAGAGATGCCCACGCGTTATCCACACCTCCACACGAAGAACAACTAGCATTCCCAGGTTATGGTCAGCAAGCGGAGCGACTGATAACATCCCGGCAACCTTCCGAAGTTGTACATACTGAGGTTCAGTCACCAAAGCCACCATTGACAAACCCGGCCATGGCTGAAGAGGTTCAAAAACCTAAGCGAAGCTTCCCATGTGCTGCCCGGAAAGCTCAGGCAAAGCTGGGGTTGCCGTATACATGTACCGCGGCGCCAGTCAGCACCGTATCCGCAGGCCGAACACATCTGACTCGCAAGTTACCCAAAGGAAAGCCGCCGCACTTACCTTTCCTCCAGCTTTGCAAAACCTGTAACGAAGACATACTTGATGAGTATGAGTTTGAGACTCGTCATGGGAAAGACGGCCTTAAATGCGAGACTCCACGGCGACAGCGCAAGGGCGATGCAGGACAGCAGGAGCAATACGACATCTTGTGCTCAAAAGTGGAGGCTTACATCAGCACTCAAAACAGCCAAATGGATACAGCAATCCTGACCACAGCAGAAGACGACGCTACACTGTTGTGTTCAGAACCATCCAGGAATGATTCAGTCTTTGCGCCTGAGCTCTTTGCGCCTTCCCAGCCTCAAGATTCAGAAGTTGGAGAGCGTCCCCATCCACCAACATGTAGTGGACAGTCTCCACATGCTCATGTGGCAAGTGAGAACGTCAGTGTCCCAAATATCCTATGAATTTGCACTCTGACCGACCTCAGTAGCCTATCGAGGACGACCAAATGTCATGTTCGTCTATGGAACCTGACCCGCACATGACCGACTACCATGGTGCCATCGGTATCAGTGCGGAACCTGCAACAAACCGACGCACCTATGTGTCTATTGCGAGTGAAAGTCTTGGGCACAAGATTTTGCTAGAAGACGACATCAAAGAACCTGACCATTGGCGATTCCAGCCAATAGAAGATTCGGTATTCGGACCTTTAGAAGAAGTGCTAAGTCAGGACCACAACGAATGCACGAGTCTTGACGGGTCTGACGCAGAGGTACATTCTCAACAGTCCCAATGGACTTCTTCGCAGCAATATCTTGACCACAAGACCGCTCCAGGTTCCGGCCGACACCTCAGCATTGATCGAATGCTTGATGACTCCATGCTCACTGAAAGGCCTCCTTCCTTCTTCTTGAGATCTGCCACTCCACCATTTGGACTTTCGTGTAGTCCTCCACCGCAGTACACTAGTTTTCTCCATCAGCTTGCTGAAGGGGAGATGCCTGGTGACTCAATACTCACTAGAGGGTCAACTCTTTCCTTTTTGAGGCTTCGTACTCCACCATTAGGACTTTCGTACAGTCCTCCGACACTGGACGCTGGTTTACTCTATGAATCCGCTAGAGGAGGTCCATGGGGTTTATCACCCTCAACCACAACCACATCGCCTTCGGAACCCAGTACTACATCCAGATCCACTGTTTCGGATGTCGTCCGTTGCGAGAATTGTGACGTATTGTTCAGCGGTGAATTCCGCAAGGGGAATTTGGCGAGACACAAGAGATTAAAACACTCCGGAAAACTCGAGGGTATGAAGAACTATAAGTGTCCAGTTATTGCGTGCAACAAAGTCTTCGCACGAACAGATGCCCTGTTGAAACACTGCAGGAGATTACATCCAGAGTTAGCCTTTTCACGCATGCCGCGCAAGACTGCTAAGGGGTCAGGTAAAGATCCGGATGTCGACATGAGTAATGCCCCAGACTAGCTCTGAACCTTCTACGATGATCTGGTATTGCTTCATGGATCTATAGGAGCCATATTTTTAGATTGATGCAAAGTCTTTTCTCTAACTAGAGCACGTGGATTGTTGCTAAACTTGGATTTTCCTGCAGCTGTACATAGTTGTTAACTGTCGCTACCTACTACCCTCCTCGTCGTTATATAACTAACCTACAGCACTTCCTTCTTCTATAATACGTATGCCTATATACCTTGTCTGTCTAGAACTACGTTACACACTACTGCACACTACCTGCTAACTACACCGTCCTGTAATAACTGTATTTCTAACCTGTTACTACACTACCACTAAGTACACCCTTAGCAAGAAACAGCCTAAAGATTCTCTGCTGTAATTGCGCCTTAATGCATTGTAAAATCAAGGTGACTAGTTAGTTGGGTTGTACAGCGTATCATCCTCTGCTAGCTTCATTGTCTGATTAGTATAGACAATCTAGAGTTCGGAACTTGACGGAAATACATGCAGATCTTCCAACAGGGTGTTTCAAGTGGGCCAGATAGCAGCCGTGACCATTTTGATACTAGTGCTGGCCCGGCGATCCATAAGGAACGTAGCACCAGGCCTCTAGCATATTTGGTAACGAACGAACCAATATTGTTGTCGGGCTATTGTTAGCGTCATTACGCGTAAGCTGTTTTGACCTGATTTCTATATAAAGTATCTTGACAAGGTCCTATAGCACTTCACCATCTTCCTCTTTCTTTCTTTCTTTCTCCCTCCTCTACATCCGTCATTATGCTTCTTAATTCGACACTCCTGCTCAATGCCACCATGCGGGCGGTCGTATGGAATGGTTCCAACATCAATGCCGTCACCGTAGAAGACGTCCCCATACCGACACTCCAATCCAGTACCGACGTCCGTATCCGTATAACAGCAGCCGCAATTTGCGGAACGGATTTGCACATCATCCATGGTCTTATGGGAAGCACACAGCCATCTTGGATTCTTGGTCATGAAGGCACTGGTGTCATCGAGTCTGTTGGCAGTGGAGTCAACAATCTAAAAGTCGGAGACCATGTTGTTATTCCAGATGCTTGGCATACTGGAGGTATCAACATGGATCTTGCTGTGCCAGAGGGTCAGTATGGCCAAGGCCTTGGGCTTGGCGAAGATTTTGGGAGCTACTATGGGTGTCAGGGTAAGTGAACCCATATTCCTCTTCTGTCTCCATCACCTTCGACTTAGTCTAACAATAAATTAGGCGAATACGTAGTTGTACCCTACGCAGATCACACTCTCTGGAAGATCCCCTCGGATGGCGGTGTCAACACCACTAAAGAAATCGACTACCTTTTCACATCGGACATCTTTGCCACGGGCTGGGCAGCGCTTGAATACGCTGGATTCCAAGCCGGTGACACAGTCGCCGTTTTTGGCGCTGGAGGAGTTGGTCTTCTGAGTGCTCATTCTGCCTTGATCCGCGGTGCATCGAGAGTTTACGTCGTAGACTGGGTTCCTTCACGTCTCGTCCAGACTGAATCCATTGGTGCTATACCTATCAGTTTGAACGGGACTGATCTATCGGCCGTGGAACAAATTCTTCGTCTTGAGCCAGAGGGCGTGACGCGTAGCGTGGACTGTGTAGGCTACGAGGCAGTCAACGAGAACCTGGAACTTCAGCGCAACAAGGTCATCGTAGACATGGTCGCTGTAACCTCTGCACGGGGTGGTATTGGCTCAGTCGGTGTCTACCTTGCACCTGGTTCGACGCCTGGAACCCCGTTGGGAAATGTCTCGGATACAATCGAATTCCCTATCGCGGACTTCTTTTCGAAGCGGCTGAATTTTGGAATTGGACCGGTAGATGTCAAGATGGAGGCTCCGTATCTGACGCAACTAATCGAGACTGGAGTTGCTAAACCTGGATTCATTGTCACTAGTATTATCGACATCGAGGACGCTCCAGAATACTACCAGCGCTTTAACCAACACCTGGAGACGAAGGTTGTCATTCGGTTCCCTTGGGCTTGAAGAGGGGCAACCCTAGAAGTCTCGGGGTAAAATTTTGATCCTAGCAACTGCGACAAATGATTTTACGGGGCTTTGAAAGCTAGCTTTGGACAGAAACAGGCTGAGTAAGCAAGTATCTCTAGATAGTGTAACACATACTACATGGGCTACTTGTGGAGTGTGCTGAGACAGACCTTAGCAAAAAAGAACTCGGCAAATTCCACCCACACTTCAACCCTATCTAAATACCAAGATGCGTTTTCACTGCTGTGAGAGTGACTGCAAGAGTCCCCTGATCTAACCACATCATGTCTTAGCATCAACAGCACCTAGTTCATACTTGCGGAGATAGCCTTAACTCTACATCATGACCATTAAGCAAGTGTTGAAATTCAACACGTTGATCTACAATGAAGCATATCGTTCTAGCTGGCAGCGCCTTAGAGACCACTTTTAAAAGATTACTAGCAGATACTACGAGGAGCATCGTTGTCTCTGCGCTCATGCAGCGTATCAAAGGCGCTACAGAAACAACTAATACAGCTGATATCGTTTGTGGACAAATGCGTTGAAGGGGATGAATGCGACATTGCACTAGCGTGAGATATGGACTACAAGGAGGTTTTTCTCTCACAACCGTGCAATCTATCCACTACAACTGAGCGGTAGTATCACCGCAACGAACACTATCCTGACAGGACGACCGTTTGACTATGCCGATATCCATCGGACACCGCTGTCCAGGGTAGGTCCGGTGGCTGAGTCGATTACGAGTCAGACCTGTACGGCGTCACGGCTTCGGGTCCTTGGCGAGCCATCACTGAGTGGGGCGTGAGACACTATAGGCCTTACCAAGATGAGTAGGTTCTCGTAGGTGAGGGCTTATCTCCGGAATGACGTTAGTGTCTGACCTCAATTTATGCGGTTGACAACCTCTTAGCTTAAGAATCTGGTCAATAATTTAGGGACTTTGCCACATCACTGTGCCGGCCGCTTGGCAATACCGATACAACCAAATGGTGAATGGGTTACCAAGACATGACATACAGCTGTTAGGTGTAGACCGACGTGCAAAAGGTGGTAAACAGACTAACGCACGATTGGTCAAACTACTGTTAGAAAAAGGTGCTGAACCTAACGCACAAGGAGGCTACTATAGATGCCCGTTCCAGCTTGCCACATAGACAACGTTGGTTTATTGGCCAACTTCATTGTGAGAATCTGTAGTGAATCATTTTCGGGCTAGAAAAGGGTTTCTGTCAGCTCTGATTCTCAGCCATCTTCATAATCAAATTGTAACATACCCATTCAATAAGTGCTTTGGTGCTGCTACCGCGCGAATTCCATAAACGCGCGGCCATTGATGCGATCGGTCGCCCGAGGCCGAATACTTTCGGAGAAGTCACTACCGCAAATAGTGAGCACAGGCACATGTTTACCATGGATGGGCCTGCACGGTTCGGCCCGTCCTCGGACGAATACACTAACACGGCCGGGCTGCCCATCCCGACATTTTACGGACTTGTTTACATGACGTTCATGCGGCACTGAGCTTGCGCTGGTATCGGGTGTATCGGATGTACAGTACTTGGTTTCGTCACAAGAGGCTGGTTTCCAATACAGCCTCTTGATGCTTAATAATACTCGCCGTTACAAGCCGCCGAAATTGCTGAGTGATTGCAGAGAAATAGAGACAACTGTAGTCACATGTATAAATATACAAAGCAGGACGCACTGATTGAGTACCCACAGGCAAACCACCTTAATATCTCAATTCATCAGCATGCACTTCTTTATGAGAATCCTTCCCGTTGCAGCACTTCTGCTGCCCGCAGTAAGCGCTATCAACATGACCTTTTACAACCCACAGTGTGGGGTTGATTACGCTTTCGGGCCGTTCTACGAAGAGTAAATCTTCCCTGTTACCCAACTTTGTCCTTCCACTCTTATCTAATCCCTTGATAGGCTTCTCTTCCAAGCAGAAACCCCTACTTCAGGATCCAGCTTCACAGACTTCTTTACCCCGAATGGTACTCTGGCTGTGTTGAACAACACCGCATCAGGTATTGAGGATGTTGGAACAATGATGGATGCCATGCTACCGGATGATGGGTCGATTGTCTGGAATGTAAGTTACTCCCCTCCAGAACAGTGCTTGAACTAGAAGCTAACGTGGATGCTCATCATGTAGCACTACCCAAATATCACGCTTGTGGCCAATGAAACGGATACAATTAAGACCTACCAGCTCAATGGTATCCTGCACATCATCGCGGCGGGCGAATGCACAACAACTTAGTACGTAAATTCTTCTGAGATACCGGTGGATCCTATTCCATCTTTCACTTTCAAGCTTGATTCTAACATGAATCTCAGCTTCTCAACCCGCTTCACGATAACAAAAAATTTGACAAATGGCATCCCGAACTTACAACCTCACTCTGGAAGCTTGGTTGAATATAATGGTTTCCGTGTTGATGCTTCGGAGGACCCGTGCTTCACGCCATACTAAGCGTGAATTGCAGAGTAGAGAGGGTGATGCGGACTAGACTGTCAACATCTGGCTGCAATGTCTTTCGGTAGCTTATTTTGTCAGTCCCTAGTTGTTTATAAATGTTACCTGTAGTTCCAAAAACAACAATTACTTGAACTGAATCTGTAGTGAACATGGAGTTGCTAACCCAAAAATTCTAATGCTTGAACAGCGTTCAAAATATGATAAGCTATACGTAGGTTCGCCAGCTTCAAGCCCTGGCGTTAAGATTAAGGTTCCACAGCTTGCCGTTCAGGCGCATACAGATGTCTACCGCGTCCAAGCACAAGTTTCTATTATGTGACTTAGCCACAAAAGTCATTGTCACTCGACCTTTTGAGATACGATCGATCCGCGCTGTGCTCTGATTGAACTTTGGTCTCGCGAATAACACAAAGATGCTGGGCACGCTAAGCTGGTCCTGTTGTTCTAAATAGGTAGCTTGTTACCGCTGAACTCAACCGATCGACGCATCTGGTTGCAGTGACGATTTCAGTGAGGCGAGTTCGAAGTTTCGCCAATTGGTTCCGATAAATTGCAGGCTATCCGACATCACGTGAGTTGCCGTGGTACCTCTAGGACACAATTGTCATGAAAAGAAGCCTCAAGCATCTGCGCACCCTTTGTCATTACAAAGGATGCGATGATCCCAAGCAAACACAAACCAGAAGAAAATGGAGAATGTACGTGAACAATTTGTCTTTGATCTAGTATAAAACCCTTCCAGGGCTGCATTGGGAAAGACGAACATTTCTACTCATAATTTGTGGTGGTAGTGATGGAATCCCATTCGCTCAGCAGTGCCTCTGTCGATTGCAATTTTCCTCGAATAGCAGGTGGTGCATCAGCGCCCAGGGCCACACGCATTGGAACTTCTTTGCCTTCTGATAACCCAGTGTGCGTTAGGATGTCAACTAAGATCTTTGAACCCTTCGCTGGGTCACCAGGCTGTTTGTTGTGCATCGTGCCCATCACGGCTCGCATTTTCCCCACTTGCGTGCCTTCGTACACCTTGAGTTGAGCGGCGGAATGTATTTGGGCATCAGCTCGCAGGAAGCCAGTCCTAAAAAAGCCAGGTTCGACGACAGTAACTTTGATGTTGAAAGGCTCAAGCTCTGCACGCAAAGCTTCGGAGATTCCAGAGCAAGCCCATTTAGTACCAGTATAGAGCGAGTAGCCGGCGCCTCCTACCCAGGAAGCGAGGGATCCGAAGTTCGAGATGGTCTTCTCACCAGGGGTATTGCGAAGGTACGGAATAAAGGCTTTGTTGACATTTAACATACCAAAGACATTCGTGTTGAAAGTGTCAAAGTCTTCCTGGGGTCTACACTCAGTCAGTTCGGAACTTACGTACGGATTACGGGATGGCTTACGATGTCTCCTCAACAGCACCTACCAAAAGGTATCCAGCAGCATTCACGACATGCGTGACGTACCCGTACTTGTCGTTTGCCGCCTTAGCAACTTTCTGAATCTCTGGGAAGGGCGAGGTAACATCGAGAGTGACGGTGTCGGCACCTTTGTCGGCGAGATCGGCAATTCTCGAAGTGCTTCGTGCGCTAGCAATGACTTTGTGACCGCGAGACAGAGCTTCAAGGGCAATGTACTTTCCAAATCCCGAGGAAGCGGCTGTGATGAACCAGACTGGCGTACGGGAAGCCATTGCAATTTCGGTGAACGCACGCACGCAAAGGCTGAAAGGTGAGAAGTGGAGGAAAATAAGGTGAGAAGGTCTGCAGGACTCGGAACGTAAAGTGACTGTGGTGCTTTATACTCAAGATCGGTAAATAAATGCGATGGTGGGCCTACTCTTTTCAATCTTTAGCTTGCTACCTTGCCAAGAGCGGATCCCTTTGTTCTCACAAAATGCAGTGCTGAAAGCGGAGTCAAAAGCACGGGTACGCACGACAGTAGCACATAAATGTTAGTGTAATGTGAGATGCTGAGGTCGATTACGAAGCGGAAGCACAAAACCTGGACCGTTAAGCTTCTTGTGGCTGAATCGTTAGTGCCCAAGGCTGCTCCGATAGATCTCGGGATCCCAAACTTAGGAACTGGGTTTAATGCTGAGGTTGTACCGAAGTGCAACCGACTTTGCTTGCTTAGCGCGTCCTGCTTACTTCATAATATCTAGCAGAACGTAAATACGCTTCTTAAATCCATGCCATGCTAGGTAGGTTCTCCATGGTGGCAACAGTTAAGATCACAGCCATTAGAAATTATGAATATAACACATACGGAGGTAGCTCGTATCTTCCAATATTTGCCCAATACACTCTCATCTCTGAATTCCATCTTCTCCCAACAAACAAATCAAATTCACCATCGCCGTTCGAAATGACACCAGTCAATAAGTACAGAGAGACTCATCTGTCTCCCAATGGACCTGGGGATTCTCGTCCTACCGCTGAAGAGATCCTCAAAGACGAGGGTTTGGAAGGCAAGCTGAGTGACAAGGTCTTTCTTGTCACTGGTGCTTCGGCCGGCATTGGAGTAGAGACAGTTAGAGTCCTTGCTAGAACTGGCGCAACTGTTTTCGCAGCCGCTCGAGACTTGGAGAAGGCTGGAAAAGCTCTTGCTGGGTTCGAAGGTGAGATCGAACTGATCAAGTTAGACCTTGCGTCTTTGGCAAGTGTGCGAGAGGCGGCGAAGGAATTCTTAAAGCGTAGCGATGAAAAGCTCAATGTTCTGGTGAATAACGCTGGTGTCATGGCTATACCATCTCGGACTGTTACCGCAGACGGTTATGAAGCCCAATTCGGCACGAATCATCTAGGTAAGATGCCCAAGGTTGTGGATCCTGTTATACTGCCTTCCTTTGTTGACTTGATGTTACAGGCCACTTCCTACTTTTTCAGCTTCTCAAACCAGCGCTTCTGCTCTCCTCAAGCCCAACATTCAATTCTCGCGTCGTTGTCCTGAGCTCATCCGCTCATCGATTTTCCAGCATTCATCCTGACGACTACAATTTCGAAAAGACCCCGTATAACGAGTGGGTCGCATACGGTCAAGCAAAAACAGCCAACCTTTACATGTCCAATGCAATTGAGAGGTACTACGGCTCCAAGGGTCTGCACAGCTTGGCTGTCCATCCCGGTGTAATTCAAACTGAACTGAGCCGTCACCTGGATCCTGCCTTCTTGGAAGATTTTGCCAAGGATGCAAAGAATGTCGCACACTGCAAGTCTGTTCCGCAGGGTGCAGCAACAACTGTGCTGGCCGCGATCGGCAAGGAGTTTGAGGGTGTTGGAGGCAAATATTTAGAGGATGCGGGCGAGTGGGGCCCTGTGCAAGTTGAGAATCCCACAATTGAACCTGGACATGCCTCGTGGGCGTTCGATCCCGTTAGAGAAGATCAATTGTGGAAGGACTCTTGCAAGTTCGTTGGTATTCAAGAAGATTAGTTTGCCTACCAAGAACATGCATCTAATGTCAAGAACCACGGGATTGCTCTAGAATGCTTCGTAGTAATTGCATTAATTACATCGCGTAACTCTACGGCTACCTACTACCCTCCTTCTAATTATATAACTAACCTATAGCACTCTCCTCTTCTATAATACGTATGCTATATATCTCACCTATCTAAAACTACGTCACACACTGCTGCACACTACCCACTGACTGCACCGTCCCACAATGACCGCATTTCCAACCCGTCGGTACACCACCGCTAGCACCCAGTTTGAGCTTCTCCTGTTCCCCATCACGACTCTCCTTCTTTTCCAAGCCACGACGGCTGTCGTAAGTTCGCTTTTGCGGAGAAGATGTAGGTAGAGCGTTATCTGTGGTGTTGGGTGGTTGGGGTGAAGAGGTTATGTTAGAACTAGAGTTAGAGTACAGAGTTAGGGGCGCGACTTTAATGGGGGTGTTGCTTAGGGTCATTATCTGAGTTGAGATGTAGTGGTTTAGTAAAAATGAGTACTGTGAAGTTTCGTAGATAGATCTGTCTTAAGAGTGGGCAAGAG
>JAESFQ010000376.1_pt1 | contig 16052 bp, 11 predicted proteins | sample 9269431 | NCBI WGS metagenome assembly JAESFQ01 (sample SAMN14502588, study PRJNA617103) | algae metagenome | isolation source: Plectolyngbya sp. WJT66-NPBG17 and co-occurring heterotrophs from well... | place: USA: Mojave Desert, Joshua Tree National Park, California | collected 2006-08-06
ATCCATTACCCCTGAATGGCAGAAGGCGGTTTGAGTCCCTTTCATTGTACATGATTTCACTTCTATGATACTTGAGAATACGCCCATGTATTACAGCTGTTTGAGTTGCAACATGATGCGATGAACCATGATTACTTCGGCAGTTAGAAAAGCAGTCTCTGCCGACCAATTTATATAGGTGTCACGTTGCCTCTAAAAGTATTGTAATGGTTGTGTCATGTTTGTCTCAAAGTTGCTTTCATTCCTGCCTAACGGGCCAGTGACTGCGCCGCGTGCGCCCCTCATCCTCTTACTGTGCCTTAGCACTGCTTCCTCCCCAGCTCCATTAACTATCTCTCAACGTTGCGTTTGTTGCTGAAATTTTTTGGCATCATGGATGACACTTACCCTAGTAATGACTCGTCTATGCTGCATTCTGACCGTGACCATGACTAGGCTGTATTTCGTCACTAAAGGCGTACACATGCGCTTACCGCGCGAGATATGCGATATCATCTACACCTACATGCTCACACAAGAACGCTTTGCTGGTCTTATCGACCAGTGTCCTGGTCGGTCCGACGAGGTCGCCGACGACCATGGGCCCCCCTACATGTATAATGACACCTCCAGAACTATTGCAGCACTTACAGCAGTCAGTCATCAAGCTCTCATCTCCCCCCTTTATGGCGGGAATGTTTGACATGGTTTACGAGATATGTCCTTATTTCATGACCTACGCGCCGTCCAGGATCCCAAAGTTCCTCCGTCTCGATTTCTTCTGCACGAAGCGCACTCCAGGCGATGCAAGGCTTTCTGCACGAAAATTCCGTGGCTCATTAGACGAGTTCTAGTAACCTATAACCACTTGAAGAAACTAGGAAAAGACACACAATTCCAGCAACTTAATGGCAACACCCACGTCACTTCTTTTCTGGCTCATTTTCCCTCCCTTCAGCCTTTTTCAAGAACAGATCCGTGCCCAAACATGGTGCGAAAAACATCTTGCCACTGGCGGCACGCTTTACCGTTCTTGCTGCGATGACAAGCCACATCGCGACGCATATACATGTCAAGACCTGACCATGTTAGCCGGAGATGTATAATGTACAGAATCACGACTTACACATGAAAGAATCTTGAAGAATCTAAACTCGAATTCCTCGCCGATCGAAATCGTCAAAAGCGTAAAGACTCCTGTCACTGCTGTGAGCACATTGAAACACCGTGCAGGATAATTTGGACTTACCGACGGGAAATATAAAGCCCCACCAGCCCATGTTGAAGGGGAAAGGATATGCTGTGGCTATCATGATCATGGCGACAATAAACCAAACCAGCGCAAACCCCCACAGTAGGATGCCGACCATCAAGCTAACAAGGTAGAAAATATCTCCGGCATTGGCGGCATGAGGAACGGTGCCGGTCAGTGGAAAAACGTGCCTGGCAACCTTTCCGAGCGCTATGATCCTGTAACTGTGTAAGCAGTTGCCAAAACTAAGAATTAGAAATATCATCAACGTACGAAAAACCTGACAGGCCAAGGGGTCCGATCGGAAGTAACAATGAAACAATCACCTCGCGCTGAAGCGGCTCGTGTACTGTCAATCGAAGGAAATATACGGTCAGGATGATCCAAGACAGAGGGGTTCCAATTCCCCAGAAGATATAGCTGATTACCAGTGTCCACAATTGATGCGTTTGGTCCTTCAAGGCTCCTGCGACGAGCGCCCCGGATGTTGCCGCAATAACGATGGCAACAATAGGTATGAGGTACAACGCGGTCATCTCCGCAAGATCGCGCCGTCGGTTTGTCATTCTGGGATTGTTGTCAGCCAAACCTTGCGAAAGTCATGCCATAAGACATAGTTCTTACATTACCCAAGTCAGGTGAAAACAAGTGATGACCGCTAAAACACTATCGATCCACCACAATACCCAGGCGAAAATAGCCATGCCCTGACCCCATGCAGGTACACATACGAGCACGATCATGTTGATCAGCGTCGCAAGCCCAACTGGAAATGTCGCAAGGAACAAGCTTTGATGGGGATGCCGGAGCACTGCTGGAAACAACTGAGGATACATAGTGTAGCGTAGAGTTGAGATCAGGGCGAACAGAAGAAACAAGACAATGTTGAGAACGAAGAAGATCTCAGAAATGATGGTGAGCCAGCGGGCATGGTACGGTATTTGATGCAACATGATCGACAGTGCTCCTGTACTCATGGTAATGATGAACCACCTGTTTTGGTGCGATCCTTGTCAGTTTAAATCACATGGCATCGGGAGGACTTGTACGTACGAGGGCGTAAAGTTTCGAATTATTCTCCGAATGCCAACATCCCTCTTGTCAATTGGGTGTTGCGCATGTGGTGCTTCTTGTGCTTCCTTGTCGACCACGAGGTTTCGACCAGCTTCTGGGTCGCTTTCGAGATTCGCTGGGGTGATATCGGCCGAGTATGTAGGATCTTCATCATGGAAATGAGAGCCACAATTGTTGCTATCGCCGGGGCAAGATAGATTGGACATTTCTGATAATTCTGAATCAAACTAGAAAGATGGTGTAGTTGAATAGCAACGAACAACTTATCGGCAGCAGCATCATTTATAAGTCGACTCTGAATTGAGAAACAGATGTATCTTGAAATCAGTCAGCCGGTAGAGTGAGGAGTTAGTCCAGCCCAAGCGGCATGAACCCAAGCTACCGGTACCCCGCATGCAGCTACGCTCGCCGTCGGCAAGTGCCTAAGTATCTGCGGCCGATCAAGCTAGAGGGGACCAATAAACATCATCCGTAGAGGGGCGCGCTACCCCTGTTCTTCTTGCGTCCCCATTACCTTCACGTGGTTACTAAGAAGGCTCAAGGCAGAGTAACAGTCCAGAAGCGAATGTACACCAAGCCGTTGCTACGTGAAATGCGGAACATCGCGTCTACGAAGCAGCTCTTTTTTCTCAAGTTTCGGGCTGATGCGGGGTATTGTATGAACCTCCAGAACTCAAGAAGCACAAGCTCCTTCGTAATTATGTATCTTGTGTCATCCTCAAATCAGCAACTCCTCTCTCGAGCAGTCCGATAGTCCTGCAAGTGTTAAACCTATCGGATCGTGAGGGTAGCTGGTCAGCGGTGCACTACTAGGCGCGATTTCATGAAAGTCGTATGTCGCAACATGCTACTGACCTGCCGCTGGCGTGCCGCTGGCTTGCCGCGAATTTATCGAAGGCGGAGTCGATTCGGGATCTCCCCGCGAACTGTGGAAAGACTAAATCAGGCCGATGAACGGCAAGGGATACCTAAGGCGCACAATTTGCTACGTCATATGCACTTTCGCTTACGCCAGCGACGGCTAGCAATGAGACGCCGCCATGGCGCGCAGTCTGCCGACAGGTTTGCCGTGGTGCCAAACTATGCCAGATGCCCGTACCAAAACAGACGAACCAACCACACCCAATTGTGGTACTGTTATGGGCGCATTTTAGCTGAAAGCCACACAAGATACCGAAGACTTCGATGCCGACAAAACTACAATGACAATACGGCGCGTCAATTCTGGTATGGCCTTGGCAACATCTTGTACTAACGGATGGGCAGCGACGACGAGCTCAAAACCGCGCAGCTCAGTGCGCCTACCGCGAGAGCTCCCTGCGAACTGGTGGGAAAGGCTATCGAGAGACGATCTAATTAGGCGCCTGCATATCTGTCCGACCTTGAAATCTGCACTTCTCCAGCCGTTCTTGTGTCATCAAAAAGCTCTCTGGGAACCAATCCGGTTTCCCTTTCGTACCTCCAGCTTCCATCATCTTCACCAACGCCTCCGCAGACTTCAAACACAACACCATACCATGACCATTGAATCCCGCAGATATCCACATACCTTTCTTGCCTGGCACCTCACCCACGAAAGGCTGTCCGTCAGCCGTTGCACCCATGATTCCTGTCCACTCCTGTACCACACGGCGCGATGCCTCTTCTTCAGATGTCTCACCCCAGTTTTCCGTACCAAAGTATCCGGTCAAGCTCTCGCGGAGGTATTTTGAGATGTCTGGGTTCAAAGTACTATCGTCAACTGTTCCGTACTCGCCAGGGCCACCGGCGGGAAGTCGACCTAAACCACCACCGATAACGATGTGCTGTCCCCCATTCGACAACGGTCGAGGAATCATATACTCGTAGCCGTCACGATAGATGAACGAGTATGTTGTCGGTAAAGGATTTGGCAGCTTATTTGAGGTTCCTGGTCGCTGTGCGGTGATCTGTCCGCGCATTGGTACGATAGCGCCTTGAAGCTCCTGTATAATGTAGGGCGTGTAGCCGTTGGTTGCCATGACGACGTTCTCAGCACTAACGGCGACAGTATCGGTGAAAATTTCCCAATGATTACCAGTTTCGTCATCCAATTCTGCCGACGAGAGGATGTCATGTACCGTCGTATTCGTGCACAGGTGTAGTCCTTTTTTGACACACTCTGCTAGCAAACCAGTTGTAAATCGATATGCGTGAATTCGGCCAGCGAGGTATTCGAAGGCCCCCGCCAGCTCCTCTCTCGATTCTAACGTTGGGTTGCTGTTTGTTTTTGCAACGGCGAACTTGCTCTCTATTTCCGGGATATCCTCGTGGATTTGGTACCATGCAACCTTGCCTACTTCCTTCTCATGCTCCTCTGCGTCGACTCGCAACATCTGAATGGCTACCTTGCCCGCTTCGAAGGTGGGCTTATCGTAGATGAGATCGACCGTATTACACAACTTATTCTCGCAGTTCAAACCCAATTCCTTTGCCATGCGATGCGTTTCAATTATGTTTGCATACTCCAGCCTCGCGATCTTCAATGCCTCCTGTTTGCCTAGCTCTTGAGCATGATTCAAGTAACTGCGATAGCTTGCCGCTTTGGTATGTCCACCGTTACGACCCGTGGCGCCCGAGCAGATTTCACGTGCTTCCAACATCACCACGCGCGCTTTAGGCCAAGTATTGAGAATGTTGTGTGCAATCATCGTGCCCGAGATGCCGGAGCCGACGATGGCATAGTCGTAAGTTTGCGTACCCTTCTCAACCTCAGGCTCGATAGCATTTGCATGAGGAGACTTGGGGTCGTGCCAGTACGAAGGCAATGGGTTAGTGATGGGTGGTGCGACGGAGATGCGCGCGCGTTCTTCCATGATAAGTTTGAATTGAGGATAGCTCACTGCGCTTTTCAGAAGTTGCGACGAACACGTCTATCTGGAAAACTGCAAGTTATGTTCAAGCTGGATACGATCTGTTAGGTGATTAAGATAGAGGGCGAGGCGGTGATATAGTTAGGGTGGGGCGCGCGTCGGCTACACATGCCACTTTAGGAGTGTCACTTCGCAGCCCACCTTCCATGCGATAGGAACCAGATGTTGGTAGCTCAGATATACATTTCCCTAAATTCTGGGGCTACAACGGCGATCAAAAGGTATTAGTAGCCCAGTCGATAACCGCGATAAGGTAAAGAGATTCCCATCCAAGTGGTGTGCTCGTCTTTCGTACTCCAACGCTTATTGGCGGATGATTTGGGCCAAACGTGTCCGGTAGCAAATCTTTAAAAATGAACATCTTGAGACGGTAACCGTTTGGCACATATCCAAATCCAATGCAAAGATTATCTCAACTTTCATTGCATTTTTCGCCTAACCCTCGTGACGGTGCTACTGAGACGAAATCGAGCTCTACCCCGCCTAACGCCGATCACGGTGACCCCTCAGCTGCACGAATCAACACCAACATGGCAAAGACCAAGGTCGTTGTGACGCGTCAATTGATTCACGAGGCGCAAGAACTACTCGACGCGAAGAAAGACGATCTAGAAATCGTGCAATGGCAATCCGAGAAGGTGCGTGTCCATCACCGGCAATGAAGACATGCATTGCTGATGAGATGCATGTAGCCATGCCCCCGCCCCTGGCTTCTCGAGAACGCCAAAGGTGCAAGTGGCATCCTAGTCATGCTCACAGACAAAGTGGATGAAGAACTCTTGGATACAGCAGGATCTCAACTTAAAGCCATCGCTTCATTCTCAGTCGGTACCGACCATGTTGACCGGAATGCGCTGAAGAAACGCAATGTACGCCTCGGTTATACACCGACTTGTCTCACCGATGCCGTAGCAGATCTCACAATCATGCTCATTCTCATGGCCCAGAGAAGAGGTGGAGAATCGATGAACAAAGTCGCCAAGGGCGAATGGCCTCAGATGCCGTGGCATCCACTGCTCATGACGGGCCCGCAAATCCGAGGATCGACTATTGGGTTCCTGGGATTTGGAAGGATTGCGCAGGCATCTCTGCAGAGATTGTTGCCATTTGGTATCAAACGCGCCATCTACCTTACATCCAAGCCTGGAAAGTCCGTCAAGGAGGATCACTTCGGCCTGATCAAGAACGCTACTATCCCCATCGAGCCAGCGAACAGCGCCGACCAGCTCGCACAAGAGAGCGATGTAGTTGTTGTTGGATGCGCTCTCACGCCAGATACAAAACATCTAGTAAGCACAGACTTCTTCTCGAAAATGAAGAAGCTAGCTGTCATTGTCAACATCGCGCGAGGCCCCATCATCGACACGGAGGCACTGGTTAAAGCGCTAGATGAAGAGCAGATATTCGGTGCTGGCTTGGATGTCATTGAGAATGAACCCAACATCACAGCTGATCACCCGATTCTGAAGCAGTCGAGAGCTGTGCTTGTGCCGCATATTGGGAGCGCTACGATCGAAACGAGGGAACAGATGGCGACGGAAAGTGTCAAGAACCTGCTTGCGGGGCTCACGGGAGACGCTATGGTGAACGAGCTGCAACTATAGAGCATACAAGAAATAAGATATTACTTCGCATTCAGCCCAGGTCTGGCTGCGTTGCATAGCATGTCGTTGACCCATACACTGCGTAATGTTACGATATCTCTATTGAAACCCTGAAAGCACTCGTTCCCTCCTAAGAGCTTCATCCCACCAAGTGCATGCGTTCCACTCTATCCGGCTTCGTCCACTACAACCGAAGTCGCAAAGCGTCCTTGGCCCTTCCACCGTAATTGTGTCCATCGTACCTCTGTAGCGCAGCGTACATGAGTGCGAAGACCAGCCAAGTCTCTAGAAATGCTGCAACCACCATGACACCAATGAGCGCAGGGTGCATCCTGATGCAACTGGTTCGCGCTGTGATGATATAGCGGGATGTCGGAACTTGGAGTCTGTTGGCTGCCGTGAGCTCGATTTGGAGTCGAGGTAGTTGAGCGTTGGTTGGGAGAGAGTCGCCAGTGAAAGTTTATAAATTGTGAGTCTTGTGAGCTGCTTGCCGATATGTTGGTTGCGACGTGCGATATTTACCTGATTTGGCTAAGTGGCGAAAATAAGTATTCTCCAAGATTTGACAGAGCTACTCGCGATGACTGTTCTCTAAAAGGTCGAATAGGGTTAGTCGCCATGTTACGGCGATCTTGTCATGGAGAATTTGCTACGTGACCACCACAACAGTGAATCTGAAAGGGCGTAATGGGCGTTGCACTTTCATTGATCCTTCAACATCACCCATTTCTCTTGAAGGAACCAAACTAAACAGGTTAGGTGTTCATGAGGTTCTGATCACAAGCGATCGTGTACATGGAAATGCTTGAGAACGGAGTGTTGTGTTGTTCGCAATGTCCGTAGTAACCTTATGGGAAGGCGCACCGTATAGTGGGTAATTGAAAATCAGTCCGACTAAGGCTTTTGTCTTGAATAAAGGACCTGATTGCGCAGTGACACTCTTGCATCATTTCGCTAATTCAGACACCAGCAATCGCGCGCGAATGCTCCTGCACCTTACATCACTAGCTTCGTTCAAGGCTCTGTTGACCTCTTGACGACCCGTTTGTTCTAGATGCTGTTGAACGGTCGCATTGATATGTTATGGAGAATTGACACGAATGATCAGTACGCTTAAAACTCGGATGCAAGCTACTGGGAGCGCGATGGCTGGGGTGGGGCCGTAAATAGACCTCAGGATCCACCTGGGCGTAGACCTAGCCCTACGCTAGCCAGTCTAGGCTAGGGCGATGCTTCTAGCGTCCCAAGGTCCCAGCTGCAAAGGGGGCAGACAAGCGCATCGCGATACCTTCAACCCCCCATTATTCTTCGTCGCGTCGGTATGGCGTCGTCGCCCCCCGATGCTGCAGTCAGCTACAGCTCATGTGTCTTTATATCATTGTCTGACGTGGATTCTTGGATCTTAGTCGGGCAGTGGAAATGTAGACGAAGGTATACACGATAACTCAGATGAGCTTATTGTTGCAAATACGGGGAGACTGACTAATTGCGTTGCAGTACAGAGCAAATGCGGTGTAAAAGCACAGATTCGATAGCTGCTGTCGCTGCTGTACGGAAAGTTATGCAATCACAAGTTCATCCAAACTTCCCCTAAGACATGCTATTCAGGGTGTCCTTATTCAAATTAATCGCCTAACCAGCCCGTATCCAGCGCATTACTATGGCACAAGCAGCCAATACAACACTTCCTGTAAGCACCAAATCCTTTCTGCAACCTTTGGTTAAGCATATCTTTATCCTACGACCCATCCAGAAAATCTTGCATCACCCGAACAGCTGCATCCACGGCAGCGGTGGTATGTGCTAGATGTTTACTTCCCTTTCGATCACGCTCCTTCTCGAGGAAGATGCGGTCGAGATCCCCAAGAAGCGTTGCGACAAGCATGAAGCCATAATTAGTAGGCGACTTCCAGTGGGCCTCGTCTTGTGCTTGTATCCCCCCAAAAAGCTTTCCTTGTTCGACATCGATCTGGTGACAAAGCTCGTTGCACTGCAGCGTCAGGCCGATGTAGTCGAACTCCAGGCGTTGCAGAAGTTGAGGAAGCTGTTCTGAGTCGCGGAGTCCTTTGATGAATGACAAGATGTTTAGGTCGCCGGTGCCTTGCGTACGCGAAGAGTTTCCAGAATGCTTGGCCATTTCTTCATCCATTCGATACCAGGATCGCACTCCAGTATCTCTCTTGTGGACATAGTCGCGGAGAATCTTTGTCATCGGAAGTGGCTCCAACTCGCTCGTTTTGTGGGTTGCTTTCCCGTAGTCGATGTTACGATGGAGATTCTTGTTCCGCTCTCGGGTTTGCTTGATGAACTTGGTTCCGAAGCCCGCCGCAAGTAGTAGTCGTGAGTAGAAGTCACCAGGCTTGTTAGGTACTTCCTTGAGGAAGATCTTCTCCAGATGCCAATCCATCATCAGCTCGATCTCCGGCCAGGATCCAGTGATTAAGCCTCGCTTCAGGAAGCAGTTGTACAAATGACACATGGCAAAGATTTGCGGACTGAGATTTGCAAATCCGAGTCCCATTTCCTCCCGCAATAAGAGGTGAACCAGGGACAGCTTTGATGTCAACGTCGGAATTGTCATCCGTAAGAAGTCGCCATCTTGGGGCGGAAGGATATACTGAGTAGCGAATGCCTGACGTGCAAGCGTGTTACCAGGGTGATCCTCAATGCCCTTGTTCTCAAGGTCTTTCATGAACTCATCTCGGGCCTCTGTAGTCTTGAACTTTGGCTCCGGGTAGTCGTGCTGCAGACCGTAGAGAGGATGCATAGACGTCAACATGCGCATCTCAATATACCGGATCTGGGAGAATGGCCGGCCTATGATGAAGGATCGGTGTGCATGCGCTGATTCTACGACTTTCCAAATGTTCTCGGGAAAGGCAATCTTCTGGTCATGCCAAGTTACGAACTGCTTCTCTTCTTTCGCTGCCCGAATCGAAAGTGGCCCATAGTACTTCATTGAATGGCCAATATTTTTCGACCGGATCCTCATCGCCAACTCGGCGGCGAATGTCGTAACCATCGAAACTAGTTCGTAAGTACCGAGCAAACCGTACATCCTGGATGGCGCGTCCAATGCTCCTTCCAGCAGTGGCATCTTGAAGTTACTCTCGTGTCGCTCTCTGACCCTCTATATAAGTGGTCAGTAATTGGCAGCGCGTAAATAAAGGGTGGTGCGGGATGGGAAAGACTTACTTGTTCTAGTCCTGCTTCAAACAAATAGTGTACCAAGAAGTCATAGTCCTCGTTTGAGTGCAGGTTCATGACAGTATCTTGGGCGCTCAAGTGCGACGCCAGGAACAAGTAATGCTGGGCGTTAGACCTTCTTCGCTCCGCCTCGATCTTCTTCAGAGACCTCGCGGTCTTGCCGAAGAACTCATCTGTATCGAGAGAGGGATCAAACGAATGCAGACCTTTCTCATGAGCTTCTTGTACCAATACCTCCTCCTTGTGGCGTATGAGGTCGAATGCAGCTTCTGTCATGAGTGTAGCTCGGATCCCGTCCAGGTAACCCGCGTCTTCAACGGCCTTGTTAGTGTCGTTCCAGTCAGACTCTAGCCGTTTGATGATTGTATGCATATCATCTACTAGACAATACTTCCTCAAGGCGAACTCTGCTTTGGCTTTTGTCTCTATTTCGAGTTCAGTTTCTGCGTTGTCGTGTTTCACCTTCATGTCGAGCTCAAACTTGCGGGCCAGCTCGTCCAGCTTGTGACCTGCTGCCTCTTGCTCGGCCTCAGTAGCCGCAGCTTCCTCTGCCATGATGTCCTGGCTAGTATCAACGGCTTGTAGGACGGATGTAGGAACCGGGTGGAGAATTGGCGCAGTCGCGATGCTGTATCGAAGTTGCGCGGGTGTGGCAGTAACAGGTCGGCCGACCGACTGTACTTTGATATTCTTCTCGAGGATCTTATGGCAGTATTTCAATAGCCACAGAAAGTAAACATGGCCATCGTTCGACTTCGTCTCCGATAGTTCCTCATGGGCATAGCGGTCGGCATATGCTTGGCGCGTTCTCACAGCCCGTTTGTAGGAATACCAGACGAACTTGGGCATTGTCGACGTGTCCTTATGATCCGCGATGTGTTTCGCCAACTTGAGAATCGTTTCCGTTGAGATTTCATACTTGGTCTTCGAAGCGGTCGAGGTTGCGATCGAAGAGGGAGCCTTGCTGGTGGCCGCTTGTCGCGCTTGCTTCCTCTCTTTGCCTTTCAGCCGCTTTGACGGTTGCTGGCTCGTTGTGTCCTGACGTTTAGCTGGATCTTCGATGTTGTACTCCCGCTTCTGCGCCATATCAACAAGCCAAAAAATAAAGCGGTTGGTATCGAGCTTGTACTGCTCGTAGGAGCCCGCTGCAGATACAGTCGCCATGAGATATAGGTTGTGGGGGGAGGGGGACTTATACAGGAGAAGACTGGAGCGAGTAAGTCGTTGTAGTATACAAGTCGTAGTTGAATCTGTAAAGAGCTTATAGGGAACTAGGAACAGCGAGTGGGCGGTTTTATATCGGTCGTGCGAACATTGACGCAAGCGCCTTCGTTGTGGAGAAGGAAAGTCCGCAACAACGAAGGTCGTTCACTCTAGCTGTGAAAGTTGTGATCATCAGTCTTACTCCATAGTTTCTTCCGAAGAAATAGTGAATAGCTGATTTAAAGATCTTGAGGACCGCGCTTTCCATCGCCTTATAGCTTTTCACTAATTGCGTAATTGAATCAGGCGGACTGAGCAACGGACAGTTGCAGCAAACAAAAGCTCAGCGGACACCGCAAACGGAACAACCGACAGGAGATCGGGTGGGGGATCAATGAATAGTAGAAAGCGATATGAGAGCCGTTAACAATTGTGAGATACCATGGTGGCCGTGGGAAAAGAAAGCATGAGCCCAGTACGGGCTACCACCGCTGGTTCCATATCTGTTAGCCTAGCTACCGCTGTATTTGCCGTCATTGTCGAAGCGGCGAGTAAAGCGAGACCTGACCAACGAAGAATAGCGCAACTGTGATGATAGCGACAGTACTATAAGTGATTGCGACCTTTTGGATGAATTAGAACATGGAATGGACAGGCAGTCATGTACGCGTACCTTGGTATTATCGTCCCACATTGCTGGATGGTGCAAATGCGTAGTAGCAGACCAGACGTGCAAGAACATCCCAACGATCATGCACAGAGTTGCGGAGGTCAAAAACATGACAGGCATTTGCCATGTGATTATCTGAAGCAAGCTAGGCTTCCGACGTCCGGTCTTCGATGAGTGGCTCTTCTCGCCATTCGTCTTCGAAAGTAACTTTCGAATGTTGCTCAGTCCATCCCGATGTGATGAAAGGCGGTGCAGTCGTACGGTCTGATCAGCAGCTGTAAGGATGCTGAAAAGCGACAGTATGATGCCACAGTACCATGATGTGCGCACAGGCCATGGCGACGCTTCTCCGTTCGGTAATATGCTAGGCCAGCTCCCGGTGGACGTGAGGACGCCTGCTAAAAGGGCAGCCTGTCATGTATCAGCGTCTCGAAGACTGAACAGAGTGACTGGAGTGATCAAAGGAAAGAATTACGCCGACTTGCGCCCGGTTTAGCCATGTCGCCTTTTGGCGTGAGGTACGCGCCATTTGGAGGGCATGGTTGCCGAGCGAATGATGATGGAAGAGCATCTCTTCGAAGACTTACCACAATACCGACAAAGTTGAGTTCACTAAGCTGAAAATGACAACATAAGTAGTCAGCGTATATCTCAAACGCAGTTTGTACGTTGGAGTTTGTACCTTATTGTCTCTCCATTTTACAGTGAGTTCGTCTTGCTCGTCTTCATCTTCAGTATTGAGCAATATCTCTACAGGGTCATATGTCGTGGGGTCAGGAGCGTAGATGCCTCCGCCAAAGAACTGTAGCACCCTCATCAATGTCGATGAACTTCCTTCGCTGTCTCGTCCTATCCTCTGATGCGATGAACTCCCCAGAAGTGGGGTTCGCGAGCCAGACGTGCCTCTATCCTCAACATCGTTGTCATACGGCATAGCTCCCTGAATCTTCTGGTTCCAGTGCGACTGGTCGCTAATTGTGGTCGGACTGAACTGTGGAGGGTGTTTGAGGTTTTCAGAATCTCGAGGCAAGATGGGGATGTTGATGGAGGTACATGTTGTGCGGTAGCAATCATCCGGTTTCTGCGGAGGGTAGAAGGTCGCGTGCCTAGCGTTGCAGCTGCGTCATGACGTACTTTGGCGCGTGAGCCTTCCCAGCCCACACGATCTTCACAGCATCTACCATATCGCGCGAATAAAACTCGACTGCGACGCACATTGCTGCTCGAAGCACACCTGGCGATGGATCGAAATGCAGGGTACCAGGAGAAGGTTGAAGTCTGCCGTTGAGTGGCTGGGTGTCGGAACAGCGGTTGTCGCAAGGTTTCCCGCATGGCGCGCCCCACGTACCCACGCGTTGAGATGCACTACCCCTATGGATCCATCGCGACTGGCTCACAGACAGCTATGACGTGAACCACTGTGAACATCACATCTCAATGCTGGCCCCGACGACAATTCACGACACCACGCACGTCTAACCAAGAGTAATTTCTAATATGAGCCCCATCGCGCAAAAGAAAGATCTGTATGTCGGAACCGACAAGCATCGCTGGTGGAAGGAGGCAGTAGTGTATCAGGTACCATGCATACTTCACACTTGTACGCCGGCTTTGACATTAGTATTAGATCTACCCCGCCTCATTTCTGGACAGCAATGGTGATGGTTGGGGCGACGTACCTGGAATCACGCAAAAGTTGGACTACTTGAAGGACCTTGGTGTGGATGTGATATGGCTTTCGCCAATTTACAAATCGCCTCAGGCGGATATGGGGTAAGAAACACCAATGTAAAGATCGTTTGTGAGACATGCACTGACTTCAGACACTAACTCCAGGTATGACATCGCAGATTACGAAGACATCGATCCTAGCTATGGTACTTTGTCCGATGTTGACAATCTTATCCAAGAAGTCAAGAAGCGTGGTATGAAGCTCGTCATGGACCTCGTCGTCAATCATACATCGGAAGAGCATGCATGGTTCCTGGACTCGCGGTCGTCAAAGAAATCATCGAAACGCGACTGGTATATTTGGAAGCCCGCCAAATACGACACTGAAGGAAATCGTCAACCTCCGAATAACTGGGCACAGATCCTAGGGGAGGCAAACTCGGCCTGGACATGGGACGAAACAACTCAAGAGTACTATCTATCGCTGTTCACACCCGAGCAACCGGATCTCAATTGGGAAAACCCTGATGTTCGTGCAGCTGTGCACGACATTCTTCGCTTCTGGCTTGACCGGGGTGTCTCTGGATTCCGCATGGATGTCATCAACTTGATCTCGAAGGTGCAGACGTTCCCCGATGCGGACATCTTGGTCAAAGACAACAAGTACCAGCCAGGCGACAAGTATTACGCCAATGGCCCAAAGCTACACCAGTGGTTGAAAGAACTTCGGCGCGACGTGCTCTCGAAATATGACACGCTCACCGTAGGAGAAATGCCATTTGTTCGCGATGAAGATGAAGTCATCAAAGTCGTTGGTGCCGAAAACGAAGAGCTGAACATGATCTTTGTTTTCGACTTGGTTGACATAGACAATGTGCCCGGCGATTTCAAGTATACCCTGCAGTCGTGGGATGCGCGGGACCTCAAGAAGATTGTGAGCAGACTGCAGCGCTTGATGCTCGAGCGCGACGGCTGGAACTCGCTCTACGTCGAGAATCATGACCAGCCTCGAAGTGTAAGCAGGTTTACCGACGACAGTGACCAGTGGCGCGAATACGGCGCGAAAATTTTGTGCTTGATGCAGACTACACTCGCCGGAACATTATATGTATACCAAGGTGAGGAAATTGGCATGCGCAATGTGCCGAAGGAATGGAAGCCCGAAGAGTACAAGGATATTGAGAGCATCAATTTCTTCAAGAAGTGAGTTCGCTCTGACCCTGACTGAGTTCCCCCATTAACAGTTGCAGATATCGTGATCTTTACCCCAATGATGCTGAAAAGCAAGCCTTCGCAGTCATGATTATGGTAAGTTTGGGGTGTACAAAATGATGTGAGACATACACTGACCTTGTATCTCTTTCTCCCAGCAACGAAAAGCTCGCGACAGCGCCAGAACACCCATGCAGTGGGATTCGTCCGCACAAGCCGGTTTCACCAACGGAAAACCCTGGATGCGGGTCAACGATGACTATGCCAATATTAACGTTGCCGCGCAACTCGACAACCCCACACCCTCGCCCGGCATGCTCTCTGTGCACGCATTCTGGAAGCGGGGCCTGGAGTGTCGCAAGGAGAACAAGGACGTCTTCGTGTACGGTGATTTCGAAATGCTTGATATGGAAGATCAGCAGGTCGTTGCCTATCGGCGGTGGAGTGAGAAGAACGCTTTCATCACCGTACTCAACTTTAGTGGGGAGCAAGTAACGTGGGAGAAGATGGGAGATCTCAAGGTAAAGAAGTGGGTTGCTGGCAACTATGACGAAAGGCAGTTGGACGAGAAGGCGAAGAGTGGAAAACTAGAGTTGAGGCCTTGGGAAGCCATGTTGGGTATACTAGAGTAACGATCGACTGATTGGCAGCTGGTATGTTGGGAGACGCTATGAGTACGTGATCATAAGAGACAAGTTATGGCTGACCGCGAACAAAAAAAGTCTAGACGAGGAGAAAGTTAGCCAGCATGAGTTGACAGTAATATTGCTGATTTCCTCACGTCTGCTATGGTATCCGACATGCCTTTTGCGCTCAATCTTACTCCTGAATGCTACTATGCTCGTGAGACGTCTTTTAGGACTATTCAAGCGGCGGTTTGACGGCTACATGAGCGATCTACGTCTCATGATATATGGTTGACAATCAGCAAATTGCGGGCTGCTATATCAACATGCAGTTCCTTTCGCATCGTCGGAAAAGAACCCGTACGCACTGCAAATTATGTTAAAACTTTATAGTTATCCACTGAAAAGCAGGTGGTCTTCCAAGGTTGTGTCGTAAGCCTACCTAGGCGAGTGTTTTGTTTCTTTATATTTCTCCTACTTCGACAACGCAGTACATACTGACTAGACGAACCATCTCCTTGTCTCTCCACTGTCACTGGAAAATCCAAACTCCTGGTATACAAACTGTTGGAGTTTGGATATCTCGACCACCCTAGTGATCAAGCCACCGGCCTGATCAAGCCTTAGGGCGATCAGCCTGGCTAGTTATCATAGCTTACCAAG
>JAESFQ010000377.1_pt1 | contig 16052 bp, 9 predicted proteins | sample 9269431 | NCBI WGS metagenome assembly JAESFQ01 (sample SAMN14502588, study PRJNA617103) | algae metagenome | isolation source: Plectolyngbya sp. WJT66-NPBG17 and co-occurring heterotrophs from well... | place: USA: Mojave Desert, Joshua Tree National Park, California | collected 2006-08-06
CAGATCTGTTTACAGTCTTTCTTCGTCAGTCTCAAGTTCGTCTCAAACGTTTCACACAAACTCAGGCTCCGGATCCAGAAAAAGAGGTGGCGATTGGGCAAAGCGGTGGGTCGAGACGGCGTTGTTGTGACCAAGTTGCGCGGCCGTTGTTGATATCGTCGCGACAGCAAACCGCCAGGCCGTGTCAACAGCTACAGGCGTCCACGTGCCAAGATCCGCCGTCACCTCGACATCAAAACCATCATTGTCACCATGACGAGTGTGCTATCATCCACGGAATCACTCTCACTACTCTCCTTGTCGCTCGCGTGTGTTGGGGTGCTGGCCAACACGCTTCAGGGCGATGGTGAGCCGCTCGTCGCGTCAATAGCGCTCAGTGGGCTGGCATTTGCATTCTGTTATGCTTTGATACGATGGCTCGGGAATGCGTTTGCCAGGCGTGGCTTCAAAGGGAAAGATCTCTGTAAAGTGAAACAGATTGAGATGTAAGTGCCAACTAAACTCTGGACGTTATGTCAATCGACTAATGACAACAGCCCAGAAATGATGGGCGCGGTGTGTGCTATGGTGTACCTTTTCGTCTTGATCTTCTTCATACCATGGCCGTTCTACAAGGATATTGTCGTCGCAACATCAGGGGGCGGCAACCGGGATATCATCAAGGAACTGGAATTGATCGAGACCGGGAGGCTACTACACAGGTTTCCCCACAACAAGCTTGCATCGTATCTGTCCGCCATACTCTCCCTTCAGTCTATTGTACTGCTCGGTGTTGGTGACGACCTGTTCGACATAAGATGGCGGCACAAGGTGCTCATCCCGGCCTTTGCAGTAATTCCCATGCTCGTCGTCTACTTTGTCGACTTTGGCGTCACGCAGATGGTCGTTCCAATACCACTTAGACCCTACCTTGGCGAGCTTTTTGATCTGGGTATGCACTTACATCAAGCGTGGTCTTTTGGATTACCTGCTAATATACATACAGGTTGGCTGTACTACGTCTACATGGCGCTCATGTCCATTTTCTCGTCGAATAGCATCAACATTCTCGCGGGCATCAACGGCATCGAGGTGGCACAGTCTCTAGTGATTGCAGTGTTGATTGTTGGCAACGATATCCTCTATCTCTCGCCATTTACGGAGTACCCGCATCCGGCGACAGATTCGCACCTGTTCTCGCTGTACCTGCTACTGCCGTTTATCGGTGTCTCGTTGGCTCTGCTGATGCACAATTGGTATCCAGCAAAGGTGTTTGTGGGCGACACGTACTGCTACTTTGCGGGCATGGTGTTTGCCGTAGTCGCCATCCTCGGCCACTTTAGCAAAACGCTAATGCTACTGCTTATTCCACAAGCCTTCAACTTTGTCTACTCGGCACCCCAACTCTTCCATCTTGTCCCATGTCCCCGACATCGGCTTCCGCATTTCAACGCACGGACGGGGTTACTAGAGCCCTCGCGCGTTGCGTTTACCAGACCGTTACGAAGACCGATAGCGGAGAGCCTCAAGTTGCTGCACCGGCTTCGGATGCTCCATGTTGAGGTGGACGCGAAAGGGCAGGTGGTCTCAGCGAGCAACTTCACGCTAATCAACCTGTGGTTAGTGTGGTTTGGTCCCATGCGGGAAGACCGCTTAGCCATGGGTCTGCTCGCGTTCCAGTTCGCGATTGGACTTCTGGGGCTGTTCGTGCGGCACCGCATGGCATTGCTTATCTTCACAGCGGACAATTTGTAGATGGACGGGTGTGCTTTGCTGGTGTAAATTAGAGGGTATGTTAGCATGTATATTACTGGGGAGATAGTTGGAATGCAAGTACTACAGGACAGCCGTCGGCAATGTTCTGGTGTCGGAGCAGAGAAAGAACTCAGCACATCCTGTTCACCCCGCTCCGAAGAGTTGGTATTGGATGGAGATAGTGAAGGATTGCTGTCAAGCGAAGCAGCTCGCTTGCACATGGAGGGCTTTCCATTTCTTCTTGCGACTGTCATGTCACGTTGCATGTCCAGCCTCACATGCCGTGGAGGGGTGAACGTGTGGGACGGCCAGGGCAACGTCAACTGTCGTGGCAGCATGATCGCCCAGCGTCGAATCGGAGTACTGGCAGACTCGCTGACGTTGCAGATGGCTCTCGGGAGGCGGTGCAGTGGGGTATGCGCGGTGCGGGGCTGGAGCGACTTCTCAGCACGTGAACGTCGTCATCGCTTGCGGCAACAGTGCCCAGAAGAGCTCTCGCAGCGCCAGAGGAGATGCGCGACAAGGTTGCGTGCATGCTATATCGCTCAGAATCAACATCGCCAACTGGAACCTACCAGACATGGACGCATCGCAGCCCGACAGCGGTCGAGGCCGAGGCTGTCCGTCATCATTCGCGGCGTGATTGGCGGCTGTGCCCCTCCTGATGTCGACTCCGAACATCGGCCGGCATCTTTTTGTGCCTCGTTCGCCTTCCAACCATTCGAGTTCCACACGCGCCTCATTTAAGCCGATACCTGCCCTTGCCGACCACATTTCACTCCCTTGATCTCTTCTCCCATTTTACTCCGACTAAATTGGCCTTGTTGTGCAACATACACCCCATATCTACAACATGCCGTCTGCTGTGAAACCGCCGCAGACCCTGTACGATAAGGTCTTCGAGGACCACATCGTCGAAGAAAAGGAGGATGGCACTATTTTGCTATATATCGGTAGGGCACGCACTGTGTAGCCTCTTTGTTCTGTACTGACAGCTGCACAGACAGGCATCTTGTCCACGAAGTGACATCGCCAGTAAGCAGACCTTTGATTCCGCCCTACCCATCCATGCGCTTACACGCCTACAGCAAGCATTTGAAGGCCTCCGGAATGCCGGCCGCCGAGTACGACGGCCAGACTGCACCCTCGCGACAGTAGATCACGTATGCTTCATGTCCCGCAAATACATCCGCCGCTAACAGCAGCAGAACATCCCCACGGCATCGCGGAAAAACCTCACCACAACCGAGAAATTCATCGAAGAGACCGACTCGCGCTTACAATGCATGACCCTCGAGGAGAACGTCAAGGCCTTTGATCTCACATACTTCGGCCTCGACGACAAAAGGCAGGGTATCGTGCACATTATCGGTCCGGAACAGGGCTTTACGCTTCCCGGTACCACCGTCGTGTGCGGTGACAGCCACACATCCACACATGGCGCTTTCGGTGCCCTCGCCTTTGGTATCGGTACCAGTGAGGTCGAGCACGTTTTGGCCACACAGACCATCATCACACAACGGAGTAAGAACATGAAGGTTCAGGTTGACGGCGAGCTCGGACCCGGCGTTGGCAGCAAGGACATCATCCTGCATGTCATTGGCAAAATTGGCACCGCGGGAGGAACAGGGGCTGTCATCGAGTTCTGTGGCTCGGCTATCCGCGGCCTGAGCATGGAGGCACGTATGTCGATATGCAACATGTCAATCGAGGGTGGCGCAAGAGCTGGCATGATCGCGCCGGATCAGATCACTATTGACTACCTCAAGGGAAAGCCCCTCGCACCCAAGGTCGACAGCCCGGAGTGGAAAAAGGCGTGCAACTACTGGCTAGGCCTCAAGTCAGATGAGGGTGCCAAATACGACATTGAAGTCTTGATCGACGCGAAAGACATTGCCCCGACAGTGTCCTGGGGTACTTCGCCTCAGGATGTTATCCCAATTACTGGCGTAGTACCCGGACCCGACGACTTCCAAGACGAGGTCAAGAAGACGGCATGCGAACGCGCTCTGAAATACATGGGCCTTACTGCTGGCACCCCTATGCAAGAGATTGCGCTTGACAAGATCTTCATCGGATCATGCACAAATGCTCGTATTGAGGACCTGCGGTCAGCTGCTCACATTGTCGAGGGCAAGAAGGTGGCTTCCAACATCAAGCGTGCCATGATCGTACCCGGTTCTGGTCTGGTCAAGAAGCAGGCAGAAGCAGAAGGTCTCGACAAGATTTTCACCGATGCTGGATTCGAGTGGAGAGAAGCTGGATGCTCCATGTGCTTGGGCATGAACCCCGACATTCTTTCCCCAGGCGAGCGATGCGCTTCAACCTCAAACAGGAACTTCGAGGGCCGACAGGGTGCTGGTGGTCGAACTCATCTCATGTCGCCCGCCATGGCCGCTGCCGCCGCCATTGTAGGAAACCTTGCCGATGTACGGAAACTAGCACCGCAAACTCCAGGACAAGCCAAGGGCTCACCGAAGATTGAATTGGATGCGCATGTTGAGCCTCCCAGCAGTGATGAAGAGTTTGATAAGATGATGGACCTACCCAGTTCCGGACCTCAGCACACAGCCTCGAATACTGAGAGCACAGCCGGTGCCTCAGCTGGCATGCCCAAATTCGAGACTCTACGGGGATATGCAGCACCCATGGACGTAGCAAACATTGATACCGACGCTATCATCCCCAAGCAGTTCCTCAAGACAATCAAGCGCTCTGGTCTCGGTAGTGCTCTCTTCCACGCCTGGCGCTTTGAGGCTGGCAGTAACAAGGAGGACCCATCCTTCGTACTGAACAAGGAACCTTACCGCAACTCAAAGATTCTCGTCTGCACAGGACCCAACTTTGGCTGCGGCTCAAGTCGTGAACACGCGCCCTGGGCGCTCCTCGATTTCGGCATCAAATGCATCATCGCCCCGTCCTTCGGCGACATCTTCTTTAACAACACATTCAAGAATGGCATGCTTCCTATTCGCATCACCGACACCGCCGTCCTACAACGCATCGCCGACGAAGCAAAAGCCGGCAAGGAGATCGAAGTTGACCTCCCCAACCAAGTCATCCGCTCTGCCGATGGCACCGAGCTAGCCAAGTTTGACGTTGAGGAGTTCAGGAAACACTGCCTTGTCAACGGACTAGACGATATTGGTCTGACCATGGCCAATGTTGATAAGATTGAGAAACATGAACAGAAGCGTACAGCTGTCTGGCCTTGGCTGGATGGAAGTGGCTTCTTGAAGAGACATGGACGCGGACCGGTCAAGGTGCAGGCGCAACCTGTGCCAAAGACCAACCGGGGAGAGGAGATCACCGAGCCACTGGAGTGGTAGAAGGTAGATGGTAGAGTACAGGGAACAAAAGTCGAACTTTAGTCATTCTACAAAGGAGTTTGTGTATCTGGCGAGCGGCTGCTCTGCGGGTTTTTGAATAAGGGTGTTTTTGTCTGACATGGAGATATCGTGTGAAATGAAATGAAACGACATGTATGAATGGATGCCTTTCTCAGTTGACTGTACTGCACTTCACTTGAGCCATGTGAACATGTTGGCATTATGCTTTGATTTGTTCTTCCTGCCAGATTTGGTACGCACGAAACCAGCTTTTGAGGTATATCGCCCTTTGCAGACCATGCATAGTGCACTAACGCCAGAACACCGACGAATCCCAAGATAGTCTTCCGTCACATATTGATACACACCGTTTGCTCTGAAAGCACGCGCACAGTGTGCAATCTACCGTCCTTGCTGCCCAGCCAACCCAGGTCCGTCTCGCGTCCAGCCACCCTTTCGCATGCCTTCTTCAATCCTGGTCCAGATCCTCTCCACAACCTCTCTGTCTCTCCATCTGCCCTTCTCACTGCCCGTCCATTTGTCCACACCCACGGGTAGCACACCCCTGCCTAACTGCTTCACCGTCTCCGGCGGCTCTTCTGAACTCCAGCCCACGAAGATGCCAGGGTAGTTTGCAAACAACTCTGCGGGCTGCGTGTATTTGTAACTCTTGAATTGCCAAAGCTGGCCGGTAGTGAAGATGGCGACGACGCGGCTCCAGTACGTGGGCTTAAAGCTAGCAGTCGAGTCGACACAAATGAAAGTCAAGGGTTGTGAGGAGATGCTCGGGAGGAGCCGTTGGATTTGTATCATGTTCGCTGAGGCGGATGTGCTTGACGAATCTGTGGTGTTGGGTGGGACGAAGACACCATCGCTTAGGAATGTCTTTGCGTTCGAGGTGCGCAGAAGGGAGGAGGCGGATGGAGAGAGGAGTATGATGGGTTGTAGACGACGTTGGGGCCGTTTTTGTAGGTTGGCAACGAGGGCGGGCTGGGGAGCGGGGAGTTTGTTGGCATCGGGGCGTGAGCGGAGGAATGTACCGGCGATTTTGCGGTAGGCCGAGAAGTCCTAGAATGTGTCAGACTGCTGTAGTGATACGGGCAGAGAGCTGGAAGATACATACGACGTTCTTAGATCCTCTCAACACGCTGTTGTGATCTCCCATCTTCCTCTCTCCATCGTAGATCTGCAGTAACCGCGCATCCATCATCTTGCCCGCTCCTCCTACTTTGACGCCTCTCCCTCCGTCAACTGGAACGCCCTTGCCGCCTGCAATAGCCGCCGCATCACCGGCAGCCGCACTGAGCGCACCGCCATCTATAGCAGCAATGCTATCACTGCTCTCCGTCTCTCCACTCAACCAAGCAATAAGCTCAATCTTCTGCGCAAACGTGAGGTTCTGTACACTCCCACCAGCGCCGCTCGGCAGCTCCTCATTGAGCGTCTGGACAGCGGCGAAGTAATCGGTAACGGAAGCATCCTTGTTCAGCCACGCGAAGTAGCAGCTGCGCAAGTCAACAGCCTTGCCATCGGGCGCGAATCGCGTCGGTGTATTGAGCGCAAACACTCTGTGGTCGCCAGAATCGGTGTTGAAGGACACATGTGTTGCGACGGCGAGGTCCGCGACGGTGTCGGCAGGTGTAGGTTCGGCGCTCGTGGTGAGGATGGGCGTTGCGCTGGCTTTGATGCTCAGGCGGAGGTTGTAGAGCGCGTCTGCGACTTCGGCTTCTGCTGCTGCCATTCTGAAGCGATTGGCGCGTCGTGCGCGTGTGAGGAAGGTTGAAGAGTAGGGGGTTGTAGTTCTTTGGCGTAGAAGGTCAAGCTTGATGGCGGTCGCGACTATGCGATTGTACTTTTGGGGAAGAATGCCGGGGTTTCTCCGATTGGAACGTGCCTCGGACCTCCGTCTGCTTCACTCTCGACCACGACCCAAGATACAACAGGATTTGGCAATGCTGCTGAGCTGCTCTATTGTTCGGTTTGTCTCTGGGATCATTATATTCGAAAGAATAGGGAGCATTAATAGAGCATACTAAAACATCGCCCTTGCTCTACCATGAGCGACAAAGACGCTCGTTCTTGATCCGTTGTATGCAAAAATGAATCACACGCTAGAGGCTACATTGCTGTTCTATACAAGTCACTACAAGCGAAAAATCCAATGTATACCTTTATGTGTGGTCTGGCCGGGGGTGAACATCATAAAAAGTAGGCGTCTTCCTATATAAGCCATTTCTAGACCGTCGTTCTTGTCAGGTTCAACTCAATACTGTCAAATAGTGCTTCAGTACCTCTGTCGAGTTTCAAAATTTCTGTAACAGCGTCGTGCTGTTCCCTCTGGAACCCATAAAGGCCATGCCAACAAACCCGGATGGACATTGCATATTATGCTATCACTTCCCTGCTACCCTTTGAGCATGTAGTATATAGGGTTGCTTTCTTGATTCTTACAGCAGTATAACTGTCGTTTAGTTTTCAATGGTTAGCCACCTAGCGTCATCTGTACAATCGTTATCGCTCGAAAGCGATGCTTCTAGTCACCCAACCGAGTTATCTATAGCATCAGGCCTGGCGATGATTTGCAACTTCGTAATCATATACCTCGAGAAATCTCATGTATGTCTTTCTCTAGCCCTTCCACTCTAATCTTCTTAGATGTTGCCGTACCTTGATATTTTTCCCTTCACCTTCACCCTCACCTTCATCTGCACCACGCCATTAGCCCACCCACCAAAGACGCAACATACTCTCGAGTCTTTAACGCTAATCTTAGGCAGGTGTTTCTATGAGTTTCCAGCGGCTGTCGTCGGCAAGCCGTACGTAGACCCGAGCTCACCTATTTTGCTATGAGTATCAGTCTGGATACTGCGAACACCAGTCTACGACCCACTTTTCGGGGGCGCGTGTGACGACGTCTGGGCACTCAGGGTCCAGCCTTGGTATCACGGGTTAGCGAGATGAGTTCTGCTGGACTGGCTATATAAACAACGCTGCCCGCCTATTTGTCTCCATTACTTCTTCCCCACACTCGCCTCGATTACTCGAGTTCAAATACATGACTCCTTACTAGTACAGTGTCTCTCCACCATGGTCGTATTCAACTCTCGATTCGCTGCTACCGCGCAACTCCAGCGATACTCACCTCACCTCTGCTCTAGTACGGGGTGGCCTGTCACTACTAGGTCTGAGAGACCGCAATCGCTCACTTCGGTGACTATAAGTATATCGGCTTTTTCCCCGGTTGTATGTTGCTGACGTTTACAAGTGGTATGAGCTCTCATCAGGCGCAAGTGAGCATCGCGGCGATATCCAAATAAGAGGTCAACAGTCGGTCGCATTCTTCAACTTTTGATTTACCACGACCATCACTCAACGACACAGCCCCTCGATCGCGACAGCTTCTTATTTGCATATCTCATCTGCGGATCACCACCTCATCCCATTCGACTCGCTTCCAGCACCCACGTCCGTCAACAATACCAACTCGGATCATGGTCACCGTTGGTAGATAGCAGCGAAGCGTAAGTCCACCCTTCATCACTACAAAGTTCGTCACTAATGACATTCAGGCAACGTTCTCATCTTCTCATGTACTCACCTCCTTGCTTCACTTGGTGTCACCGAGTTCCATCAGCTCTAGCTGCAGTCGCCCGTCCGACCAACAGCCCCTCAGACCCGAGCAGCGTGGCCTTGTGTCTTAATGGAAGGTCTCCCGATCATGTGTCGGTGCGATGTCACTTCAGCGACTTCGGGTTCTGAGATGGTTGTCGGTCACCATGACGGCGCACCTTGCTGCAGTGGGGGCCGGGAACGGCGATGGGCCTCTGGGAATCTGGCTCGCGTTGCCTTGTGCATTAACGAAAGGTTGCCCGAAATTTGTCGGTGTCAATGTCACTTCGGCGTGTTGGTGCAGTAGAGGCTCGGGGCTTGTCGGTGAAGGGTGTTGCGAAGTGATGGGATCCTGGCAGTGGCTAGTGGAAATAGACGATCGTGTTGGATTTTAAATAGCACTGTTGTAATGATGAGAACTTGTTTGCTTCACTTCTCATTTTTTTTAACAGTTTCCAAGTCACCATCATAAGGATACGATCAACACAAAGCAGAGTCAATGTTCAAACGTGAGTGTAAGCCGTCAAAGTAATACATTATCATAACTGCATCATTAACAAGCGTATATGCTCATATCCTTTAGTAGTAGCTTCCTACTGTCCAACAACAGTGAAGCTGTCCTGAACCTTCAGGTCCCGGCTGCTCAGTCCAACCCAGATGGTGAACTCGCCCTCGGGGATGACCCACTGCTGGCTGATAATGTCCCAGTAGCTCAGATCCCTGCGCTGGAGCTCAAAGCTGACGCTCTGGCTCTCGCCCTCCTCGAGGTATACCTTCTCGAAACCACGGAGCTGGCGGATAGGTGTACCAGCGGGTGCGGAAGAGGGAAGACCGACGTAGAGTTGGGGAACGGCGGCGCCGGCAACGTCACCAGTGTTGGAGACAGAGACAGTGACGTTGTAAAGAGACTCCCAGAGAGCGGGGTTGCCACCGGGCTGGATAGGAAGCTGCTCGGGCATGGATGTGATGTTGTGCTCCAGGGCGGAAGTCTCAATATCGGAGATAGCAAACGTCGTGTAGGAGAGACCGAAACCGAATTCGTAACGGACCGACATGTTCCGGAGGTCGAAGTGGCGGTAGTCAATCTCGAGCTTCTCGTCGAACCAGCTCTGCCAGTCGGCGTAGCCGGTGGTGTTGATAGCGGTGGTGGGAGGCGCATTCCAGTCATCACCGTTCTCAGCGATTGTGTAAGGAAGGTGACCAGAGGGGTTCACGTCTCCGTACAGGATGTCGACAAGGGAGTTTCCGGACTCTTGGCCGGGGAAATGGGCGGCCAGGATAGCAGTAACGTTGGGGTGGTCGGACCACGGCAGAGTGTTGATACCGGCAGAGTGGGTAACGACAACGGTGTTGTTGCAGTAAGATGCAACCGATTCGACAACGTCATCGCCGTCCCAGTCGGATCCCAGATGAGCGCGGTCTGCAGCTTCCTCAGCCCAAGTCTTGAGCATCACAATGCAGACATCAGGGATAGCACGTGGAATGACAAGAGTGCTGACGTTGTTGTTGATGATGTGAGTGTTGTTGAGGAAGAACTGAACGATGCCGCCATCCTCAGCGACACGGTTCTGGATGGCACGCAGAGGGGTGACCATGTAGGTGAACTGGCCGGTACCGGAGCCACCACCAGCGAGGATGCTACCGTACTCATAGTTCTGCTGGTTAAGGACAGAGCTGCGTACTGGATCACCTGCACCGTTACCGAAGATTGCGACGTTGCGAGGTGCCTTGAGAGGAAGGGTACGGTCCACGTTCTTCAGGAGGACACTGCCGGCGGCACCGTGGCGGCGGATGAGCTCGCCGTGGTTGCCACGGACATCACGGCTAACCTCGCCAGTAAGGTTGTACTCGCGTGTCCAGGTGCGACGGGGCGAGAAGGTGTTGAGATCCGCACTTGAAGGGTCGGTCGAAGGGAAGTCTTGATCCTGGCCGAACTGGAAGTATGGGGTCATGATACGCATGACCATGTCGTCAATGCGGGAAATATCGAGACTGCCGTTGTTGGCAGCAGCAGTGACATTGCCACCGAAGTAAGATGGGATGCCGAAGTTCAGGCCGTAGGCACCGAGTCCACCGGGCATGTTCATGTCAAGACCGGCCTCGATGGAGGCAACGCCAGAATGGGTAGCACCCCAATCGGACATAATGTAACCTTGGAAGCCGAGTTCGGTCTTGAGCAGACCGTTCTGCGAGGCAGAATTCTGGCATCCGTAGGATCCGTTGATTCTCTGGTAAGCGCACATGAAGCTGGCAGCACGGGCCTTGGCAGCATTGGCAAAAGGCCACATGTAAAGCTCGTGCATGGTACGGTCATCGATGTTGGATGAGAGAGCCGCCGTGGTAGTCTCGGTGTTATCATTCTCATCCTCGTAGAGCGGGTTGCGCATGATCTCTTGCTCGTTGCCAACCCAGTGCTTTGCGCAGGCTTGCACACCGGCGTCTTGAATGCCGTTGATGGTCTTCTCCATTGCTACACCACTGAGGTAAGGATCAGAGGAGAATCCCTCCCAGTTGCGACCTGCGTAGGCAGAACGTCCGAGAGGACCGGCAACAGGACCCAAGAAGACGTGAGCTCCCTTGGCCCTGAATTCTGCACCCATGGCATGACCGCGTTCATACAGGATGTCCTTGTCCCATGTGGCTCCGGCAGAAACACCGGCGGAGAAGACGCTGGCGTAGTCGGCAACACGAATCCCAAGAGGACCGTCGTGAAGACATAGACCAGGGAAACCCAGACGGGGGATGGCAACAATGTTGCCAACGCAGGGTCCGGCTTGACCAGTGACCATGTCAGCCTTTTCCTCGATTGTGAGCTGAGCCACAAAAGCTTTCGCCTTCTCAAGACCCATCTCCCAACCACCAGCGCCGGTGATGTTTGCTGTGGGATGTTAGATCGGTTGCGAGCATACTGGTTTAGACAGGATGTCTTACGTGACGGGTAGACTGCTGGCGAAGAACCATACTCAGTCAAGATGGTGGTATTAAGCGGCTGGACGTACTCGAAAGCGTCTTCAGCACGACCACCGCCTTCAAAGTTTTGAGCATTGACTGCAGCCAGGAGGGCAGAGCCCGAAAGTACTGCCGAGACAAGAGAAGGTGCCATGATTCTGGATTGTCGAAGGTGAATCGAGTGCCTGGATATCCATCATTGCCTTGCACTACAGTACTTATATACCACTCTCTCTTCGGCGCATGCTCGTCCGTCCGGTGCCAGTTCACCGTCCGAATGAAAAGGCTAGAAGCCGTTAAGGTAGCCACAACGATGTACCGAAGTTTGCCCGTACAGGTTGCGGAGTCTCCACACCTCCGTACCATACCAATGTCGTCCTGGTATTGAGGCAGACGACGTCATCCCAATGTTGCGTAGTGGCTGCCAAGATGGTAGTCGGGCGTGTGCATGCGCATCGGCAGATGGATGTGGAGAAGAAAAAAACGAAGAGATCGGAGCGAGAGGTTTGACTCGTGATGAAATGCGGGGATCGTGAGGTTGGCCAATGACTCTGAACTGCGAGTTGCTTCGCATTGCTGCACCCTTAGAGGAGTTAGCTCCCTCTGGTCAAATCCTGGAGGATGCTGCCACTACTTCCACGTGCTGTGAACCACACTTCTGGTACTGGGAGTTTCATCGAAGAGCATTCTTCAATACCGCATTCCCACACAACGAATGGATACACCTTCCATCACGACTCGTGCACATGGGGGGAATGCGTGAAATATGACCATGCTGTGCGACCAAGCTCCACGCCTCCACGCCTCCAAGCTTGTTCGTTCAATACGAAGCGGGGCGAGATCTTAGAAATTGTATGTTGCCGACGAAAAGTCCCGACAGCCATCGGCAAGCTCGTCACGAGGTTCTTTGGCAGGAGAAATTTTTCGGTGCTTTGAGCAAGCGCCGGAAAGAAAGGTGGTATTCGGTAGACGCTAGACCAACAAAAGGAATGCATCCTTGGAAACCCCAGCATCGTGACATGGTGATCGCTCCGGAGCTCCACAGTTCACTTCCCCGCAAATGTCCTGGGCCGAAGTTGAGCCTCAAGCCGGGTAAAGATCGTCGGGCCAACTTGTTGACGCGATAATAGTTCGCGCCTTGCGGTTGCTGAAAGCCGTCCTTAGTTGTGTGGATGCCGCGTTGCAATTGTACTTGTGTAGTGTACAACAAATACGTAACGCTGTGGAGTACAAAACAGGAAATTCTCGGCATGCATAAGTCTGGGATATGGATTGACTGAGTATATGGAAACTGTGCCCAGATGAGACCATGACTTATTCATTTGCGCACGTATTTATGTTGGATGGGATTTGTGAGTGAGAAGACTGGGAATGCGACGGTTTGGAATTGCAAACTGTAAGGAATCAACGAGACAAAGGCGAGGATAATGAGGCTACATGTGTGCTTGGTATAATCTATCTGCTCAAAGTTACTTCCAACCCTCATGCATGTCCAGATGCATGCATCCAATCACTTGCAAGGAAAATTGTTGAATAAGATCAGAACGCAACCACCTTCATGCCGCGCTTGATGGGCATGTTGGCCATATCAGCGCGTCGGCGAGCTGCAGAGGTCAGAAAGCCAGCGGGGTACTCGACGACGGCGTCACCAGAGTCTGCGGCTGGTGCTGGTGCCGGGGCTGCAGCCTCGTCGTTCTGCTCTTCAGCAGGGACTGGCTCAGCTTCCGCGGCATCATCCTGTTCGTCTCCTTCATTCTCGTTGTCGTCTTGCTGGTCATCTGCTTCAGCTCCGTCTTGCTCTTCAGCTTGACCCTGCTCCGCCTTTTTGTCCTCTTCCTCTTGGTTCTTCTTCTCCTCCTCAGCAGCCTTCCTGTCAGCCTCTTCCTTCTTCTTGGCGTCTTCAGCGGCCTTTTTCTCCTCTTCGGCTTTCTTCTTTTCCTCTTCCTTAGCTTTCTTTTCCTCCTCCTTTGCAGCTTTGTCGGCCTCTTCCTTCGCCTTCTTGTCAGCCTCCTCTTGCGCCTTCTTCTCTTCGGCTGCTTTCTTGTCGGCTTCCTCTTGTTGCTTCGCCTGCTCCTCAGCGGCCTTTTTCTCTTCTTCGGCCTTCTTCTTCTCCTCTTCCGCAGTGTTTGGTGCTTCGGTAGCCGTAGGTTCAGCAGCGGATTCGGTGGCAGAAGCGGTCACGTGCGTGGAGTTGGCGGCCTCACCCATTACTAGAGAGAAACTCTCAGTAACCATTGGTGCTGGTGGTGCGGAGTGGGTCGTCGACAGGTTAGCGGCCGCAGGGGCTTCAGGAACAACAGTAACGGCAGCTGGTGGAGGCGCGGTATGCTCTGGTGCGGCCTGAGTCTCCTGAGCCGGCATCTCAGCCGCAGGAGGAGGAGGCGGAACCATCGTGTGCTCAGGCGCTGCTTGAGTCTCGTGAACAGGCGTCGCGGCCGGTGGTGGGGGCATCTCAGCCGCAGGGGGAGGTGAGACTGTGGTGTGCTCTGGCGCTGCTTGTGTCTCGTGTACAGGCGTCTCGGCCGGTGGTGGTGATACCTCAGCGGGTGGTGCAGGCATTGCAGCCGCTGGAGGAGGTGGCGGCACGGGATGCTCGGTGACCATAGGGGTGATAGTATGTTCGACCATGGTGGTAGTCTCTGGTGCAACAGTCTCATGAGTGATAGCTTCAGCTGTAGTTGTTGCTGTGACTTCCTCGGTGGTGGTGGTAGTAGCTGCAGCCGAGATACTGGCCAACTCTTGGGAGACATGCATAGCCTCCATAGCATCCGCAGAGGATTTGTGGGCAGCATCCTTGGCCTTCTCCGACGCGACATGCATGGACTCCATAGCATCTGCGGATGCCTTGTGAGCGGCATTCTTGGCTTCTTCGGAGGCCACATGCATGGCTTCCATAGCAGCGACAGACTCTTGATGGGCCTTCGCCTCTGCCTCTGCTTTCGCCTGGTGTTCAGCTTCCATCTTCGCAGCAGCTTCTTGGTGTGCTTTCTCCTTGGCCTGTGCTTCGGCCACATGCATAGACTCCATGGCGTCAGCAGCTGCTTTGGCAGGATCCACTGCTGGAGCGGGCGCAGCCTCGCCCAAATGGTCGGTACGCGCCACGACCCGTGACGGAATGTCGATGTTGATCCTCGCAGCCAGCTTTGCGTTCCTGGGAAGAGGGCCAGCAGCGACGGCCGCTGCCGAGAGGAGGGTAAGAAGTGGGTAGATGGTCTTCATTATGGGTGGTTTGAATTGATATAAAAGGACAGGAATGAAACTTGAGTCTTCTTTATTACAACGATAAAAGAGAGAATGAAGAGCTCAGCTCAATAAAATTAAACACTAGTGCACGGCACTTTGGAGAAAAGAAGGTGGAGGTGTGAAGATGACTTGATGTGAGAGTGAGCAGAACTTAGGAGGTTCGGGGTCTCGCGATATATGTACCTTGCCCGGTTCCTACGGCACAGAAAAGACTTGGAGCATACCCCTAGAAGCAAACAGACCATTTGGAGCAGTTGCATACTTGGTAGTGTTTGATGGATTCCCGGCATCGTTTTCGCCATGTCGAGGATGCCTTGAGGCGGTTAGGCGTCTAGGCAGGGTGACGGCGACACTGTTCCCCCACTGATCTCTAACACTTACAGCCGCCTCTCCGCCATCTAGACAGCATTGACAGTGCTTGGCATGGTCGTTGGCGGGCCAAATCCATGTGCGCGACCAATCAGATTCGCAGAAGACAAGGAAGACGCAGTCAAGCCTGAATCCGCTTGTCAAAATCTTGGCCTGACAGGAACCGTCGGAGAGTGTGTAGCAAGTCAGGCTGCAGGAGTATTGCAGTGTTGAGGCTCGCTTGATCGGTGGGGATGCATATATGCGTGTTAAGGATTGTGATGCGAACAAGGTTTCAGCGGCCCAAAACAGGCAAGTGTCCGGTATCATGGCAGCCACGAGCCTCAGGCCCAAGCCACAACAGCGTTCGGCGGCTGACATGATGTCAGAACCATCAGGGAGCTGTTTGGAGGTTCCCGCATCCGAGTGTACGTTTGCGGTTCGCAGTCGGAGGTCGCTTGGTTTCACAACGCGATAGGGACTCCGGGTGCAACATCATCCGAGGTCGAGGTGTGAATCATGAGCTGATGAACATTCTTTCTTTCTTTCTATAGAGACAAGGATGCAAGTACTAGAGCAGCCTTCAGCATTTCCTACCATACGTCAGACTCGGGGAGGTCAGGCTCTAGTCACCAATTTGGGTACTTCTTGTAGACCTACGCTCGCCGGTATATTCTCTGCGGCACGCAAGAGTTGACGACACATGTCTTCGTCCACGAAGGCAGGCCGGCTAGCGAAGAGTCGCACAGTTACTGAATCCACCTCTGGAGATGTGCTCAATGCCTGGTCACGAACTAATTGAAACTAGGTAAACGGCGGTGGACCGCGACCAGACGGGTG
>JAESFQ010000378.1_pt1 | contig 16040 bp, 10 predicted proteins | sample 9269431 | NCBI WGS metagenome assembly JAESFQ01 (sample SAMN14502588, study PRJNA617103) | algae metagenome | isolation source: Plectolyngbya sp. WJT66-NPBG17 and co-occurring heterotrophs from well... | place: USA: Mojave Desert, Joshua Tree National Park, California | collected 2006-08-06
ATTTCTGTGAGTATTGATAGATCCAAGGAATGTGAAGTTTGATGCGCTACGCTCGTATCCCTTCGAGACATCAGAGGAGTGAAGGGGCGTGATGCGAAAAAGTATACTAATGTCTATAGGGTGCCTGAACTGCCAAGCATACGTCCGCTGCATCAGCGAATCCATACCACCGTCAAACCTTCCTCCAAATACTCAGAGTACGCATGACTGATACGAAAACATGGTATTCAATCTGACCATAGTGTGCAGTTCTCATCATAGGATGTGGCTCCTATCAGCCAATCGACACCTATGCTACCAATTCTTCGTCCAAGTACCCCATCTACACGGACCCAACACTGCGCCTGCATAAGCTCTTCCAGTTCAAATCGAATCTAGCTGAAGGAAAAGCCGGCGATGAACAACGAGATTACATGCGCAATGCGGGCGGTACCGTATCCAGGATTCTCGGAGGCATCAAGGGTGCCTTGGGAAGCTTGCAGCATATCAACTCTGTGGGGCCGAAGGCGTTGAACGGCGGTGAGGTGGTTTTATCTGCTGGTAAGTGACGTTGAGTCGGTTGTCGTGCTGCGTTTGCGAATGGCAATGCTAACGGAAGTGATGTGTAGAGGGTGAATGCGAGTACATGTACCGCATGCAGAATACAGTTGATCATACCAACATCTCAGAGCTGGCAAAGATCATTGGAGCAGAGTATACACCAGTAGCTGGTGGGGAGAAGACGAGCCAAGCTTGTGAGGGTTCAACTGTGGATGCAAAGTAGGTGTGAGTATGAAGGATATGATGTCGACGTGCAAATGTGTCACAAGAACAAGTGAAAGCAATATCAATTTCCTCTAAACTAATACATTGACAAATTCATGGGTATATCTAACATGTCGATAATCTAGTAAAATCATAACGCAAAGACCATTTCTATATTTCCTGCCCACTGACGGCAGTTTCCTTCGCTTCGTTCCTCATCTTTGCAACCTCCTCATGTTCCCTCCTCAACGCCATCCAGTCAAACTTCTCAAACGCAAAACTCCACGTCTTCTCCGCTACACTCAATGCCCACTTGCTCATTGGGCCAAGGTTGTCGCCGTGGAAACTTTTCCTTCCTACGTGTTGGACCAGACTAGGTGTGATTGCGTATCTCAGCTCGCCGCGTTCGTTGGCAAAATCCTCTGTTATGACGTCCATGTATCCTAGATGGCGTTCTTTCAAGTATTCGACGAGTTCGCCGGCTTTCACGTTGGGGAAAACGAAGGCTTGACTGCAACATGCGAAGCGGGGCATTTCGTGGACGCCGACGGCCATGGGTTGGACGGTGATGCGACCGAGGCCAAAGTAAATGAGGATGAGGATGGCGAGTGTGGTGTACATGGCCAGGAAAGTGCGGCAGGTCATCAAGGCGAGGGTAATTTTGGTAGTCGGTTGGGCGAAACGAAGAAAGAGAATGACGACGGTGGGTACGATAGCCACGTATATCGAGTTCTTCAGATATGTCTTCCACTCCTCAGCGTTCCAGCCGAGAAACTCTTCGGTGTAGAAGAGGCGCAGGTAGAGAAATTCGGGTTTCGCACGCTGCAAGGCGGCCTGTTGCTCGGCTTCCTGGATGGCGCCGAGAGTACGGTGGTACCAACCATCCATAGCTACAGTGTCGTCTTCAAAGAGAGCAACGTATGGTGTATACTGTTCCACACATTTGTTCAACAGGTACTGGTAGTCGAACAAACCCTTCTCGTCAAACTTGTTCCGCGCCTCCATGATCCGAATGTACTGCATACGGTCGAAGCCGTATCCGTAGGTCAGTACCTCATCGGCAAGGCCAGCTAACCACTCCTCGTTGTATGCAGGATGTGCTTCGGGGTTCGAGTGCGGTATGAAGACGATCAGGTATATCTCCTGTCGTTCTTCGGGCGTGAGGCCTTCCAACAACGATCCCACCGCGTCCGGTAGATACTGAGCGCCGTCCCGCTGGTATGAAGGTATGCCCACACATAGTTTTCTCTTCTTCTCGTCACCGGCCTTGGTTACGTTCGCGGGGTTGTAGGACGAGATGTAAGACTCGGCTTGTTGTCTTCTGATGGCGGAGTAGCGTGGAGAATAGCCCTTCCGTGGGTTGAAGAAGACGGATGTAGGATCGCGTGCGGATATCGAGTTGATGGTGTAGAAAAAGCCGATGGCCACAAAGACGGCGATGCCAACGACAAGGCGGGAAGACAAGAAATGCATACTGTGTGTGCGTGTAGTAAACGAGTGTGAAAATGATCCAAGGGTATTATCGCATCGCTAATCGAAAGGTGGAAGTGGAAACGAAAGCAAGGCTGGAAGGCAGGTCATGTCATCGTCAGTGTCCGTGTCGTGGTTGACAGTCGAAAAGAATAGAAGGGAAAAACAAATAGGAGCGACGCGCACTCAACACGAGGCGGCTGAAGCGGCCTGCGCTGAGGATCCACCAAAACGGCGGATCTTGCCCTACGAGGATCTGCGGTGGCTGACGAAAAGGATAAAATTAGCAGGCCAGCATGGCATGGGTCGGCGCTCTGTGGTCGTGCTAAGGCGACGCGCGAGATTACCATGACTGCCCAGGTGTGGTTGAGAAGGCGAGAAATGAAGGTCATCAATGCCGAGTTAATAGGGGCTAAGCGAAGGTAAAAGCAGAGAAGATTCCATGCTCATCGATGATTTCGGCGCTATAAGCAGCATGAGGCTGTAGGTGACATGCATGGTGTCGGCGCTGCTGCTCTTCGTCTGAGAGATGGATAGAGGCGTTATGAGGGTGAGAGGTATGACAACTTGGACCGACGTGGGTCGCCTGGCGTCTATCTAGCGTGGCAGTGACAGACGTCTGCGACTTCGCTTCTTCCTTCGAAAGTTGGAGAAGGTTTGGCTACACATTGTCGTTTGTTTCTCCTTTGTCGATTCAGGACAAGATTGCCGAGAAGAAACATGACTTGGCCGCTTTCCTGTACCCAAGGCCCGTCACCCCATGTCACGATGCCATGGTTGCCGTAACACGTGCGCAGGCGTGTTGACGCGCCACAGCCGAAGTGGCGCGATGACGAACATGGGAACGTCCGCATTTGATGTCGTCTGCACATGCATCGCATTGAGTCACCATCCCATCGTCGCTGGTTTGTGAACATTATACCAGGGCTCGCAGTACTCAGGCCTCCTCTTTGATCCAGTCATAGCCGTTTGACTCATCAGTCTTGATACTACGCTTACCCTGGAGTCACTCATATAGCGTACCAGTACCAGACAGTTTCCGTCTCCACGCGCCCAAACAGCGACCCTCGCTCGGTGCCATGCCCAAGAAGCACACCCCCGCGTACACAACGGCAAAACCGTCCTATGTTCACCCATCGCTACAGAGTTCACGCTCCCCGGCACCCTCTTCCTCGTCGTCTGAACCCCAATCCGTCAATCAGCGCATCCAACAACTGCGGCGCGAACAAGCTCCAAGAGCAACACCAGAACAGCGAGATGAGCTCACATCGGTAGTAAGCAGCCGTACCGTCCCGCCAGAGTTGCGACGCATATTGCATATACCCGAAGTTAATGCTCCCAAACCAAAGGCAAATACTAGGACGCGGAGGGTCATGGGTGGCGTGAGACCGCCACCGGGTCCCGCTGCGCCTACGAGCTGGTTGCAGTCAAATCGGCATGCGCCGGCGTATATGAGAAAGAAGAGGGACGATTCAGACAAAGGCGCGGTCAGGTTCGGCACGCTGGCCAGAGTCACGAATGAGGAATTGAAGGTATGGCACTCCCCAGGGCGTGGCTAGCATATCTGGTCCTCCAGGCTTAATGATCCAGTTCAGGCTTCTTACTCATGACAGCGCCTGCCACAACCGCGAAGCCTAATCCACCAATGCCTACGATCGTTTGCGCAACACTGGGAGGAGCTCTCCGAGTACGAGCAGCACTACATACCGTCGCTGCCGATATCGCTAAAAGAAGCGCTACTGAGCTATCTTACACTGTACGGGATCAAGGGCAGCCTCGACTTCAAATCACTCAAGATCTTGTTCCAGGATGAAGAAGGGACCAGCACAGCTGGGTGGGAGGAAGTCCAATTCCTCGATCTCAGCGGGCTATTGAACGAACGGTTCAAGATCAATGATCTTGGAAAGTGCGTCAAACGCCCTAGTGCCATCACGACTGTAGACCTCGGGGCTCTGCGCGTGACCGATGATATTGCCGATTCCTGGGAAGAGGAGGTTCGAGAGAGCTTGCCAGTTCCGCTGGTACCAGCGATGAAGCTCCAGACTCCCTACTTCGGTAACCTGAGTCGACTCTCTCTCGCGAAACCGGGGCAGTGGGCGTCATGGCCTGACTTACTTCGTATCTCGCCCAACCTCAACAAGATCACGCACCTCTCGCTCGCACACTGGCCTCGGCCCTCAATGACACCCAACGCAAACACTACATCCATGATATCAAAACACACGAGTGTATCACTGGGAGGATCAGACTTCTACTCGGATCTCGACGACGACTGGCACGAAGCCACCAACATTCTCCGCCGCTTCTCAAAAGACACATACTCGCTACAATGGCTCGACCTAGAAGGCTGCAGCTGGCTCAAAGCTCTCACATCGCATGCAGGTCGCATACCAACAGACACAACCTCAGACGCAGAGTGGAACACGCAAAACGTGATTCCAGGCCCAGACTGGAACGACGCATGGCGCCGTATAACGTACATCAACTTCTTTCAAGGCTGGATCCCAAGCGATAGCCAGAGTCTACAGAACATGCCTGCCGGTATCGTACCCGCACAATTGCTTCGCTGGCTTAGAGAGAATAAGGAGAAAGACGATGTCAAATGGCGGCTGAACCCACAGGAGACGGGTCATGCGGTTGCGGAATGGGTGAATAGAGAGAAAGTAGGCAGACTGGTTGGAATGGACATCCAGGCTGTCCGCAAACGAGGCGAGGGTGCGTGGTGTCATATTGACTTTGGATGGGGAGCCTCTAGTGAGAGAGGCGTATGAAGTAAACTAAACGTACTTGGTGTCTAGTTCTACAATTGTTTCCCGCTGTATTGCGGCGTCGAAAAGCGCAGTTTGAAGTTATTGGACAACAACCGTGCCACCACTCGTGCCGACATACACCGATGCACATAGTTTAAGCAGCAGACAGTGCACCAACTCTACAATTCAATTCCCCCGAACCCCTTTAGCCACCATGGAAATTATGTTTGTTGAGGAACTACTCCTCGTTCGCGAAGATGAGGCTGATGAGATCGTATATCCACTTTTTATGCTACCTGACTCGCCAACGCATTGACGTTGAGAAAGTACCAAGTAGTCAGATAGTGGACTGCGCATTGACGTTGGACGCTCGATAATATTCTCTCATACAATGCGTAATTTTCAGAGCGAACGAGCTGGGGAAATGCTGTCAAAGTTGGGTCTACACCGTTGATGCTATTGATAGACTGCGCTCGTGTTGAGATCAGCTGTGCCGATACGAATCTGGATATAGATACTAGTTTTCGCAAAGCTATGCGAAGAGCCCGAGATAACCCAATCACACACGGATTCTAGCTATAACACAAGGGAACCCATTCCTCACCTCAATCCGCCTGTCCGGTATCTGATGTCACAAAACATTACAAGACGTTCTAGGCAGTCGTTTCAGACACTGTTAGTTCTCAGACGTTGATGTTTTGCTTCTCCCGCTTCAGGAACCGGCAGCCCCAAACGGCATAAATGGTTTGCTTTTCATGCTTGAACCCTTGGGCGCGGGTATACCTAACCGAAGCACGGGGAGCGTTTTCGGTAACAAAAATTGTTCCCGGCGGGTATCTGAAACTGTGACACGCGAGGCTGTAACGTTTTTCGCTGACAAGAGTTGGAGGCCATAAAAGCTGACGCGTACGGGTGCGCGAGTGACCGGAGTCAAATTTAGGCTATGGAGAGCAGTAAGCTCTGTGTAGAGGTCTGATAGGATAGTCTGACCAAGTGGATAGTGCCGCCATTGCAAAAGCCACACGTAGGCACATCTGTCGTGTGGTTGCTTTTGCGTAGCCGTCGTCTCTATGCAAGCGTAAAGCCGGCGGAGCGTTGTCCAGAAGAGGGAGGTGCCCTATTCTGTAAGATGGACAATGGCGAGCTGCCTGCAATGTGTTGTTGTTGCAGGGTGCTATAGTCTCATTACGCGATTTTTGTGACTGGCCATTCCTGGAGGGGCTTACAGCCACGTCGTATATGTGGAACGGCGGTATTGTCCCTTACTATGGAGCATAGCTGTATCTCGTACAACGACGGCTGGGAATGCTTCCTCTGCTTCTGATAGCAAGTCGGAAGAATTGCAGTAATCGGAGCAAAGGCGGGGCATGGCTAGTAAGCCACGCGGGCGGGGAGGGCGGAACCGAGATAAAGTGTTGATGACGTGATGATGGATTCTGAAGCCAGCCCAGATGCGGCTTCATGGTCGCGATAAGACGCAGTTGGAGACTTCCACCAGTAAGCGTGTGTAGTGCAGAAGCGTGCCGTAATCGATGAGCTTAGGCAGATAGGTCCCATAGCAACCGGGTGTTCAGTCATGCAGCTGCAGCTGCAGCTGTCGAGAAAGCTGAGTGCAGCCCGCAGCCAACGGTGTTTGAGCGGCAATGAATGGCGCGGGAAGGCTATGTTCTAAGCAGCAGGACGCGGTGTTTCACCTAGCTCCCTTGCGAGCCTGCAGCCAACGCGCGTCCAGAAGATGTTGACACAAAGCGGGCCTGACTCAAGCTTCGAGGGAGCAACGGGTGCAACAATCGTAGTGCCACCATGGCATCTAGAAGTAGCTGCATCAACGCACCACGCAGTCGACAGAGTGTACGAGACAAGAGCGAGTGGAGCGAGGTATTCTTAGATGGTCTCCAGGTGGCGTTCGTTGCCGTTGCCATGCTTCCTACGGTCGCCGTCGCCGCCAAGATAGCGCGTGAATGGGCGTGCTTTGCTCAAGTGCTGATTAGCTGAGAAGAGGTACACCTGTCATGAGCAGGCTCTCCACCCGGCATGCACCAGAGGCGTGGGAAAGCGTGCAAGATAGCCCCAGCGTCGTAATTCAACCAGGATTGCTGAGCGGCGCGCTTGTAGAGCAGAGGCGGTGCGCCAACGGATTGGGACCAAGCTCGGCCGCCATGTCGAGTCGGCCATGGAACATTCGCCCGCGACAGACACGCTAGTCTCTTAGCGCGCCCGCGAACGTGAAACTCGGAGCACCCCTGGCCCTTTGGGGGTCCTCTCTCAAAAAGCCCGTGGTATCGCCGCCGCCCATGCATTTCACAGCCTCTACAGCCTCCGTCGAGTCCTCAATGCCGGTCGTTTTTCCCTCGTGTCCGTGAATTGCGCGTTCCACCTCTCCTTTCCTGCCCACGACCGCAACTACTAGCCCCGTCTCGCCTATCAGGTCAACACTCCCCCTAGCAGAGACCCGGCTTTCAGTCTGTACCCCCAAAAAAATACGTCCAGGGCGTCTGCTTTGATAGCATATCTCCTCACCTAGGCCCTATCGAGTACCACCTGTGTCCGCTGTTCACTTCACGAAAGACGCTTCTCTTCCTCGTTATTCGCCTGGCTCTTCGACCGCGCACCGGCGACCATGCTTACCTTCAAGAAAGCCCTTGTGCTTTCGCTGGCCTGTTTGACGCTCTTCTTCATTTTCAAGTCGCAGCACCACGGCAGCACAACCCCAAACTTCCGCAATGCAAAGGATATGCCACGGCCGACTGCCTGGGTGAACCCGGCAGATAGAGAACACGCAAAGGCGAAGGAGAACGAGTCGAAAGAGGCACAAAAAGCGGCAGACAAAGTAGAGAAGTCGTTCGATACACCCCATGCGCCGACGCCCAAGAAACCGAAAACCCAAATCACCTTGGACGAGCTGAGACAGCGCCCCCTCAAGGACCAGCTCGAATACCAGTTCCCTTACGACGTCGACGCAAAGACGCCCGCATACATTTGGCAGACGTGGAAGTACACACCGGCGCAGGGCGAGTTTGACGAGATGTTCCGTGAGCCAGAGGCCAGCTGGAGCATCCACCACCCTTCTTTCGTCCACGAGGTCATCACCGATAATGTCGCGGTACACCTGATCCGACACCTCTATTCCTCCGTCCCTGAGGTTATCGAAGCCTACAACGCCCTTCCCGTCCCTGTCCTGAAAGCCGACTTTTTCCGTTACCTCATCCTGCTTGCTCGCGGCGGCATCTACTCGGACATTGACACTTCTGCATTGAAGCCTGCGTCGGAGTGGATTCCCGCTGACGTGCCCGCAAGCTCCTACGGAATGGTCATTGGCATTGAGGCTGACCCAGACCGCCCGGACTGGGCTGAGTGGTACTCTCGTCGCATTCAGTTTTGCCAGTGGACTATCCAGTCGAAGCCGGGTCATCCCGTTCTCGTGGATGTCGTTGCAAACATCACACAAGAGACACTCAACCGCAAGCGCGCCGGCAAGCTCAGCAAGGACTACAAGGGCATCATCGAGTTCACCGGGCCCGCTGTCTGGACAGACACCATCTTCTCCTACTTCAACAATCCTGATTACTTCGACATGAGCACAAGCAAGGGCAACATTACGTGGGAAAATTTCACAGGCATGAAGGCTCCCAAGAAGGTCGGCGACGTCATTGTCCTGCCCATCACCAGCTTCAGCCCCGGCATTAAGACGATGGGCGCTGGCGAAGATGACGACCCAATGGCTTTTGTCAAGCACAACTTTGAAGGTACGCAACAATCTTTCCTTACTGAAAATTCCCAATGGCCATCGTGCTACGCTGCATCGTACCACATAGCACGAGCGGCCGGGAAGCGAGCATCCTTCCATTACACCCGTCTCGAGCCCTTGGTTTCCTCAATACTGACTAGTAACAGGTACATGGAAGCCCGAAAGCGAGCGTCACATTGGCAAGACCTTCAATTGAACGAACAATCTCCACGAATCGCCTGTACCAAGCCTACCATACTACACTACATATCCGTACACGCATATCGTCCACATCGCATCGAGTCAGACAACGAATGGGCAGCAGGAACCAACGCGACGGGTATCGGATAATGCCGAGTCGAGCCGTGTGTGAGGAAATACGGCTTTCGGGGGCTACAATCTAGCGGGTTGCGCACACACGTAGCAGTCAGATGCAGCACTGTCAGCTAGACTGCCAGTATCGCGTCGCATCTACCGTCATCTTGACGGTGGCAAGGAGAACGGGAGAGACACATGGACACGGATAACATGCTGGAAGAAGGCCAGCACTTTGATATCGGCTTCAAGCGCTGAAGTACGAAAAGTTTCTGTTTGAGGTTATATGGGCTACATTACTGCTTGGCGTATGACAGCGTTTCATCCTCTTGTTATTCAAAAGAGGTTCCTAAGGGTCGGTTTTAGTCATATTACCTTGAAACATACTCAGACGATTTTAGATCAAATACTCTATCCAATTACGGGAAATTGCATACCTCGTGCCATGGAGCAATCTATATATGAGATGATCAGAGAAAAACAAAAGCAGACGAGGAACCTGGGTATCATACTACCAAACCATCCATGCACACACATTTCAGCGACCAACCATTACCAACATTCCCATTACCGTCTATCACCTCCGAGCAGTCCCCCGACCTTGCCCACCATACTCAATAAACTCCCTCCCAACGTCGGTCTCCTCTCCAACTCCCTCTCCCTAGCATACCTCTTCTTATACTCCCTCTCCGTCTCCGAATCCAACTCCCCATAATGCTGATCGTGATGTCTATGTTGCTCATCCTCATACTTGTCCTCTCCGTCCGCATACGCATGCGCATTGTGTGCGTGCGCGCTGTGGTGCGAGTAGTGGCTTTGCTGCGACGTCGAGCGCGCGTATGTGGGAGCGGCTTGGGGCGCGTACGTGACGGGTGGTGGGTAGGAAGTAGAGACTGAAGGGGCTGGGTATTGATATTGGTGTTGGTGTTGGTATGATGAGGGGTTTGGTTGTCGGATGGGGATGGCTGAGGAGCTGGGTTGGAGGTGTGTGGGGCGTTGGCTGTTGTAGGATGAAGAGGATGATGTGCGGCGGTGGGATGGTACGTGGAGTTGTGGCGTATAGGTCATCATGCCGCCGCCGCCGCCGTTGTAGGGTGATGTTGGGGAGGATGAGTACATGGGTTGTTGTTCAGAGATGGGTGGGAAGTAGTTTGTTGGTTGCGGTTGTGGTTGTGCTGCGGGAGTGGTGGGGTAAGGTGGTTGTTGTGATGCGTATTGCGGTTGTGGTGGGTATCCTGATCTGGTGGAGTCGTAGGACGACATTGTAACGTCTTGTAGATGGTGAAGTGGGTAGGTGATAGGGCTGTAGTATGCACAGGCTCTGTTTTATCCGCAAACGCTGGATGTGGTCCTGTTTTGTGCCCTTGGCCCTGTTTCAACGTTGGCGATCGGCAATGTTGGATGGCGTATGCGGCTGCCGGTGTTCCGTCTATCACAGAATTGGAGTTGATAACGGGCAAATTGGGTGTTGAAGAACAGTTGATCGCAGCTTGGATCTTCAATTAGGATAACTTTAATTTATATTAGTGTCTCTCACGGGTTGATCAGTTAGCTTTGCTCAATTATACTTTCATCGCGGGCCTCCATCGGTCCACTTCTCACCCCGATCCTATGTGCACCTGAACGCACTAAATTGTTCCCGGTGAACTAATGTAATACAGAGAACATCTCTCACCAATTAGTGCTCATCCAAGATCTATAGCGGCTGCCAAGCCACACTCGTGATGTGCAATCGAAGGCGAACACATGAGGGGCAAGATGCGGTGCATACGATGATGTCAGTGTCTTGGCCAAACGTTGACCGGCAGCTCGGGTTCAACGTCGGGGTTCCCGGCGTTAGCGACCTGAGATGGTGTGCAGTGAACAGGTGTCGTTGGTGGAGACGAGAGAAGGTCGCCAATCTTTTCTGGAAGGTTGGGGTTTTGACAGATGCTTGGCAGAGCCTTGGGAGCGCCAGCGGTTGAGGAAGCTCATCGCGAACGCAACTTTACGTCGGAAGCGCTCTCGCATGATCACATGATTCATCGATCTCTTTCAAAGTGGTACGAGACCTCAGAACGAATGTCTGAAGACGTTCATAGTGCAGCGTCTTGTTCGATAGCGAATCACAATTTGCGGCAGACTCTTGCACAGTTATCATGATGTAGGTATGAATGGACGCGCGTCACATATCTCTTGGGTAAGCTGTTCACTGTAGAAATATGGATCGCGACTTTGGAGTCGCTGGGCAAGGTCTATGGTACGTAGGCTTCCTTCGCAGCATGAGCCTTTCCTTACAAGTTAACATAGCTACGCCACAAACTTATGCGGAGTACTGTACCTTACTGCAATGTGGCTTCAACGTTGATTACATCCATTCGCGCCTCGTCACAACTCCGAGGCTGTGCTTTTCCAATATGTCTTCTTCTTTCCCCAATCAGCGTGCATCGCCACAAGCAACAACAACATTAGCCATCAAATTAGCGTTAGGCAGCGGCCACCTTACCAACCACACGGCAGAGGGTGTTCGCATCCCAGCCGCTAAACCCCGTTGCTGATGATGCCAAGCAACATTCTTCGTCATGAGCCAAACTAATTGACTCAACCCCACCACTGGCAGGGCGGAGCGATAGGACTCAGCCACTATGCCTTCTGGCGCAACCATTCTTTAGCACGCAGTTGGTGGTTTCTCCTCTTCTTCTTTGCATACCACTTGCCTTGTCCGAGTCCCAATAGTCGTACCTGCTTCCAAAGCTTACTGCTGCACAACCCCGCCTAAACTACAGCTGAAAATGTCGTACAGCTATAACCAACCAGGCGGCTATCAGCAACCGTATCCGGGCCGTAAGTCGTCAGGCCCTCGCTTTACAGCCCAGTGATCATTGCATCCTTTACGGCTTACTATACTTGGCGCTGAAACCTGATCTTGTACTAATATCCTACAGAAGCCCCGCCGCCCCAAGGTTACGGTCAGCATCAACAGTACCAGCAACCTCCACAGCACGGCTATCATCAACAGCCACCAATGCAAAACCAACAATACGGAGGCTACCCGCCTCAGCAAAGCTACGGCCAACAACCACCGCAAACTCAATATGGTGCGCCGCCGCCTGGAAATCAGTACGGCGGCCCGCCTCAGGGCCAGTATGCAGCCCCCCCACCGCAACAAGGTTATGGCGCTCCTGGACAGTATCAACCACCACCGCCACCACCAGGCCAGTACGGACAGCAACCGCCCCCAGGGCAATATGGACAACCGCCCCCGGGACCATACGGACAGCCACCACCTCCAGGACAGTATGCTGGGCCCCCACCTCAAGGACAATATCAACCACCATCGGGACCCCCACCAGGCCAATTTGGCCAGCAGCCACCTCCCGGACAGTTTGCCGCGCCCCCTCCACAAGGTCAATTCGGGGGTCCTCCCCAAGGCCAGTTCGGCGCGCCAGGCGGTTTTGGCGGGCCACCAACTCAACCTTCTCTTGGCTATGGTCCCCAGCAAGTAGCCAACATTGACGTCGCCAAAGACATCGAAGCTATTCGTAAAGCAATGAAGGGATTTGGAACCGACGAGAAAGCGTTGATCACAACACTGGCCAAGAAAGACCCCATGCAAATCAACACCATGCGAGCACAGTACGACCAGCGCTTGATGCGGAATATGGTACAGGATCTCGAAAAAGAGACCAGTGGCTACTTCCAAAGGGGACTAGTTGAAATCGCACGAGGGCCGCTCGTAGCTGATTGCTACAACCTCATGGAAGCAATGAAAGGCATGGGCACGAAGGAGACTATCTTAGACGATATCCTCATCGGCCGAAGCAATGCCGACATCAATGCTATCAAGCAGAAGTACCAGGAATTATTCAAACGACCACTACAGAAAGATCTCCAAGGTGACCTCAGTGCTGGAACCGAGCAAATGTACGACATGATCATCTCGGCCCGCCGCGCTGAAGACTCGTACCCTGTCAATCCACAAGAAATTGATAAAGCTGTCACCGATCTCCAAGCCGGCATGGGTGGCTTTGCTAGCAAGAACGTTCCTCTAGTGTGCCAGACTCTCACCAGTAAGAATGACGCTCAGCTCAAAGCAATGGCAAATGTCTACCAACAACGCTACCACAAGTCCCTTGACGGTGTGATCAAGTCAGCTTTCTCGGGTCACATGGAGGATGCACTTCGTCTGCTTGTGCATCGTGCTACCAATCGACCTGAAGCTGAAGCCGTCCGTCTAGAGGAGTCGATGGCTGGCCTTGGTACCAAGGACGAATTGCTCGTACAGCGTGTCGTTCGCTGCCACTGGGATAGGAACTTCATGAATGCCGTTAGCAACGCGTACAAGCAGCTCTACAAGAAGGACTTGGTCAAGAGGATAGAGGGAGAGACGCGCGGCGATTACGAAAAGCTCATGGTTGCTTGCGTAAAGCCTTGAGATGTCTTAGAGGTGGTACGAGCGCTGGGTTTGATTACATGATATCACTTGCTCCTTTCTTCTTATTTAAGCGAGACGATGGATACCTCGGGGCCGGGCATGTGATAGTTATCTCTCCATTCCATTATAAACTTCTTACTACCACCATTTGATGATCCGAAACATTATCTGTGCCTTCTTTGCCGTGAACGCTTCAGTTGTCTCTGAATGTGGCTTCGCAGAGGCTGAATAAGGTTATCGATGTCGGCGTAATGGTACTATAGTTGACGCCGGGAAGCTTCTGTAGATGAAACTTACTATGAGTAGAAGGATAATACATGTCTACTGCTTACGCTTACGTTCCTTGCTACGTGTCAGTCGCCAACACATAATGGGCCAATGTCGCACATTAGACATTCACAGAGACTACGTATTCTTCTCAAAATTTCGATAATTGTAAAGTCTATCTGTAATAGGGTGGTGGTTGTTCACCTACAGGCACGTTTACAGGCCCATTACGCAACATCTCCTCCGATACAAAGCTCTCATCCGAGCCGCTTAATGGTGGCATCTCTTCCGGTGGCCCAAGAGACCCCCCAGGTCTTGTCATGGGCTCGATAACTACATTCCCCACGTCAATCTCATGCTCTGACTCTTTGCCCGCACATTCGAGCAGCAGATCGTACTTGACGTCGTAGTAAAGCGCAACACCGTACGTTTTAAAGGCCGGAGGCACGATTTTATTGATCTCGAAACCTTCCAGGATGGTGTCTGAAGTGAGTTCTATTCCAGGTTTACTGTATCGTTGATTGAAGAGGTCGAACTTTTCGATGTTTTCCTTTCGTATTTCTCCATTCGGGGCGGATGCTAGCGGAACGCGGAAGTTGATGTGTGCCGTTACTTGCGCGCGGATCCCGCGAAGGTACACGGGTGCTGGCTGTATGTTGCCATCACTCAGTGTTGCTTGGAGGGATAGTTTGATCGTGCTAGCAGCGCCAACACGATAGTGTGAGGGTGCGCTGAGTACTAATAAGGAGGTTGAAGACGTCTCATCTTCTTTGGCCCCACCACGCAAGCCCGATTTGAGCCGCCTTAGTGAGGCACGCCGCTCCCTGAATGGATCTGGGGTCGATGGCTTCGACCTGCGCTCAAAGCGTATTGGTGGTGCCGGCACAAGGACAACTCCAGGTGAAAGGCCCTGCTGCGGTACCGATGGACTGAAGCGGAGCTGGTGTATAACAACAGGGTTGAGTGTAAAGGAAGTTTGCTCTGTGACGAATTCCGCTCTCAGGAAGTATTCGTTACAGATGGTGCTCTCATTCCACCATAGCGACGGCGGAAGCGCATGGCCCCTGTCGTGTTCGAAAAGAGTATCTGATCTGAACGGCGCATTCTTTTGCAGCCTTGCATCATTCTCTACTGCTTCCGGGAACCGGAATTCGAATGGGTACTCTACTCGCGAGGGTGGACAGGTTGCGCTGGGCGTTGCTCTGCGCGCCAATGTTTGCTCGCGACGAAACAGTTCTACCTCGGAGATATGCTGGTTCGCAGGATTGCGCTCGCTAGCAATGCGACATGTTGTCTTGCCAATGAAGCTAATAGTGACATGTTCGATCTTGAGCCGTGTTTTCACGTGGACAACGCCCTTCACCAGATCGTTGCTGGTATGAATGCTACGACGGCTCGACCTTGTGAATGCGATGGATATAAGTCCATCGGGAGTGTTTTGGCGGTCCGGATGATGGTGGTCGCTGTAAAATTGTGGTTGCGCAATGTAACTGTAGAGGAGACGGGGCTGTGGCGCTCGACTCGCCGATGCGCTTGCCATATGGGTTGGACAGGCAGCTGGATAACAATATTGAAGACGATGAAGGCAGGAGCAATGTATAGCTCAAATGATATATGTGAGGTTTTTGGCGCTTAGGGGATGTATGCGCGGCGTCAGAGCTTTCTCCAAGAGATAAGTTTACCAAGCAGAGTGGTAAGATACCCCGCTTCTGTATTACTCGGCCCATCTAGCTGACAGAGGCCAATGCACCTCTTATCCAGGCTCTTCCGGACTGTGGCGGAATACCTGATTGTCGTAAAACAATTGATGTCGACGAATTGCGGCTACCTTATTGGCCTCGACAGAGTCTGAATCTTCGATACAAGTGAGCTGAAACGGGGATCTCCCCCATCGCCCGACGATATTGGTTCACGAGGACTAGCTTTTGCAATGAAGGCAAATAATACTATTCCCGGGATGATGCAGTGAAGTACATGTGCAGAGGATTAAGGGCGCAACGGTTGTTCGGTGCCCAGTCCTGCACTAGACTCGATACGGATAGCTGCGAAGCCACGTGCCTCCGTTCTTGCCGGCGTGCACCACTGCGACTACCGTGCTCCCTACTTTCTAGCTATCAACCGGCCTGCGACTTTTGACCGACTGCAACTGCTGACCAGTGGTAGACTCAGCTACAACCACCCGTGATCCGTCTGCGCAAGTGGGCTACAGCAAGCCCTCTGTTGCACTGCCCCACCAACTTAGGCTGCAACCACGATGCAGCCTTAGGCATCTTCCAAGCACACCCCCATGGCGACACGTTTTTCTGCGCGGATATCAGCTGGCATCATGCTCCTACGGCTCTCGGCGGTAGCG
>JAESFQ010000379.1_pt1 | contig 16033 bp, 14 predicted proteins | sample 9269431 | NCBI WGS metagenome assembly JAESFQ01 (sample SAMN14502588, study PRJNA617103) | algae metagenome | isolation source: Plectolyngbya sp. WJT66-NPBG17 and co-occurring heterotrophs from well... | place: USA: Mojave Desert, Joshua Tree National Park, California | collected 2006-08-06
ATTAGTGGGTAGCTCAGGGAATTTCTCTCCGTTGAAGACGATTTCATCTCTTGAGAAGTTGTCGTCATGAGTCCATAGGGTGCACACTTTCTGCACTCGAGCCGACTGTGGGGTCGAGGCGGATTTTGACATGGTGGTTGTTGCTGCAATGACGGGTGTCGGGTTTATGAACAGTCAAGGACATATTCGGGGTTGTTTAGTTGCGCATGCGGTACATTAGTCGTGACATGGTTTGATTTGCGCGAAACGATAGGAGGTCCGCATATCGCGTCTGCTCAACAATCGTTTAGGCGATTAGCGTAGTGTAGCACACCCTGCTGGTCGCGTCGCGCGTCGCGCGACAAGTCGCATGGGTCTCTTGGAGGTGTCGAGTACGCCAAGACGCTAGAGCACGGCTTATCAGTCGCGATAACGCACCCCGTCCCCTCCCCTCTCGGCTGAGTTGACTTTGGCAGAATTGCCTTTCAAACCACGTTGACTACACGTGCTTCCAACTTGAGTCCACTTTCCTCCAAGCGATATTGGGTTTCTTTTGTTTCATCGCTCACGGTAACCCGTGTTTCCCCCCTTGCATTTTGATACACTCTGTTCCCGTCCACGCTTTGCAGTTTGGATAGAATAGATTCTACACGTCTGAAGACAACGAGACCTTGACAATGGTGGGACCATTATACTAACGTCTATTCACTAGATTGGTCGCAACCTAGTTCTTTTGTGGCATCATGCCATTTTAGTTCCTTCTTCGATTGATCTACTCATCCAAAGCTAACCTTTGGATCATGTTGCGACATCATATACCTAACGGAACACCGCCCACCAACACTCCATGTCCCTTCGATACAATAGAGAGATGCGCAGGCTGCAGAAGGAACAAAGAACCAGACGTTGCGCAAGAACTAGTTGCAATCCTAGGCTACTACTAAGGTACAAACAAGAGCCTCTCGCTGCCTAACAGACGAGCGTACCACGTGCTCTGAAAGACAGATAACAAAAACAAAACGCTCCCAACTATGCAGAACTATTATGCCAATGTGGGTAATGGGGTATCATAGGGTATCAAGGTCGTAACCATCGTGAAAAAACCTCGTAAGCGACCGAACTCCATGCTATGCGCCATAAAACAGTTAAAAAGAACGACCCGCCGCAACCCATGCATTGCAAAATTGAAAGCAAAGCTCGCGTGTTTGAGTGAAAGAGCGCTGGCTCATTCCAGCTCGGTAGTAGGATGTCCAGCCAGCAGGGTAGCCGCAATGCGTTTGCGCGCATCGTCCATGCCATTGGTAGCAAGGACACGGTCGGGGCCGTCACCACGGATGAGGACCAAAGCGTTCATGAGAGTGAAGACACCGCAGTCGCTTCCGTTCAGCTGTTGTTCACTCCTCTGGCAAGATTCTTTGTTCCACTCCTCAGGAATCCAGTATTCACCAAGCTCTTGCTTGAGATATTCCACTAGCTTGTCGACGTACGTCTGTCCGCTAAGGCCCATAGAATCGAAATACTCAATGGAGCGTTCCTGGGGATAGACCACTAGCAGACGCCAATGTCCTTTGTCGCAAATGGGATAGAGGATAAGCTCAGCATCTAGGTACTGCTTGCCCTTCAACTGGAACCTATTGGTCCAGCGCGACGTATCGGGGGTTTGGTACCAGAATGACGAGAATGCGTGAAGTGGAGGTGCCGGGCCGTTGCGCTTGTGTACGAAGCCTAACTCCTTCTTCTTTGCAGCGACAAGAATGGAAAGATATTCGTTGACAATATTGTCATTCAACCATGCCCTCGGATCACCGTTGAAGACACGAGGCAACAGGGTCGCAAAGTCTCGAGCATACAGCTTCTGACCAACGACCGACTGGCTTGCGTTGCGGCCGTGGTTAGTCTTGGCTGCAGCGTCTTGCAGCATCTTTTCTTCCTCCGGAGAGAGCGGCGCAATAAGTGGCTTCAGCGGCGGGGGAGGTGGTGCCAAAGCAAGCTTCCTCTGCATTTCCTTCTGAAGATCTTCGATAAGCTCAAGGGAGAGCTCGCACTCCTCGAGCGATTCATCTGGAGCATTGAAAGTGTCCAAGGAGACGCCGCGCCAGCCACCATGTTTGGCAGGAGAATCAAGAAGTGTGATCTTCGGGCTACTGGCTGCTGACGAGCGATGTGAGGATGCTGCCTCACTGTCGTTGGATGCGCCGCCATGGTTGTTTTGGAACACATTATAATACTCCCTAATCGGACTGGAGGTAATCGTCTCTAGTGTGGAGTCAAGCATTTCGCTAACTTTTTGGTCGAAGTAGAAGGACTTGCATTTAGCATCCTTTTCCCATCGTACTCCCTTCTCTCGCGGCGGAGTCGGTGCATCCAGGAGGAACGACAAGTCGTTGGCGTATACGAATTCAGGAATAGCAGGCTCCAAGTTAAGTTGGATAGGGTCGGTTTCAGTCTTTGATTGTAATGGTGATGTGACCGGAGATGTGCAACTTTTGTGTGGGTGTGACTGATGGATAGGGAATGCTGATGAAAAAGCATCTGTGGAGTAGGAGGGACCTTTGTAGACTGCCTCGGCACCATTGGTCTTCGCTGGCTCGGTACCGGCGAAATTTTGTTCCGTGGACTCGAGCGCGGGATGTCTGAGACGTGTGACGCGTTGAAGTTCTTTGTTAAGTTGCGCCTTTACCAGCTGACGTCGCATGGGTGTAACCGAGGGAAGCTTGGAAGTACGCATGGAACTGGTGCTTGAGCTGGGGGCCGAGCTTGCGGATCCTTGCGGTGGTGGTGGTGGTGTAGGATCTGGAGAGGCATGAAGGGCGGGAGATTTGTGCAGCGAAAAGAGCCAAGCGGGATTGGCATTGTCAAAGGCAGGCCAGTCATGTTCGTGTAGCTGGGGAGACGGGATCGGACTCGCAGGCGACTCAATCTGAGGACTTTCCCAGGGTACCGCTATGGGGGAGCCGGTCTGGGAGTTGCGTGGCGGGGTTGAGGCGAGAATGTTCTCGAAGGAGAAGTCTACACTGACTTCGGTGTCGTCGTCTAGATTGACATGGCCCTCCTCGTGGAGGAAAATGTTTCTGCCGTTTACATCATGGGCATATGTGGGTGTGGTCTGGGTTTCTTCGTATTCTTGTGTCTTGGCCGGTGATGACGTATATTGGTTTGGCGAGTCATAGAACCAAGACTTTGAGGCGCGCGCCTGCTTTTGGTTTTGGCGACGCGCCTGGTTTGCGCGTGCGCGCACTGAAGGCGACGGTGTCGCGTAGTCCTCATCTGCCACGCCTGCGGACACGAAGCGCTTCTTGCTGGAGCCGGACTCGGAGATGATGGGGATCGCCTTGATCGTCTGCCGGCGGAGGTATCGGGTCGCGAGGCGTGCGGGGAGGGAGAGCAGGTTGACGACGCTGACGGTCGCAGCCCATTTGCCGAGCGTGTTGAAGAGAGAGGCGCGCGGAGATATGCCTCCCTCGGTGGCAATGGCCGAGTCTTGCGGCCATCCGCCTGGGATATACAGATGTGATACAGAGGAAGGTGTTGTGTGCTGCGCCTACCGTCGTTGTCAGCGTGCGTCGAGTCAAAAGCAGCAGCGACTACGCACCTGCAGCTGGGGAGAAATGCCGACGCCATAGGCAGCGACCGGCAGACACGCAGACGCGCTGGAGAGGTAGGCGCTGTATTCGCGCTTGTTGGACATTGCGGCTATTGCTGGTCGCGTTGGTGGCTGCGATGGGCAATGGTGACAATGGAGCGTGTGTAGAGTGGAGAGAGGACGAGGGTCGCGGCTGCTGCACAAAGCTGCCCGCAGTAGCGGCTGCGCACAGACCCCGGGGCTGCGGTTCGCGCTAATTCGCCTGCGGCTCTTGGCATTCGGCGCGGAGAAACAATCCACCATTCCGGCCTGCCTCCAAGGCTGAATGTGATTGCAGTGCGTCGTGTTGATTCTCCTCATATTCCTGTCACAGACCCTGCTGCCGCCCTTGCGATCGCCCTCTACGCCCTCCCTATCCTCTGCCCCCGCCCCCGCCCGAATTGCAAGTCGCTACTGCCGACCGCCTCCAGCCGCGTCTGCTGCACGTCATTGGCCGAGTTTGAAGGGCAAGAACCCAGAACCCCTCGACCGCTCTGCATCACAACAACCGATCGACCACCCCACCTACATCGATTCCGCCGCCCCGCAGCCATGGATACCAACATGGAAGATGTCAAGATGCCAGAGCCCATGCAGCTGTCGTCTGCCCCCACGTCTGAGCCGACCACAATCCCCACGCTGGACGGCTGGATCGAGAGCCTTATGAGCTGCAAGCAGCTGGCCGAGAGCGACGTACAGAGACTGTGCGAGAAGGTATGCGACACTGCCTGGCGCAGAGAATCAGCCGAAATTGCTCCTTCTGACAAGCACCGTGCTACAGGCCCGCGAGGTACTTCAGGAAGAGTCCAACGTACAGCCAGTGGTACGTACCCTTTCCGCTGTGGCTTGACTATCCGCTCACCATGGTGTAGAAATGCCCTGTCACAGTCTGCGGTGATATACACGGCCAGTTCCATGATCTGATGGAACTATTCAAGATCGGTGGCCCCAACCCGGACACAAACTACCTCTTCATGGGTGCGTTGCCTGCCTCGGCCGTACGCAACCACACTAACACTCACAGGCGACTATGTCGACAGAGGCTACTTCTCCGTCGAGACCGTGACCCTCTTGGTCGCACTCAAGATCCGATATCCCCAGCGCATCACCATTCTTCGTGGCAACCACGAGTCGCGTCAGATCACTCAAGTCTACGGCTTTTACGATGAGTGTCTCCGCAAGTACGGCAACGCCAACGTCTGGAAATACTTCACAGACCTATTCGACTACCTGCCCCTCACTGCCCTGATCGACAACCAGATCTTCTGTCTGCACGGCGGTCTCTCTCCTAGCATCGACACGCTTGACAACATCCGGGCGCTCGACCGCATACAAGAGGTGCCTCACGAGGGACCAATGTGCGACCTGCTCTGGTCCGACCCAGATGACAGGTGCGGCTGGGGAATCTCACCCCGTGGAGCAGGATACACATTTGGTCAAGACATCTCCGAAGCCTTTAACCACAACAACGGCTTGACGCTCGTGGCACGTGCTCATCAGCTAGTCATGGAGGGGTACAATTGGTCGCAAGATAGGAATGTTGTGACAATATTCTCGGGTATGTTGTTGCTCATTCTGTGGCTCATTACACTACTAACATTATACAGCACCAAACTACTGCTACAGATGCGGTAACCAGGCTGCCATCATGGAGATTGACGAGCATCTGAAATATACCTTGTAAGCTTTCTTCCTTGCTACACGCTGTTGCCTTGCTCTAACACAGACCCTAGCTTACAATTCGATCCTTGCCCACGCGCTGGCGAGCCCATGGTCTCACGAAGGACCCCGGATTACTTCCTCTAAGCAGGCTCGTCATTCTGGCTCCCACCGCCAGCTTAGCACAGCGTCACATTTAGAAGTCATCACTGAATACACTGTGCACGATCGCGTTCCTGATCACCCGAGCCGTCATGAGAAGTGACGAGAGACGCGCGACACTGACGTGCTCGCTTGAAGCAAGGCTTTCACTGTCTACGAGACGCCAAGAAGCCATAATAGAGACACGTGGGAATGTTACAGCAGGCTGTGATGTAGCTAGTGCACAGAGTGATAATGGTAGAGAGTTGACTGTAGTGCTCCGTACTCGCGTATGTTGTTTCTTGTGACGACGTGTCTCATGTTCGCGATCCACCCCTCTGCCAGGTCGTTATGTTTGAGCCCATATTTGCCTTGACTAGTTTTGGTTAGGCAATACCTATAAGTATCGAAGAAGCTCGGGGCGGGTCGGACGGTCCTGTTTCCTCTCCTGAGGCTGCTCGAAGAGCCACAAAGTAGTTTGTTCTTATCGTAGGAAGTATCGTGAAGCGTTGCGTGCCGATGCTTGCTGTATTCTACCCAAGGTCTTGTGCTGAACACCTTTCGGCCATAGTTTCATTTTTTTTTTAGTTTTTATTTTGGTTCCATGCTATCAAAAAGGTGCTCTTTGGTAACATGGTGGCGTATCTCAGTTCAAAATGAACGACCGACTTGTGGCATGATCGGAGATCGGAGTCCTCGAATCGGAGTCGTCTCTTGTGTTTGAGTCCTGGAGGTCCATTATCGCTAGCAACTGGGACAACGCAGTTCAAGCAGAATCCTTGGCAGAGTCAGCCACCCACCCTCGTGCTAGTGCGCAACTCCAACTTTTTGTTTATCGCCTGCATCTCAAGCCACACCACAGCGCCCACCATGCCTCTCACCTTCTTCCGACGCCTCGTGCGACCCTCGGCCCTGTCCGCAGTCCCTTTTTCCCCGGCGCGATCAATACGGCCATCAATCGCGGCCACCACTTTCCAGAACATCACCCCGACCTTCGCGATACGCTCAACGCCATCGTTTCGCGCAAACAAGTGCACGCTGATACAAGTACTGCGGCAGGGAAGGATAGCGCAGAAGGCACGAAAACTGCGATCGCCACAATTGAGGGATAGGCCAGAGCTGAAGGGTGTGTGTCTGAAGGTGGGAACGACGAAACCAAAGAAGCCCAACTCGGGCGAAAGAAAGATTGCGAGGGTTAGACTCAGTACTGGCAAAGTTATCACAGCGTACATTCCAGGCGAAGGTATGAAATCAAGGTGTCGCATTGTGCGTGGATGGACAGACTGACCAGAGCTCAGGACACAATGTACAGCAGCATTCAGTTGTCATGGTACGAGGCGGACGAGCGCAAGATTGTCCTGGTGTGAAGTACCACTTGGTCCGAGGAGCGTTGGATCTGGTAGGTCTCATAGCTGTAGACACGAATCAAAAGGGTGTCGCTAACAACTCATAGGGTGGTGTCGGCAGCAGAATCACCTCACGGTCCAAATACGGCACGAAGAAGCCTAAGACGGCGTAGAGTAATACAGTGGTTGTAGTGTACATCAATATACCATATCCTAACATAAATGGCGTTAGAAGTCGAAGCATTTGGGACAGCAATATCCTGGCGGCTGTGTGTATATAATGAGGATCGGAATGAATCTTTGATGCCTAACTGATTCCAACATTTCCAACATGTACATGCATCGAGTCACAGCTACAATAGATTGAAGAAACGAAAGGCTATGGTGGCAAGTGAATGTTCAATGTACCTCGGAGATATGGCGGACTGCAGCTCGCCCACTCGGGTCGCGTCATGTCCGCACTTCAGACGGCCAACTTACGGACCAGTCTACAACTCTCCATCGTCACGCATTCCCACGACACTTGACCCAACTGTTGCTGTGGACTATATCCATGTTCATAGTAACCATGTATCCACTCGAATAAACACCTGACGCAGGCAACGATCCAAGCTGTGTTGCGTATCCTCGGATATCCGCAACCGCCCGCAATGGAGACGCCAGGCGCGTCTGCTAACGCGACGTCTTTCTTGCCATCGGCAGCAGACTTACTCATGGCCCTGCCGCGTCTGTTCTCCAAGGCCAGTTCTCTTGGCGACATGATGCGCTCGGGTGGGAGCGTTATCGCGGAACCAACGGCCAATCTGACGAACAGCACCATAACAAGTACAAACTCGGCCTTTGTGCACGAGTCCATTGATGCAGCCGCTTCGTCGGCGGCATCACTTGAGGGCGACATGACAATGTGGCAAGCGTTGCGAAATGTAGCCGCCTGGTTCAGCTACGTTACATCCAAATGGGCCATCGCAACATTCGCCCTGGTAGGCTCAGTCTCCTCTACGCTACCTCTAACGTCGTATGCTGACTACGTGCTCACAGGCAATTGTCCTTAACAGAACCCATTTCTACGGAAACAGCCGCGTCCCACTTTCCTTCGACCGTCTCTACCTTCGCTTCGCCCTCTATATCATACCCCTAATCCTTTTCCTCTATCAGATACGGAACATTCTACAAGCCATACGATGCCAAACCTCTCCAGAGTGGTCGCTCATACAATACGGCGCCGATGGCCGCCAGTTGGACACAGACTTTGGCGGCGAAGGTGGTTATCTGTGGCAAGTCGCGTCGACAATGCTCTTCTGGGAAACCACGGAGCGTTCATGCCGAGCTGCGAATATGCTACCCGTAGACCCCTCAGCTCCGCGAGCGTCTGGATCGCTAGCGCTTCTATGGCCCATGTTTGTTACCCTAGGGTTCGGCCAATTCGTCGATACCTTGGCTTGTGCTCTGCAAGGAAGACGCCCGATCCAAGAAGTGGGAATGACCATTTTCGAACATTCGCTCGCATTTGCGGAGGCTGAGGCCGTCGTAACAAAACCGCTAGCCGTCGATTCAGTACGCTTCTTCAAACCAAAGTCTGTCTTCACGCCAGATGGCACGTCCCTCATGATTCCAAGGTCGAAGCTCTCCAACATCGCCAACGTACCGCCGGAAGTGTTGTTGATTTCTCTCATCTCTTGCGTAAGCCACTTCACAAGCAACTTGTTAGCGATTGCTGGAGTGCGCGCTAGATGGCGACTAGTGACAACCACAATCTGCGGACTTGCATATATGTCAGCCTTCGCTTGGAGCTGTATTCGTCTGACAAGAATGGCCGCTGATCCAGATCACTACGTGGGTATCTTGAGGTTCCCCACCGTATGCATCATTGGGTTCATCCCACACCTGCTCATACTTGTAGGCATCGCAGTGTGCGCACTAATCTACCTGCTGGCTTTCCTCATCACGGTATTATCTCCACCTGCAGGACCCACTGAAAGTTTGTCCCTAAAGGAGAGATTTACATTCGCCTATGGTAATCTACATGCCAACATTCATCTATCCTCGATTACGCCTTTAACGATCAATTGGCACGAAGACTTCTACACAACCATACTAAAGGTAGGCTATGTCATCCTGACATCGGCTAGTGAAGCTGTGTTCCTTAATGAAGGGACCAAGGTCAATGTGCACCCAATGACCTGGCTTGAAAAGCAGAGACTACAGGAATTGCTCGCTCGACGGAGAAGAAACCGAGAAATGATGACCGATATCCCCTCCGAGCTCAGAAATGATACGTTCGCGCAAGGCATTGAGGTGGTTGATGAGCTGCTCAGCGATGTCAGAACGGATGCATCGACTTCAGGTTACGCAAAAGAACGCAAGACGCGAGGAGTGAAAGCTTCGACGGATCCTGCCTTGGGACAGAATGACCCCGCGCTTCAACAACGTAGTCGATACCTCCAGACTTATCAATTCTTCTTCCGCATATTCAAGTTGATCGTACTTGGCCTCGCAAGGATCACGGACTGGGCATTGACCAAGATCGCAATCAATTACCGGCCTAGATGGCTGCGGCGCGCTGTTGGTTTTCACACAGATGGTGATGACAAGACATATAATTCAGCATCGGGTACAGGACGATACCCAAATCCAACGTCGCCAAGAGAATCCTGGCTTACCATGGATGACCGGACCCGAATTCGTCAGGACCGGGATTTTGATGTTGAGCTTTTCGCAAAGGACAGGCTTCGGCAGAGTGGCTTTTATTCCGGGCCAGACGCGGAGGACTCTGAAGAACGTCTGAACGACTACCTGTACTCATGGTGGCGCAACGGTAGCCTATGGAACGACGTGGATAGCACCAGGGACTATGTTGACGCACAAGACGATGACACGACTAGTGTAGTGTCATTTGCCACGACGACGGACAAGGACGAATGGTCAGATATCGATGAAGGGCAAAGGACACCTACGCGTGCCACGTACCAGCGGAGCCGAGAAGCAACACCCGTACCTGACGACGCAATAGACTTTTCTCGTCTTTCTCAACTTCTCGATCCGAAAACTAGGGAGGATCGTGAGGAAGCCAAGCTGCTGTCACGGCACCTGCAGAGCTCAAACATTATGACACGGTCGCAGTACCGCAGAGCCCTCGAGCGGGAAGAAGCCAAGATTCTAACGACATCACGCTATAGCCTAGGCGGCGGTGTCAGCATGTCCTCGGAAGAAGAGGAGCAGCTTCTGGAAGACCACATCCTTAGTCGTCGAAGCGCAACGGCACGGCAAGGCGCGAGTACGGGTGGCAGTTGGGATGCGGGGGCAGACGGGATGGGCTCAGAGGGACCCCAGTGTGTAGTCTGCCAAATGTCACCAAGGACAGTACTGGTGTGGCCGTGCGGGTGCTTGAGCTTGTGCGACGATTGTCGGGTTGGGTTGGCTTCGAAGAACTATACGGCGTGCGTTTGTTGCAGAACGAATGTGACTGCGTATTCGCGGTTGTATGTGCCTTGAATGTACGGTTGGTTGGTTGGTTGGTTGGTTGGTTGGTTGGTTGGTTGGTTGGTTGGTTGGTTGGTTGGTTAGTTGGTTAGTTGGTTGCATGCGGGCTGGCGTTTTACTCTTGTTTGCTCGTATAACATGTATGCATGATGCTGTGTATAGGCTTGCTTCTTCGTCTTTCGGAACTTGTCGGAACTGTGCCAACGCTATTGAGAGACTAAGCGGTACTCGTGACGTCTGAAGATGCAGGTGGCAGATGCCAAAGCAGATGAGTGGGCTGGGTCCATTGGTGCAATTTACCAGTGTCGTCTCTGCTGCGACCCCACGTTCATAGCATCCATGTCAGAGTGGCGATCGTCATAGCAATTCTGGAATCACTCGGACTTCTTCTCTTGGCAACCACACACACCAAGTCCTCAGCTGCATCCCCCCAACTCCCTCCTCTCATCAACGCCACCAAATCGCACATTCTCGCGCACGCATCCATTTCCCTTGACTGAGCACTGCCAGCGAGCTCGGTCGACTGCCCTCACCCAAGAACCATATCCAAAATTTTATGCAGTCAGAGCCCACCGACCCATCATCCAACGTTTTCTACCAGCAAAACATTCCCGACACCGCCACCGCCTCCCAGCATGGACAGCGCCGTAGCGACGACTTGCAAGACTCTCTGCAGCCTCACTTGGGTGGGCTGCGGGGAGACTCTGGACCACGCGGCGGATTCGCACGCAATGCGACGACGCCTTCAGCCGAGGCCGACAGCGCAGTCGATACCGTGGAAACAGACCGAGTGAAGCGCATCGCGTGTCCCTCTCCACCGCCGAGGGACAGGATTACTGAATACGAGAATGCCCTCACATCTTCACCGCGAAAGCCTGCCGATGGGCCCCTCTTCGAGATTGTCAAGAGCAACAAGAAGCCTAGCGACAAGAGCTCGCCCATCGCGAAGCTGCCTAATGGTGTGTAGAGATGCCATCATAGATGGGCAGGACGTGACTATGTCAATGGAAGCTGACCTTGCGCAGAGGTTTTGATTCATGCCATCGCCCACCTGTCGCCAAACGATCTTGCCGCCGTATCCCTTGTCTCCCGCCGCTTCCACGATGTAGTCACGACCCCGCACGCCTGGCAGGTGGCATTTGGCCGCTATTTCCCCGGCCCGCATTCGCTCGAAGATGCTGCATTCCGCTCAGCCCTCGAGGGCAGTGGCTCAATCGTGCGGTCAGAGAAGAGACGCTTCACTAGGCTCACTGCACTAGCATCGTGGAGAAGCGAGTACATTCTACGAACTAGACTGTTGCGGTCGTTGGTTAGGGGCAAGCCTGTGCAGGTACCCTCAACGCCGTCTCGCGCTGCTCAGATGCAGACCATGACTCCCATGATAACCTATGATGCCAAGACATATACCATCATCAATCACCTGCATGCTACCTTCGGCTCCGGTCTGAACAAGAAGATGCCGCGTTTCATTCACGGTGCAGACGATGTCGGCATGGTGACTAGCAGCGATCCAATGACTGGCAAGGTAGATCCTTGGGGACAGAGCGACCCCCACTTCTACGCTCAGTTCTCAGAACGTTTTCCGGGTGTCGCCGAGTGGGGCCTGGGCTCGGGCGAGGCTGTCGGGTGCCCCAATGTCATGGACGTATCGCAGCCATATGGTATGATCTACGGCCAAGGCTGTCCCGAAGGCTCGTGTTACTACCGTTCCCATGAGGAAATGCGTGGCCGCTTCATAGCTGAACCCAGCGACTTGACTATGCCGGAAGTTGGTATACCAAAGCTGGGTGTCGATGGCGGTGCTATTTGCAGCGTCTGGATTGCCAAGTCGAACACAATCCCGACCCTCTCGGAAGGCTTGGTCGGCATGATGATGGGTTCTGCAGCTGGTGTCATCAGTGCTTGTAGTATTGGCACGGATGGTCTTCGCTCATCTCGCGTACAGCGTGGCGAACTGACTGCGCGCTGGGTTCTCAGTCCAGGCGTACCTATTATCGCGATCGCCGTCGATGAGCAATACTCCACTAAGCGCTATGCTCAGAACCGTATTTGGGCGGCCGCCCTAAATGCTCTCGGCGAGATCTTCTATCTCACCAAATTCCCAACCCGCAGCCAGGCTGCGAAAGGCGACATTGAGCAATACTCGGAGTACTTGGGTTGGCTAACCGGTCGAAGTGTCTACTGGAACCTGGTGGAGCCTAGTCGACGTACTGCAAGGCCCGACCCGTACAGCGATGCTGATGTCGACGGCAGTTACTCTCCCCGGACGTCGTGGGATGGCATGTGTTTGAGCAAGGACCAGATTGCCGCCGAGACGAGGGAGATACAGCACTTTCTTCGAAAGCAGCCAAAGCACTTTCGAAAGGCATGTCTTGGATGGGATATGCGTCGCAGATTTGAGGTTGACTTTGCTGGCGACGACGGCAATCATGCTGGAGAAGCCATGGTGGTCTTCGAATGCGGGCTTGAAGAGGGAGATGTCGCTAACGTCAAACGATTCACCCGATGCAAGTCTGATGAGAAGGATAAAAGTATCAACATCTCAAGTCGAGTGTGTACGCCTCAATCTGCACAATCTACATCTTTGTTTGGCGGCTCGGGTACGTATTCTGCAAGGCCTTCTCGTGGTCGCAGCTCTTCGTACACGTCGACTGCAAGCTCACCGGAACGAGCCACTCTATTTGAGGAGTGGAGGTGCTCGAAACTCACCTTCGGCGGGTTTAAGAGCATGCAGCTGACTACAACTGCTCTGGACATGTCTACTTTCGCCACTTTGACCTCGTTTGAGGATCCTGCCCTCGGCTTCTCGACTTCTTCAACTGCATCCTCGCCTTATGCTTCCCCTTTGTCTGTTGCAAGCCAACCCGCCTCTCCCTCTGATATTCCTGGGCAGCGCGCAAGATTTCTAGCTGCTGGTACCAAGTCTGGCGTGGTGCTGCTTTGGGATATCCGAGCACCTGTACCGCGCTCGTCCGAATATGCAAACGATATCGAACCCATTCGTATCATCTATACCGACTCGCCAGAGATATCATGCTTGGCCGTCACCTCCCTCTATCTCGTAGCAGGTGGAAACGACGGCCTAGTACAGGCATGGGATCCACTGGCTTCGAGCGTGTCGCCTATCACGACACTTCACTCTCGACATGCGTCGCGTGCTCGTCGACAGCTCGTGCAGGCCCAAGCTTCTGTTCAAGGGGTTGGCATCAACATGTTCGCTGCTGGTGCTGTATGCCTGGATCCTGATTCGACCGTCTTGCGAGGTGCAGTGTCACTTGGCAATCAGCTTCGATTCTGGAGTTACAGCTCATCTGCAGCCGATCAGTACAGGAGTAGCAAACGTAGGCTTCGACGAGCCGAGCGAGGAAGCAACAATACTGCAGAGCGCTTTGCTGGTGCGGGGAGAGTCAACTTGAAGAACTACATCGCCAATGAACAGTTTGAGTTGGAGCGTGACAGGCAGGAGCGTCATAAGCAGGCTGAGCGTTTGGCTGGTCGTTTCGGCACAGAGTTGTTAAGTGAGGACGAAGCTCTGGCATATGCTGCGATGCTTTCTCAAGAGACTATGGAGGCAGAGGAACTGCGTCGCATTGAGCGGGAAAGCAGTGCCCTGAGTAGTGAGACTGTGACACCAGAGCCGAGCATTCAAGGTCAGTCTTCCTCGCCTGCTGTCAAGGACGACGAAGAACTAGATGCCGACATTGCCGAAGCCATTCGCCTTTCTCTTAACGATAGCTCGGGCGCTGGAATGTATGAAGTCGCCTCTACACCCCCTTCCGCGTTCGATATCCCAATCAGGTACACTAAAGGCAAAAAGTCTCCGCCGTCCCGTTCACAAGGCTACACGACAAGGAAGAGCACGGTCCCTGCTGGATCGAGCAACGAGAGCGAGATGTCGGATTTAGAGTTTGCCATGCAGTTGAGTCTTGCTGAAGAGCAGAGTCGGAAGGCTGCTGAAGACGCTTTTCCACCGCTTAGTCCGGTAGTTGGCAGCAAAGGGAAGGGGAGGATGTGGTAACGTGGTAATGTGGTGTGCTGGCTAGTTGGGTCGCCTCGGGCGTCTTTGAACCAATGTGACACCCGTACGCTTGCACATGGCGAAGCAAAGTTCATTCCCCAACACCAAGCCCAAGGTATTTAATGCATGTCTTCCTTTCGGAGCATTTTCACCCAGGCGCAAGTATCCTTTGGCGTGGGTTTTAGTTTTGCGTACAGCTTATTCAGAACAAGTGTTATCATACCAAGTAGCTTGGTACTTTTGCTTTCCAAGGACATACTCAAAACACTCCTGACATAGACTTCTGATGGGTGCGATTCAATTTGTTGACGCTTGTTTTTCTTCGTTGTTGGCTCTCGATGCGGTTAGTTTGGACGCCTTACCGCTCTGACCCCCTGACTCTTGTTAGGCTCCCACGACGTTGTGTTGCCCTTCCATGGAGTATTAAACGCAGTGCAACTTTGACACGTTGTTCAGATATCAGTCGCTACCTCGCCCTCACACACACACACACTCTCTCTCTCTCTCTCTTCCACGAGCACACGTACCGAGAGCCTACTATGACTGGTCTCTCAATCACATCAACACTACTTTCCCCCTTCAACAAACTCCGGGGGAAATCAAATCCATACCAGAAGACACATCATGCCAGCAACTTGTTCATGTCCGTAAATACACCAACCAGCAGCGACCTTCTTGCGGAAGCACGTCAAGCAGCCGGTCGTGATCCTGTGACAGGACGCCGCCAGCCAAGCCAGTCAGCAAAAAAGCAGCAACCGTCATTGGAACAACAGCAGCAAGTGATGGAAGAACAAAAAGCAGCGTTCCTTGCTTGGGCAGCCAAAAACCCACAGGCGGCTGGGCGGCCGTACGAGAGCTATGAAGCGTTTGTGCAGGAGATGGTAGCGAAGCGGACTGGGAATGTGGAGCCTCGTGGTGGGACGGAGTACTATGCGCCCGAGAGGAGGGTTGAGGAGTATTATTCCGAGAGAGGGAGGGATTAGGCTGTTTGGTGTGAGGCTGTCTCTGTGATGTGGGCACGGAATGGCGGCGGTTTGTAATTTCTCGCATGTGGCAAAGCATGTGTAGTGGCCAAGTCTGTTGAGCATGGGAAGCAAACGAGACTCGGAAGGCGCATACGCGGGTAGACACGACACGACACGTGACGGGGGTCCATCAGATTGTACTCTCCTCAAACCCCACTCACCACGGCTGCCGCATCTTTCCTCTTCTCATGACCCTCCAACCTCTCTGCAAACTTTGCCCTGCAGCAACTTCGTCGCCATGGGCTCCGTAATGCTGCAGCATTTGCCATCAGCATGGCACGTTGACCAAGCCATTGTACGCCTCTCCTGCTGCCTCATATTTCCTCGGCTGTGCTCTTTCTGCGGGAGACGCGTGGCATCTTCATCACTCTAACACGTTCCAGCTCAGCGAAGAGGCCCGCATAGTGTGCCTCCGGTTCGGCAACGACTACACACCCGAATGTATGGAAATGGACGAGATGCTCTACAAGGTCGTAGACACAGTCAAGGACTGGGTTGTTATCTACGTCGTCGATAACAAGGTAGTTTCTCCTCATCTCACCACTCGTGCCGTCTCCAACTCAAACTGACGCTCATATTACGACAGCAAGTTCCAGACTTCAACGCCATGTACGAAATCTACGATCCTTGCACTGTCATGTTCTTCTGGCGCAACAAACACATGCAAGTCGACTTTGGCACGGGCAACAACAACAAGATCAACTTTCCCATCAGCACTAAGCAGGAGCTGATTGACATACTCGAAGCAGTCTATAGGGGCGCG
>JAESFQ010000380.1_pt1 | contig 16018 bp, 12 predicted proteins | sample 9269431 | NCBI WGS metagenome assembly JAESFQ01 (sample SAMN14502588, study PRJNA617103) | algae metagenome | isolation source: Plectolyngbya sp. WJT66-NPBG17 and co-occurring heterotrophs from well... | place: USA: Mojave Desert, Joshua Tree National Park, California | collected 2006-08-06
TCGCGATCGCAACCTCCGGCTTAATTGTTACGCTGCTGAGCTTTTTTACTATTGCAGTCCTTGGGATACACGCGTTCTTAGATGTGGTGAACGCCATAGCAAAGGGTATAGATCAAGTAATCGGTTTACGATATAGCTGGTACTTTTCCATAAACCTCTGTCACCACGAGGCTCTGGAACACTCCTACTGCTTCTCGGAGCGAACATCCTAGAGGCTAGGAGTGCCTGACGGGGCGATTTGGCGGCCTTGCTTCAGGACCAATCGCTAACCCATGCTAATTCACCTAGATAGGTTAGCTTGCCGAGTCACCAGTACAGCCTCGTGCTAGCACAATCGAGCTTTGCGGCCTCCAATAATGCGCCTGCTTTTGAGCCTCTCTGATCATTCTTCATCCAGACGTGTTGCCCACACGATACCGCGCTTGCGGCCTCCAATAGGTTTTCTATCAGTCGAGCTGTTTCATGAATGGCTATAAGCCTTTGGGAACATCAGCTGGCGGCCACCAATAACATATGCCAAAGATTGTGTATCGCCAGAGTCGAGCAGAAACGGCGCAGCTACTGGCGATACTATAGTTGCGGCCTCCAATGTACATTGAGTGCGCATGCGGTACCTAATACACCCCAGAATCTGTGCATCCAGATCGCGGGAGCTAAAGCATCTGGCTCCGTATTTTTTGCGGCCTTCACGTTGACCAGATCGTATTGTGTAGGCAAAGGTCTCTTGCGGCCTCGAATCAGCAACAGAGATTCTTCAAGAATGCGGCCGCGTCTCCCATCCAATAGTTCTTTACACTAGATAGACTTAAGAACATGATTGCTTGCAATGTAAGAGTACCAATACGCAAGCGCAGGTTCCCAGAAATTTCACGACCTTACAACCAGTGATGAACAGCCAGCATTCGACGGTGAGTTGAGGCTACTTCTTTGTACATTGCGCATCGTCTAAGTCTTTCAGGAAGCCAACTGCACCACTAGCAGTACCCTCGCAACTTGCGGGTCTAATACATCTTCCCGTAGTGTTGGATCGCTAGAGATTGTAACAAAAACGATGGCCAGGCCGGAAAAAACCTCGACTGAAGGAGACCAGCCAGTATGTCCCGTCCGCATCAGTTCTTCTAATATTCGGAGACTAACAACGCTTGTGTATCCAGCGAGACGGAGGCCAGCGTCTTGGAATGACGGGCGGGGCTCATGGTTTCATGGCGAATGACAGCGCTGGAGAATGTGGCCGCATGCTAGCGTTGGAGCGATGGATGGGCGAAACCGGGAAGAAGGAGCCCTGGAGCGTATATCGTCAAACGCCTAATGCCTAAGGAGTGCTGGTCGAGGCGCATGACCGTATATGAGGGTACAATCGGCTTTAAGTTAGGGCCAGAACAAGACTCGTCCACTGAAGCTGTTCTTAGTTGTTTCCATGTGCTTTGTATCCGTGAAGTTTGGAAAACTCCCGCAAATATTTTGTCTTGGGGAAATGCTAATAGAATAACTCGCTAGGCGTTGATGAATTGAGTTCATAGTGACGATATCGAAAAGAAGGCGGAGAAGTCGAGAACCTAGTGAAAACTCAGTCACACGGAACTTACAATACCTTCGTAGCTTCAAACCCTCTAGATAGCGGTGTGCAACATCGATGTAAGTGTAAAAGAAGGAAGGTAGAGTCCAGCCACACCAACGTCCAAGGATAGGAGATTAAGACGCTGTCACTCTGACTTCAAGTCCAGGTCACACGGCGATCAACACCACGCTAAAAGGCTTAGCGCGGGAGTGGCGCCCCCGCAGTTCACGCGAGCCTTACGACTGATCCGACCAAAGACTCCTCAGACGTCACGAAGACACCTCAGATGCTTGAAAGGCGGGCCTCGCGACACTCACTTTGTTAGCAAATCTCTTGCGTCCTTCCTGTTCTTGCCCTTAAGGTCGGCTTGGCCGTCACGGGGACATTCTACTTGGCCGAGACTCCAGCAATTGTGACGATCGCACGCCGGGACCGTTGTTTGCAAACCGCGCATCTATTGGCAGGCGTGCGTGCACGTAGTGGAAATTTTGGCCATGCACTCCAGGGTAGCTACTCGCCCATCTGAGCACACTACCCCGGAATCTTTCGGGGGGTGGCCGCCTTTCCAGGGTATGATGCCACTTGACGATCCTTCATCTCCTAGCGAGATGCTAGTATCCAAACAACAACATGCTTTTTTGTATTGTGTACGCGCCGATGTACAACCCTCGGCGGAGTATTGGTCTACTGCATATGAACGGGTCAATTTTGCAAGTACATTTTCCAGACCGGTTTGCCGCCCTCACGCCCACGGGTGAAATATTACTACTACTGTTCACTGCGTCATTGCGCTTTAGTTATGAGCATTCTCTCCGGATAGGCGTCAGGTGGCCGGACAACACAGGCCGGAAAGAGCGTTATGTGGGTCAAGCGGTGGACTGTGAGTCTCAGGTTTACCCTTGGCTATCGGTATCGTGAATGCTCGCACGGCCCTTCCATTGCAGACCCTCCTCTTAGTATATATTCTTTGGGTCAAACGAACTTTAATCCTTCTTCTTCTTCCACAACTGCTTTCAACTCTTATGTAGTATTGATAACCCCTCATCATGATCAATATTATTCTGCTCGGGCTCACCGCCTGGTCGAGCCTCATCCATGCTATTCCTATATTGCAGGACCGCGCCGACATTGCGACTATCCTTACTCGCCGCGCCAAAATTGACGCCTGTCCTGGCTACACTGTCTCAAATGTTGTTGAGAACGATTCAACATTGACCGCCGACCTCACCCTTGCTGGAGATGCGTGCAACGCATACAGTGAAGATGTCAAGGACCTGAAGTTGCTTGTCGAATACCAAACTGGTAAGCTTCATCGCCTTTACCTTGAATTGACGTGTTTACTAACTTCAAGTAGACGAGCGTCTTCACGTGAAGATCTATGATGCTGCGCTTCAGGCCTATCAGGTTCAAGAAGAGGTGTTTCCCCGACCCGAGCACAAGAAAGCGTCCTCTTCAGATAGCGCGCTTCAATTTGAAATCAGAAGGAATTCGTTCTCTTTTGCTGTGAAGCGCAAGGACAACGACGAGGTCTTGTTTGATACCGGCGATGTTCCACTGGTATTCGAGAAGCAGTATGTTCGCCTACGTACCAAGCTACCCGACAACCCCAACATCTACGGCCTTGGCGAGCACAGTGATTCGTTTCGCTTCCATACAGAGGACTACGAGCGCGTCTTGTTGAACGCGGAGTCGCCCAACATTCCCACGAACGCCAACCTGTACGGAATGCACCCTGTCTACTTCGATCACCGTGGCGACAAGGGCACACATGGTGTCTTCATGCTTAATTCTAGCCCAATGCAAGTTGAGATCAAGAAAGACGACAGTGGCTCCCAGTACCTTGAGTACAACATGATCGGTGGCGTCATCGATCTGTACTTCATGGCTGGCAGCAAGCCCGCCGAGGTTTCCAAGCAGTACGCTGACATCGCCGGTTACTCCGCCATGTACCCGTACTGGACATTTGGTTTCCATCAGTGCAAGTACGGATACTGGGATGTAAACATGGTCGCTGAGGTTGTCGGCAACTACTCGACTGCTGGAATTCCCCTAGAGGTCATGTGGACCGACATCGACTACATGTATCTTCGCGAGGACTTTACTGTTGACCCAGAGCGCTTCCCTCTCTCCAAGATGCGCGAGCTTGTTTCTACACTTCACTCTCGCGATCAGAAATACATTCTGATTCTCGACCCTGGTGTCCACGCTGTTGGCGCCCCATACCTCACTTACCAAAAGGGCCACGACATGGACGTCTTCTTGAAGGCCGCCGACGGTTCCGATCTACTTGGAGTTCAGTGGCCTGGTGAAGTTGCTTGGCCTGATTGGTTCGCTCCTAATACGGAGAAGTGGTGGACGGAGGAGTTCAGGATTCAGTACAACCCGGAGACCGGTATCGATCTAGACGGTATCTGGGTTGACATGAATGAGGCGTCCAACTTCTGCCAGGACCCTCAGACCTGCAACCCCCGCCAACAAGCCATCGATCAGAATATCCCACCAAAGCCGAACAACGCGCCGCGACCCAACACTGGCCGCCCCATTCCTGGCTTCCCCGAGTCCTTCCAACCGTCTGGTGGGCCTCATGTCAAAGCCCGTGAGGTTGAGTCTATTACTGGGCGTGCTGCGCCTTTTGTCGAAGCTCGCGACTCCAAGTCTCCCTCTGTTCGTCAGGCGTACAATGGGGAAATGAAGGGATTCCCCGACCGTGAATGGTTCAAGCCTGCTTACCACATCAACAGCCATCTGGGTGACATATCCCGCATGACTATCCCTATGAACACAACCAACTATGATGGCAGCTGGCAATACGACACGCACAGCCTCTACGGCAGTATGATGGCAGCAACAACCTACGAGTCGATGCTCGCCCGTCGTCCCGCGCTCCGCCCCTTTGTACTGTCCCGCTCCACCTTCGCCGGTACCGGTCGCAAGGCCGCTCACTGGTTCGGTGACAACTTCTCCAGCTGGGACCACTACCGAACTTCCATCCGTCAGATGCTCTCCTTCGTCTCGATGCATCAGATGCCCATGGTCGGTTCTGATATATGTGGGTTTAACGGCAATGCAGATGAGTACATGTGTGCTCGCTGGGCTGTAATGGGCGCATTCCAGCCCTTCTACCGCAACCATGCGGAGATAAGCACTATCCAGCAAGAGTTCTACCAGTGGCCCACCGTTGCTGAGGCCGCCAAGAAGGCCATCGATACCCGCTACAAGCTCCTAGATTACATCTACACTGGTCTTTACTACCAAACCAAGGAAGGTACACCCATGATCAACCCTCTATTCTTCCTCTACCCAGAGGACGCGAACACATTTGGTATCCAAGAGCAGTGGTTCTACGGCGACGCGCTGTTGATCTCGCCAGTCACAACTGAGTACTCTGACACCGTCACGTTCTACATACCCAAGGACACTTTCTACGACTACTGGACCTACGCAAAGGTCGAGGGTCAGGGTCAGAACGTCACTGTTAGCAACGTGTCATACAGCGATATTACCGTTCACATACGCGGTGGCTCCATCGTCCCTCACCGCGTAAACAGCGCCAACACTACCAAGGCTGTGCGCAAGGAGGACTTCCTCATCCTCGTTGCACCAGATGCGGACGGTAAGGCGACTGGACGTTTGTACCTCGATGACGGCGAGAGCCTCGAGCAGCCTAGCATTAGCGAAGTCTCCTTCTCATATGAAGGCGGCAAGTTCAGTGCTACAGGTTCATTCGCCTACGCAGGCGCCGATGGCGAGAGCATTACCGTTGCCAAGGTTGTTGTGCTGGATCAAGAGAAGGCTGGTGCTACCGGTAACTTTGACTCTAGCAAGGGTGCTGTCACGGTTGATGGGCCGTGGAAGATGGACCGCGAGTTTAGTTTCCAGTTGTAGGAACTGGATGGACATTGACGACTGATTTACAGCAAGGTTGCTTGATCCGTCGTCTTTTGATCATGGTGTTGGATCTCATAGAAAGCGTTGCATAGATATGGCGTTCATGGGTATTGAATAGAAGCGAATGTTGGGATAGCATTGTGGGTTCTTGAGATGTTATGTGAGGCGCTTGTACGGCGGCTCTCTACCTCACTGGCATCAACAGTACTGATATATTCTTCCATCATCGCAATATGTCTCCTTTCAACTTCCAACACAACTGCCATGCCGTCAGGACTTGATCCGAAGGGTGCAAAAGTAACATGTCGAATTTCCGAGACACTGCGACACGAAAAGTGCAACGACACAAGGCCTTACTACTCGCCCGGCCGAGTGTAACCGCACTGATGTAGTGTATATTAACTATGGTCACAGCTCGAGATGAGACAGGGCTTCTAAGGAGTGAGATCATTCGTGCGGGGTAGTGGAGTGTTGACTCTTGTGTGACTAAGACACTTGTCTTGGGCGACCACGTCACGCTCACATCTCGTCACACCAATCTGTCGACCACGAGCTCTGGTAGTACACACCAGCTATGGCATCCCAGCTATCGATCGGAAGGTGACTTGGGACGTGCCGACCCATCCAGATGGACGGACTCCCACAATCATGACGCTGATGTATTGCAGAGCGGTTCGTCCATCGTCTCCTGAGGATGCTGTTCCCAGAGTAACATCGTAGCAGTATCTTCCGTAGTACGCGCAGTCGTAGAGTCCATCGTCGGCTTCTTCTTCACTCTCCCCCAACCGTTGTTGCCTCAAGCTCATCTCGGACGCTGTTCAGACTGACATCTTGGACCTCGTAACCGACTTCAATCTTGTTCTTAGGTCGCGCCTTGTTGAGTCCTTCAAGCAAGACGCAGGCCTTGCAGACTTCCTGACTCGAGAGGTAACCACACTTCTTGCACTGGCCCATGATTTGCTTGCTCGTCTTCTTAGGCGTAAAGCCTTTCTTGGCCTTCTTTCCGTTCGCTAGCGGTATTGCGCCGTTACCGTTGACGCTCTTTGTGGTGATCTCGGTCTCCAGGTTGCCGTCGACTGCTGCTTCGTTCTGCCTGAGTTGTGCCTCCACGCTCGCCATCTCACCACCTGTGCTGCGTCCTTGGGCACTTCCGCATCCGCCTTCCTCTTCTTCGACTAAAGGTACACTGCTCGCGCATCCACCTCCACAGCCTTCGTCACTACCAGGCACTAACTTTGCCATATCTTCACCGCTCCTCACCACATCCAGGATAGCGCTGGGCCGTACCCGCTCAAGGTTCTTGATTAGAGCGCGTGCGCTGCCACGGAAGGCTTCGGGCGAGTATATGCATTCTGTGCTGAAATAGTCTAGATTCTTGTGATGGGCGTAGAGAACGATCTCCTTCTCGTATGCGTACTTTAGGGGCTTGCTGCGCTTAATATTCGTATTCGAAGCAGGATCGGATGACGCTGAGGGTGTGGACGTGATGATGGAGGTTGTGCGTGACAGACGGGGGAGATCGCCTCTGAGCACTGGTCCAATTAGCATCCTTACTGATTGAACGTCAAGACCGCAGTACTTACAGTTCATCAGGACAGTCTCCGCAACATCGTCGGCGTTGTGTCCCGTCACCACGTGCTTGACTCCAAGCCTCGACGCTCCACGGTCAAGCGCTTGTCGCCTGAAGACGCCACAATACGTACAGTTGCCCTTCTTCCCCACTTGTTCCACCACCTGGTCCATAGTCCATCCATACAATTCTTCATATCCCAGGATAGTCAGGTCCATGCCATACTGCTCTGCATTCCTCTTCACCGTCTCCAAACTATCGTCTCGGTAGCCTTTGATTCCCTCATCAATTGATAGCAGAATGAGATCAAGGCCATAGTCGTAGCGCTCGTTGAGGGTTTTGAGAACAGAAGCGAGCACAGTGCTGTCTTTGCCGCCTGATGCGCCGATGGCGACCTTTTCGCCGCGTTGGAAAAGCGAGTTCGTGGTGATGGTGTGGTGGATTTCCGTTTCGAAGACGGAGATGAAGCAAGTCTTGCACAGCTTGGAATGATCTTTGGGTCGGAGGATAAGCGCCCGGTTGACCTTGCATAGGGCACAGGGTGAGGGCGGCATCTTGGTGGGGGTGCAGTGCGGGAGTGACGCGAAGATGGATGGTGGGGAGAAGAGAATCGCGCACCAGTCAGTGCGCGAGTCATTGTTCGCGAGCGCGGGGCGAAGCAACCATCATGCGAGATATGAAACGTCCAATCTCCACCTTCCCTAGGCTCCCTCAACAAAACACCAATCACTATATGCGGAGTCCCCCATTAAACGTTTCTCCAAGGAACTTCCCCTTCCTCTGCCAAGATTCCAGCAAGCGCGCTTGACTTTGGCATATGATAGACTTCGATTCATGTCGGATGTAGTGACTACTCGAATGCCTGCGCAGATCCTCCTATACAATAGCACTACAGGAAAGTCTTCTTGAAGCTAGGAAAGTGCAAGTGCAAATGTTGTCATGGTACACTTTCGCAACCGTGGCTGTGAACACAAAGACTACAGACCAGCCCTCTCTGACAACAATGATTCGATAGCGAAGGGCTTGACCATACATCTCCACAACCAAAGCACATGCCCACATGCCGAGTCTCAACTATCAAGCCCATCCGCAACACTGAGCTCAAGGAACCTGCATGCATGAATAAGGTGAATAGTGAGCATGGAAAGTCTGGACCACTTGGCGTACCTCACCGCTCGCAACCCATGTACCTCTCCATCCTTCGTCTACTCTTTGCCTGGGGTATGTGAGCGGATGCTTGAAAATTCGGAATCCTGTCCCGCCGCTGGAAAGCGATGATTGTTCTCGCCTCACTCGATGTACCTTGTTGCGAGGCTAGATTCACGGAGCCGCACTTCTTTTCAACCCTGTCGTTCCGATGCCACTTTCCAGTAACTACACTCGACATAGCTGTATGCGCACATACGCCAGTGTCGCCATGCACAACGACAGGAGAACCGTCTGATTTGGTGTTTAACGAAGTGCTCCTGATGTGCTGACGATCAATTTGGTCAGTTGTGGCCTTTTGCCAATCGCCTGCTCAAGCTGACTATCGAAATTATTGACTTGCTCGCCCTACTCTCCATACGCTCGCTGCATCGTTATGTCAGAATTGTATAAGATCGTCAGTAACGAAGCATCCCGCACGACCGCAGGTTTGGTACGATCGCGCGCTTGGACCAGGCCACAGGAGGTCAGCCGCGAAAACCATGGCCTCCGGACACCCGCACACCCGGGCAGAGGACGCCAAACCAGGTGACAAGAGGCGAGTCATGTAGATGACGACTGTAAATATTCTCGGCGAAGGCCGTCCAGAAGCGTTGGCGAACCGGTTCGAGTTCAGCGAACCCAGGTTATTAGATCGACACGACCGCGCAGTATAGCGACTGAAGCGACAACAGGACTTGTGTGCGTGATGAAGCTAGGTATCCATTTGTTCGCGCGGCGAACCTTTGCAGGGTGCTTTCTCTCCGAACAAGTGGGCTTCTAAATGGAAGAAAAAAGCAACCATCAGGTACACCAGCCATGTGCTTCAAGCCCAGCCGTACAGAAGCAAGGACGCATCATCAAGGAAGGGATGTCACTCCGGGGTATTGGGAAATGAAATGACGATCCGCAATTTCGCAGGGATAGTGAACTGCCAGATCGTGGACTAGCCTATTGAAGATAAGACGAAGCCTTGTCCGACGTTAGCATTCCGATCCGGTCCAAACTAGCGGTACATCGTTGGCTGACAGGTGCACACATGCAAGTCTATCAACATCGCACACCCTTGGACATTTCCCGCTTCCAAGGTGAATCTTCGAGAGACAATGTGGATCTTCGCGCCCAGCCCCATGCCGCCAACTCTCCTACCTGTCGCCTCGCCGATGATACTCTCATTAAACTTCTCTCGAGTGAGGCAGCCTGTATAAGGTTGAGGCTACCTGCCAGCACCACGACACCAGTGTCGCCGGACAAGCTGCAGTACTCATTACGCTCCTTTGAACATTCCTTTATGTGACACCATGGCGAACAAACTACTCAATCTCGACCGTATTGGATGGACCTATATCACAATTTTCATTGTATGGAATCTCCTACTGTTGAGTGGGTTCATCTTCCTATGGACTCATCGCCAGCACCCATCGTTGCGCATGCGAAGGCTTCCGCTCTTGTTTGCCGGTGTTCTCGCGCTTCATGTCTATGGTTCTCTCTGCGTTCTCGGTACGTACAGCCATGTGCAATGCATCTTACACCCAAGTTCGCTATGAGCATCACGTTGGATCTGTTCCGCACAGACGGCAATCCAAAGCTCATAGACAACTCGGGCATGTGCAATCATCACGTCAACAGACCCTCCCGCTTAACTTGGGTTCCTGATACCTCCCAAGCATCTGCTGACTTGACTACCTCTCCAGCATACCCGTTCGGCGCAGCCTTCGATTGTTCGGCTGAATTCTGGATAATGTCGATCCTTGTGCCTCTGGGGATGGCTTTGTTCCATGCCTCGAACAGCCAATTTTTGCACCTCGCCAGCCGTCAAAAGCAATTTGCTCGCATGAGCTCACTGAAGGATCACGAGCCCATCGACGAGAAGAAGGCCCAAGAAGTCGTCAACAGCCGCTGGAAGAGGATTCTGAATGGAGTGGAGCGGGCCGACAACATCGAACGAACATTGATCTTTATTGGAATTGGCATGGCTGTCGAGGTGAGCAACTTGCGCGATTACTACACAATTCTTGTCTAACCTTGAGATAGCTCGCCCTCACTCTTTTTGTCTTTCTCGCATCACGAAAGTTCCATGACAGCTACGGTATCATCGACTATACCGTTGAAGGTACTGGTATGGAAGTGCGCGTAAACTGCAGCAAGGGTTGGGAATGGTGGTTGTCGATTGTGTGGCAGCTCTTCTGGTCTTGGATTTACGCCCCTTGGATCCTCTTCAAGTCTCGCGGTATTCGCGATGTGCACGGTTGGCGACTCCAGACCATCATCTGTTGTCTTGCTGGGTACGTATTGAGCCTTGTACTTTCGACTTCTTTGCTGACTCTCGCAGACTTCCTGCGTCTCCGCTCTGGCTCATCGGCCTCTACACTCCTCAGTTTGCTCGCCTGAATGCCGTTTTCCCCCCGCCAGTGTGGTTCTCCGTCTGCTTCTGCATCATGGAGATCTCCAGCATTGGCTTCCCTATCGTGGACGTTCTCAAGGGCAACAAACTGCGTCAAGAAACCCTTGACGCTATTGCAAAATGGGAAGCTCGTCAGGCATCAGCGGGCTTGGATGCAGCATCCATCAATGCGCCCTCCAAAAGTCTTAGTGAATTCTCCACTACGACTACACTCAAGTCTGCAGGCGAGATCAGCGTCGGCAACCAGTCATTCGACTCGCAGAAGTCCGACATCCTGACCATGACTGCTCTGGAGAACGCACTCAGGACCAACGCCATGCCACTGCTCCAATTTGCTGCCTTGAAGGACTTTTCTGGTAAGTCTTCTGCATGTAGCCCGAGCCCAAACGTTTACTGACTACATTCAATAGGCGAAAATGTTAGCTTCCTCACTCACGTCGCCGAATGGCGTCTCCACTGGCTCACACCAAAATCGTCAACTACCGAACACCGCCGTACCCAATTCCTCGCCGCTACGCGCATCTACGCTCACTTCATCTCTCTCGAGTTTTCCGAGTTCCCCATCAATATCTCGTCAAAGGAGATGAAAGGTCTTCACGATGTTTTCGAGAGGACGGCAAACCTCTTATTTGGCCGTCGCCGAAACTCTGAGTCGTCTTCCACGAGTGACAACGCTACACCTTTTGACAACGTCATGCCCGATGATGCATCGGATCGGCCTATCAACGGCAAAAGCAATCAAATCTCCGCAAACACTATCAGCCTGGATAGACTTGGACGTGCGAACTTGAGGGCTGTGTCTCGCATGGGCGAGCTCCACATGGACGAGACAGTCTCAGAGGTTGATGTCCCGGATACCTTCAACGAGCTAGTGTTCGACGCTGCCGAGAAGGAGATCAAGTATCTTGTTCTCACAAACACTTGGCCTAAGTTTGTCAATGTCTCACGAGCCAGCAGTCAGTTGAGCAAGGAGGAGGATGAGGAGAAGGGTAACGTGTGGATGCGCAAGTTGTTGTGTGCATGATGATAGGGTATGTGGATGTGAACGCTTTACCAATAATACATTTTGATACCCTTGTCGCTGAAAAATAGCAGCCGAATCTATTCCTGAACCGTGGTACGATCCCAAGTTATTTGTTCGTTTTTCGGCCGCTTGTTGTATCGAAGAAGAGGATGGCGTTTACACAGGTACATCCGTCGCAACTGCCGAAGACCCGATCCACATCTTCACAATGACGTACTCGTTCCAGACCTCTTGCGCACCGCACAGCAGCATCTTTTGTCTTTTAACTCCGATACCACCGAGATGCTGCTATGGTGGGGTTCTTAATCCATATCAAGCCAGGGTAGACATTGGTTGGTGGCGGCATTGATGATGTTTTCGTGATCACTGCTGCAGTTTCGGTATAAAATGCTTGCATCCCCAGCCAAGCTTTGCGAATTCATATACCAACTAAATATTTGAACCCAACCCACATCATGTCTCTCAAATACAACAAAGTCCTCGTGCTAGGCGCGACCTCCGGTATCGGCTGGGCGCTCGCAGAGAAGATTGTACAAGATGGCAAATACGCCATCGTTGTAGGACGACGCCAGGAGAAGCTCGACGAATTCCAGAAGAAGCACGGCAGCGACAAGGTTGACACATTCGTCTTCGACATCACAAAGCTTGACGAGATTCCGAAATTCGTCAAGGATGTAACGAGCAAGCACCCCGATCTCGATTGCGTCTTCCTCAACTCGGGCATCCAGCGCGGTTTCGACTTCTCCAAACCGGAGACGGTGGATCTCGACCTCCTAGAGATGGAATTCAGGACGAACTACCTGTCATACATGCACCTCACCACGGCATTCATCCCATTCCTTCAGAAGCAGGAGAAGGAAACGTCGCTCGTCTACACTACTTCCGGACTTGCGCTCATGCCACTGCCGCGTTGTCCAAACTACTGCGCTTCCAAAGCCGCGCTGCATCACATGATCCTGGTTCTCCGCCATCAGCTGGCAAATGGACCGGGAAACATCAAGGTCATCGAGATTTTCCCACCAGCTGTGCAAACGGAGCTGCACGACGCGAAGCACCAGCCAGATATCAAGGATGGTGCCAACATTGGTATGCCGCTGACTGAGTTCACGGATGAAGCCTGGAGCGGATTGGTCGAGGGCAAGGATCAGATTCCAGTGGGCTTTGTAAGCAAGGCTTTTGATGCATTTGAGAACAAGAGGCAGGAGATGTATAAGCAGATTTTCCTGTCGTGAGTTTCTGATGTAGATATGGAAAAATGGAGGGCAGATGAATGGGGCTGAAAGGTAGTCAAGCCACCTGTAGACCCTGACTAATGGGTGCCAGGAGATATAACATAGTACGGAGCAATCTCAAAAGAAAGTAACCCCAAGTCGTGTGTCAGTCTAAATTCAATCGTCGTTTTGGTGAATAAGCAGTGCCGGGTTACGCAGCCAATATAGAACACAGCCCCAATGCGGCGCAGGCGTTCCGAGTGGTGCGTCGCTAGCACCGTATCAACTCCACCCGTCTCACCAAGTCCCGTCGCCGCATTCTCTGATCGATTACTCCCTATGCAATTCACTTGAGCCTCTCTATACGACTGACATCTGCGCATTACAAGCGACCTCGATTCCCACACCACATTCATCATGGCGGATAGCTTCAGGAATGCAATGATCAACCGGTCGCTTCGCGACATCAAGAACGTGAGCTTGCACCAACTCCTGAATGTCGCCGGATTCTAACGATAGACACAGAATCTCGAATTCCTCGTCGAGTCCAACGTCATCACCGCCGCACAACATGACACCATCGCATCGCAACTCCCCGTCTCGGCCGAGAACAGCGCGCGCGCCCTTCCCGCAGTGCCGACGCAGCAACTCTCGCAGATGAACATCAAGAGCGAGCTAACACCTCCTCCCGAGAAGAAGGCCGCCAGCATCGGCTACTATTCTGACACAACAGTCAACGCGCCGCCGCCAGCCTACCCCTCTGTCCCGGCAACCCCCGCCGGCCCCGTAGTCCTCGCCCACGCCTCAGCCATGTACCAGTACAACGCCCAAGACGCCGGCGACCTGGCACTCATGCCCAACGACAAGGTCATGGTCACAGAATACATGAACAACGAGTGGTGGAAGGGACGCAATGAGCGCACCGGCATGGAGGGCATCTTCCCCGCCAGCTACGTCCGCAAAGAGGAGAAGAGCGTCATGCCCGCCTACACCCCGTCAGCGCCTGCGCCTAGCAACTACGGAAACATGCCACTGGACGTTGCTTCCGGTGCGCAAGCGCCGCCCGCTGAACCTAGCAAGATGGAACAGAACGGCAAGAAGTTTGGAAAGAAGCTGGGTAATGCTGCTATTTTCGGTGCTGGTGCTACGATTGGTGGAAACATTGTCAACTCCATCTTCTAGTGCAGACGGAGAGGTTACAAGGATAAAGTGCGTGAAGGACTGGGCAAACGGACTTCACTTTGGCGTTTTTGGGTCGTCCTGTGGATTTAGTATCATGACGTGGTCTTTGCTGTCTGGTATCTCATGAGTTCGTTTTCTATCAAAACTGATCGCCGTACAGGGAGATTGAATATGAGATATTTCCGCTTGTCAACAAATCTACGCGTATCCTCCTTGTGACAGTGTACTTATGATTGGGTGTGTTGGCAGTGTACCTACACGATCGGTTATCAATTCAAGGAAATAGGTTCCATGACATTGACATACAGCTGGTGCGTTTGACTGGCCTACCAACAAAATAGACTCGATCAGTCAATCTTACCATTCGCCCCTTCGTTTGCACATAATCACATGCACTTGTGTTCCCATCATCTCTCGTCACCAGACACTTCCAGAGTCAATACAACTACGCATATCACTTACAGTATAACATGGACAACTCCCACATCCACCTACGAGAGCCATCCCGAGACGCACAATACCCCCGAATGTCGCATCGCCCATCCCCCAAGCCACCCAGCTTCTCCGCCGTCCGACAAGGCAACTTCGGTATCCCCGCCGCAGCGAGAAAATGGAACCAAGATAGCAGGCCAGCCACCACGCACCATGTTGCATCCTCGCCCAAGCCCCCCGAGCTCGCTCACAGACACCGAAACCGATCGTGCGAACTTCCCTCTATCTCCTTTGATACTATGAATACATGGCTAACTCCAATCCCCCCAGAATGTGGGCACAAGCCCTCGTCCTCTTCAACGTCATCGGCATCCCCCTATCCCACACCACATACCTAGAATACCACTTCACCACGCTCTTCCCCTCCGCCTCCCTCGTTTCCCTCGCCCTCGTCCTCAGTCTGCAAATCCTTTGTATCTTCGCTACACCCCTACCCATCGGCTACGTCTACTCCACGTTCGGAAACCGTGTAACATGGATGTGGAAAGCCATGTTCGCTTTGTCCATCATCACTGCAACTACGTCGCAGTTTGCGCTGTACAAAGCACAATCTTACGTCGCGATTCTGATATTACAAGGACCTGTTCTGGGTATCACGCTCGGCACGTGTTTTACAATTAGTACGTTGGTGTTGGCGACGCATTATCGGAATGATGTTCCGCTTGTTTCTGTGCAATCTGGGTTTGCGGGGTTCGCGGGAGCGGTCGTGTATACTGTACTTGCAAGGTTTTCTTTTCGGGGTGCTACTACTACGAGCAGTGGAGCTTTGACGCATGTTTACAATGGAGGGGTCATGGGTGCTACGTTGCTTGCTGCGTTCTTCTTGCTTGTCAGGTTGAAATTTGATGGGGAGAAATCATGGACGGAGAGATATAAACTTCATCTCTGTATGCCGAAGGGCTTTCTCCAGGATGTAAGAGGAGGGGGTATGTGGTTTATACTGGGGTATTTGCTTGTCTTCATGGGGGTGCTGGTATATCCGGTTTACGTGGTCATATTACTGACGCAACCACCCGGGCTTTTCTTTCCGGATACGGCGACATATGCAATACTTGCTATGTTGAGTGTCGCAGCCATGGCAGGTTCTGTGGCTGCCAACGTACGCGCTCTGAGAAAGGTTGGGCCAGTCAATACCTTTGCCGCGGCTTCTGTGTTGGCAGGCGCGATTTGTCTTGCTCCGGTATCGTATCCGCGGCTTTATGTCGTTGTTCCTCTCGCTGCGTTGTATGGGCTTACGCTTGGTGCGCTTCTGTCGCTACATATGATTGTTGCGGCAACATTTCTCAGCAAGAAAGTGCAGGGCAGGTGGGATGATGATATGCCAGCGCGGGTTGCTATCATTATGGCACTGGCTGGTTTGAGTGCTTTTGGAAGTGTCGCTGGGGCAGCGGCGTTAATCGAAGGGAGCGAGAAGGGAAGCCAGATCGTAATGAAGGTGGCAGGCGCTTGTATGCTTGGCGGTGGCGTATTGATTGCATGTGCGAGAGTATGGCGATGGAGAGGA
>JAESFQ010000381.1_pt1 | contig 16017 bp, 14 predicted proteins | sample 9269431 | NCBI WGS metagenome assembly JAESFQ01 (sample SAMN14502588, study PRJNA617103) | algae metagenome | isolation source: Plectolyngbya sp. WJT66-NPBG17 and co-occurring heterotrophs from well... | place: USA: Mojave Desert, Joshua Tree National Park, California | collected 2006-08-06
AGCCTCCAGGTCAGCCTCCTCGCGTGACTTTAGTATGTACATCAACGACCTGCGCTCCTTGTCGTTCCTGCTCCATGCCTCCAACTCTTCCTTCTCACTCTCGAGTTCGTTTAGACGCCCGTTGATGGAGTCAATCACACCGTCGACGGTGGAGCACTTGTTCTCGGTCTCGGATAGGAGCTTCAGACTGTTCGCGCGACGTTCTTCGTATACGTTGGAACCAGAGATCTCTTTCAGTAGCTTCAAGCGTTCCGAGTCTTTCATGTTAGTGAGCGCTGTAACACGACCTTGCGGGACGATGTAGTAAGGGTTGGACCGCGAAAAGCCAGCCGATTCCAGAATTTGCATAACTTCGGATTTGGTAGCGTTCTTGCGGTTGACCGAGTACTCGTCTTTCTTTGCGCCGATAGTACGACGCAGAAAGAACTCAGGTTTGCCGGTCTGGAAGCGATCCTCTGTGTTATCGAAGCATACTTCGACATATGCTGACATAACGGCGGAACCAGATCCTTCGTGTAGTAGCGCCTGACGCTCTTCGCGACCCAAGTTGTGGTAATCGTCGCCTAGCACAAAGCGCACGGCGGCGAAGAAGTTGCTCTTTCCCGATCCATTACGACCGACGACGACGTTGCAATTGGGCGAAAAGGGCTCGATCTGCATTTGCTCTTTGTAGCTCTTGAAGCCCTGGATAGTGATCTGCTTGATGTAACCCATGGCGGCGGTTGGGCGCAATCGAGGCGCGCGCAAAGCTGGAAAGAGCGAGGTGTGCGGTCGCTTGGATTGTATATGTGCGATCGCGATGGCGGTTTTCAGGACATAGCGGGGTGGTGGTGATGGTGAGTGCGTCTGGCGTCTGTTGCGCGGACGACGACGCGATGCGCGTCGCGCTTTCTAGCCAAGACACGCTAACCCGAATGGGCTTCCACGCATCCAGAACGGTCACGAGACATGAGGCGTGAGGGAGGTCGACGCTGGCGGTCAGTACTAGTTCTTTCTTTACCAAGCTCACTCCTAATGTTATTGCTGTGTTCCTTATCGTGTCTATCTATATTGATGTCGCAGTGCAACGCTGCTCGCGACAAAGACAGCTCGTCTCTGCTTTGCAAGATACGTGCCCACTCACAGCCAACTGTCTCTTTTCCAAGTGCTTCTACCAAAGATTACGAATATTGGCTTAAGAGGTCTAGGTGCAGAGAGATGCTTTCAGAGATATCTTCTTTTTCTGCTTGCACTCGAATCGCGATGACCTGAGTGCGATTGCATTGACAAGGACAGTGGATGGAATGGTTAGTTTATAACGTTGGTAGTGTTGAGAAGACCATAACGTGCTTGCAAAAGTCAAGTTGGGAGAGGAGCAAGGTGGTACTCATCAAGGTGTGGTCGTCCATCCGTCCGTACAACGGGCGGCCTAGTGGGATGTGGGACCACTATGAAATTATTCCCGGATTGACAACTTGCAACCGACGGCGACGGATGAGACTTGAAAAAGCAATGCTACTAGGTGTAGAATGTCGACATTGGTAGAGCGGTTCCAATTGCCGACACGTTCCAGTTTGGCAGTTATCGGTAGTGGGGTGTGCAGCTTCCTACAGGCTACGGAGTGAAACAGCGACGACTAGCAGTAATGAATCCGCCCCGCCGAAAAAAACGATGGCATTAGACAAGCTGCGTAGACATGCATGTCAACGGGGTGATGTTGGGAGAAGTGATTGGATAGGTAGATGAAACTAAGGTGCTATGATGCAAAGTAGCAAGGGAAAGGAGGGTCTCATGGGATTTTCATGCAAGAAGATGGGATTTTGCAAATTTCCCATGCCGGCGCGGCAGCTTCTGCATAACGCCTTCAGCCTTCCAAGTCGCGTATCAGGCCGCTCACGGGGCCTGACAGCGGCCAACAGGCTGATGGCAAGCGATCGACATTTTTTGCAGGCACGCGCTACTGTGCTAGGGGATATACGGAGGTGTGTTGGTTTTGGCTGCTGCTAGTCTCTTTGCGGGAGGATGAGCGCTGGAGGCGGGTTGTGGTTGCCAACGCGGGCTTCAGTGCACTTGAGATGAAGGCACTATTTGCGCTTTGCAGCAACACGCAGGGTGAGCTCTGTGGAGTCGAGCGTTATGAGGGGGTACCGGTGCCAGCGGTCCTCGCATGGTGAGTGGCATAGGGCTGTCAAGGCGGGTGGAGAAGGAACAAGCAGTGCGCCAACGTCCGCGGAGCGAGCCGTTTGGTGCGTCATAGTGCATGGCTCCGTTCCAATGGCGGGAACGCCTCGGAGCGGCGGCGCACGAAGGCAGACTGCGACAGACTTGTGCGGCTAGGTACTGCAAGGGCAAGCCGAGCGAGAGCATGGGAATGCACAACAAGGGCATGTGGAGAAGGACCGCAAAGTCGGCGGAGAAGAAGCGCGGCAATGAGAGGGCGTGCAGCGAGGCAGGCAAGCGTCGTGCAGGCCATCGAGATTGCAGCGCCTCTAGCTTTCCCATGTCCGTGCGGGCTGGGCTGCGATTGCCAAACACATCGTCGATCTGGAAGGTGCACTACGTAGCTCTCGGCCTGGAGCCCACCAATCGCCGGCCCTGCCTGTTTGCACCGCTTTCCTACGTTCCGCATGTTGCCAAAGCCCCCATTGTTTGAAATCCCATGCCAGCCCATGTCCTCCCACCTTTACTTTTAACCTCTGCGTCCCCGCCCGCTCTGTCCAACTCTGCTTCCATTGAAAAGTCCTTGCCCTTCCTCGAGCCTGTCCTCCGCATTGCAACGCCTTGCCCATACAACGACGTGCCCGGCCTCAGACTCGCACAAGACATTCCCCCCCACTCTCCCATTGCACCACATCAACAACAAACAAGAACAGACACCGCTGCCCGCCATGACGGCCATCAATCAACTGCCCCAATTCGACTGGGCTGGCGACGCCTTCACTGCCATGCAAATCGGCAACACAAACTCACAGCAGGACAAGTGGGCGACTGCCTTCAGCAGTTCCGCCTCCATGCCTTCCCAGCAGTCCTTCTCCATTCCACCTTCTCTGCTTACGCACGCCGCCATGGAGCGTTACGGCCAAATCACCCCACCGGAAGAATCGTCACCAGCGCGACCCCCTCGCGAAGAGCGCGAAGGCTCCATTCCCGTTGAGCAACTGCGGAACGAGACAGCCTCTTGGCCCAAACAAGAAAACTCTCCACAGACGACGCCTGGAAAGCGCCAACGCACTAGTCGCCAAGATTCGGCCAATCAGGACATGGTCGCCAGTAAGCTGCCTAGCGGCCCCGTTCCGCAACACCAACAAGATGCCGACGCCAACCCCCAGCCGCCCAAGCGCAAGCGGGGCAGGCCCAAGTCGCAGCCTCAGATGGTCGAAGCCTACACTGCAGACGGCTACCCTTTCCAGGTCTCCTCAGCTCGGCAGACGCACCTCGAGAAGAACCGTGTGGCTGCCCACAAGTGCAGGCAGCGCAAGAAGGAGTACATTAACAGCCTTGAGGGCCGCGCCCGTGAATTCTCTGCAAAGAACAAGATGCTCAAGGAAAACGTCGCCCTCTTGCGCGAGGAAGTCCTTGACCTGAAGAATGAAGTTCTACGCCACGCTGGCTGTGGCTTCTGGGCTGTCGACGAGTATCTAGCGCGATGCGCCGGCGGTCTTCTTGGCATGGACGCACCTGCACCCGGCATGCCTGGCCACCACTCGACACCACGCTACAGCAACAGCAACCAGAGTGCTGCCATGCCTTCCGCCACCACTACCAGCCAACATGTACGCGCGACTAGCATGGGTTCCATGAGCTCCGCCGATATGGACGAGTTTGGTGGTCTCGAACTCCTCAAGGACTTTACCGACGAGGACATGGACGACATGGAGGCATAGGAAGCCAACTTGCACGTCCTCGCCATCGAGGCTTTGACTTGACCTCTGACACTTAATACGGGCTTCTGAGTTGCGAGCCTTCCTCACTTGTTCCAACCATTTTACGATACCCCTGGGCTTTGCTTTGCTTTGCTTTGAGCGACCAAAAGCTTCTTCTTCTCCTTTTCACTATCGCTACAATGACCAGCTGGCTTGATGACGCCGGCTGCAGTGGCCATGATTCTGACGATCCGGCGTTTGTGCAACGGGTGGCATGGACTTTTTACCGCCTGTGCGTGTACAATTCAGATATAACAAAGTAGAATACGGAGACGTGATTACTCCATGTATATCTTCTCCGACAGTCAACCATATGAATGACTATCTTCTCCAACATGCCGTCTTCTTCATGGAGTGATTTTCTACCGTCCCTTACAGTCTCCCACGCTCAATCTCGGCCTTGGTCGCATAGACCCTCGCTGCTCCATTGCCTAATGTTTCGCCCTGATTGCATCTCGCTTACTGACTACGTTTAGCGATCCCCACATCTTGTCACATGCCAAGTCAGCCACGAACAGGTATGACACAACGCGCTATGCTCTCATTGGCTTACGGACGGTTTGCCCGCATTAGAGCCTTGCTGTCTCCATGTCTGAGACTGTATTTGGACGATTTCTCCGGTCATGTTATTCGCCATCACCCTGTAGCCTGAACATGAAGGTGCCGGGCAAGAGCGCTTGATTCAGCAGAATGTACGAAGGATAGCAAGTGCACCGCAAGAGGAACAAAGATACTTTTCTCCAACGAATTCATGGATAGATTTCCCTTGATGCTCACTGTCACGTTACCCACTATTCTCGCACGTTGCGTGACGCATGTTAGTTTGGCGCTTCTATTGGCAAACGGTGTACTCTCCCGACATAACTCCACACATGTCAGGCCTACAAGAATCTAGGTTAGCGATCATGCTCCATAATAAACCCAATTCAGCCATCCAATGGATAGACTCGCATCCCAAGTCCCACCAGTGACGTTTTCCCAATGCCGAGAGCGGCAGATCTTCATCATGCAGTAGCGATTCAACAGTCCTAGCTGAGAGTCTGGCACATGTACGAACAGGGGAGGGGTTGGGGCCCTGAACTGCAAGCTGTCCGCGGCCATGTCACAAGAACCAGGAATGGAATTACGAGGTGTGGAGACATGTCCAGAATACGTAGATGGCATCAAGCGCTACTTTACCAAATTTGGGACTGAGCAGTCATTGCCACGTAATGGCATCCATCGCAGCTCCGCTACGTATTCCCACGTGTAAGTAATAGTGCGGCAACTATACACGTTCCCATCAGCAGCATGACGAAATTCCCGCCTTCTTGTCCTTGATCTGTCCCACAAATCTTCTCATGCCTCATTAGCTGCGGACAAACTCCCCTATCGCCTATCGCTTAAACCCCTCAACCTCCTCCTCGGGGCATACAGCCTAGGACATACGCCACCCATTCCCACCTGGTAGCGTACTCAGAATTCCGCATCTTTCATCCTTCAGACAGTAGGAATGGGTCTTGCTATGGCGTCATATCATCCCATCACACCTTGTGTAACATTTGTTCTTCCTCTTTCGGTCCGAAGTCGTTTTTAGGTTTTGAACGAACGAGCGGGGAACGGAACACGTTGCCGCGCAGCTGCGGTTTCCAAGCTGAGAACTTTGATTAGTACACATGTGGGGATTGCAAGATACAGGCAAGAGAAGCGAAGAAGGAACAGTTGTTTTCTTCTTGGCGGGCAAGGAGAGGAGAAGGTTTGAATCGGGAGACTACCGAGCCACTCATTACTTCAATGTGCTAGGGAAGCCTCGCAACGACCATGACAAAAACCTTATTTTCTTTTTTTGACTACAATGCCTAACTCTGCGATGGACTTGACTTTACCACCCACCACCTGCACTTCTTCTCTCGTGGTACCCAAATGAGCATATCCAACACACTCCATCTCCGATTGGCCAGGAAACCTTTTCCGGTCAGCACCTCAAAACAAGCTCCATGCTCAACCCCTTCCTGCAGCAAAAACTCCTTTTCCCCCCTTTCTTACGTATTCCTTCCCTGCATTGGACAACTCTGATGCACCTATCTCGGCCAGAATCAGAACCAAATGAAGATGAAGATAAGCAACGTGCAACCAACAGGTGGGTAAGAAAAAGTGGGGCAGTCGACGTCATACGGCTGAGGGGCAGCCGCACGCTATGTTCCGAGTGCAGACCAACAGCTCCTTGCATTCGACCTGGCGACATTCACCGTTTGAACTAAACTGTAGTTGAAATTCGGTCCTCCCGATTTCTGGTGGGGGGCGGGGGGAGGGTGTGCGCAACGGGTTGCGGGTGGCAAAAGCTTTGGTGCGTTGGCTGTTTTGGTCCAGAACAGTTAAGCGATTCGACGCGGAGTTTGAGCCGCGAATAGGAACTGTGCTTGATTTTCCCATGCTATGGTACGGTACCCGCGCTATTGCAGCATTTATCTAGCTACCTTCCTGTTGCGACTGGAATTTGGTAGATCTACAACAAGTCTTGTGTTTCCTTGTCGATTCTTGTCTTCACACGAATCCAGCGAGGCCGAGGCGATTACTTTCTCCTACTGCTCTGCACCCTGCAAAGGCTATGATGTCAACTAGGTACCTAATAGTCCCGCGATTTGGATGTACTACTTGCCTCTGAATGTTCCTCTACATTCAAGCCCACTCAACAGGGAGCCCATATGGGCATATCGGATGAAGAGGAGTAAATCACACCATCTTACGCGTCAGCTAAACTCCGGTTACACGAAAATCTGGATTCATATGCCAATGCCACTCGAATTCTCTCTCTCTCCATACACAGCGCTGCATACAGGTTGTACAGAAGAATGTGGCACACCTAGACCTCGACCGCCAGTAGGGCAACCTACGCCCAATAGCTTCTACCAGGTAAGAGATATCGGTGCAAAGGAAAATCGTCCAGATGAAGCAACTTGGAGAAAAGGTGTTGAAGATGGTGGACGACTTGCCCGGTGCGATGCAGACGTGTTTGTGAGAATGCTGGTCATGCTTGCGAAGTTCTACTGGGTACTGTGATGATCACTTGACTCGTGTCTTGGAATCCTGTGTGGTATGTAGAGACGACGGCGTAACACAGAATGGCACAAATGGGAGAGATGGCGTTGGTACAAGATACCTACTTTCTGAAATTCTATAGTCTACTGAGAGAGAGGTGTCTTGAAAACTAACGCAACGTGGTCGTCACCAGCCGTGACAACGACCTCCCCATCTCCTTGCACAAAGGCCATTATACCTCCTCCCTCGCCACCACCCCTGTGTCCCTTCCACTCGCCTACAAGGCCCTTTCCAGCTGCAGCTGTTCCACCTCGTGTATCCCATCGCTTCAAAACACCGTCGTATCCCGCACTTGTCAGTAACCAACCTCCTGGACCTTCCTTGGCGACGAACTCAAGCTTAACGACAGCTTGTGGTGACTCTTCGTCGGCGTGTGCGTCTTCTATCCGCCTTCGGACGGCGAAACGATGTGCGGTGTCGAAAAGGGTGATGGAGCCGTCGACGTTGCCGGCGGCCATTAGGGTGAGTGGCGCAGAAGAGAAGCTCATGCACTCGACGTTGTCGCTTCCCGCTTGAAGACTGGCCAGAATCTGACCAGCTTGACCAGCCGACGAGGCACCACCTTTGGCTCCAGCCTGCTTGCCTCCTCCAGCTTTGTTCTTTGCACCTCCACCCCCCGACGATGTTGACGCTTGTGCGGTTGCAGCGAGAGAAAGTCGTGGTAGACCGACGATGCGAATTTGCCCTTCCGGACCACCCACTGCGACAAAGGCACCCGATGGTGGAATGCCAACTGAGTATAGTCCACCCTCAACGCGGAAGCGCTCGTCCAGGCCTGTCAGGCCAACCACAGTTTGTGAATTGGCCGTCGCCGTGAGACCCTGTGATGCAGCATCGCCGAAAACATCCCACACGTATAGACTCGAGTCTTCGGAGATGGTAGCGAGTAGTGACCCGTCGGGTGACCATGTTCCGGCCGTACAGGTCTCGGTGTGGAGGTAGTACGCTTGTAGGACTTGTAACTCGTTGTTCTTCTCTGTGCTGATCTGGTATACCCATACTGAACCATCGTTGGCTCCGAGCGCGACAACGTTGGGATGATCTGGCGATGGGTTTGGGGTGATCCAGTTGATCTCCTCGACTTCCTGCACCTCTGCCAGGAACTTCCACTTCTTGCCATCGGGCACGCCCTGCCATACGCGCAGTTTTCCGTCCAAGCCAGCTGTCGCTACGAACTGTCCTTTTGGTTGGGTGAAGGTAATCGCGTTGACCGAGTCTCCGTGTCCGTCCAGTTTGAAGATGCTCTTCAAGCCTTCGCGCTCGGTGGGCTGTCCGCCGCTGCTCGGTTGCGCCGCAACCGCCGAAGACGCGTCTATAACGTAGCCTACATCGTCGCCGCCTCCTGTTGCAATAATCTCATGATGCACTGGATGTTGCGCTATGCAGAAGATGCTGTCCTTGTGCTCATCGAAATGCGCGACTGAGTCGTTTTGTAGGTTGATTTCCATCTGCACCTCTTGCCCACCCTCGTCACCCTCGTCACCCTCGTCGTCTGAGTCCATAGGTACATCGCCATCATCTTCCACAATCTCTTCCGCCTCCTCGGCGTCCAGAGTGTTGTCCACATCATGTACGTCGATGTCGTCCTCATCGTGCTGAGGCTGGTTTGGCGTAGGGTTTGTGATGGCCATTGTGGGCTTATTCGATTCAAATTTCCGAGGTGCAGGTGAGAAGTGGGTGTCAGAAAGTGCACTCAGTTAGATGCGCGATGATATATGGCTCTGTGCAGTGTATTGCTTAGAAATGTCAAATTGCACCTTCCACGAGGAACTTTTTTGCTCCAAGACCCTGTCGGAGGGGCACAACGCCGACCCCTCACACGTCATTTGTCATCCACATGTGTATCTCCTTCGCGAGGTAGGCTGCATCCGTAATATTGAAGAAGAGACCAGTTTTGACTCAAACAAAACAACAATCTTACTGTAAGCTGAAAGACGCGTTCGAACCAAGTTCTGTAACATGAGTCAATACAAGTACCCTCTCAATTCATCCTTGACGTGAGCCTTCTCACATCAACACAGCCCAAGCAAGCAGCATCATCTCTTACTGGACTCGGGCCTTAAGAATCAGCCACATTACCCTCTCCAAGCATCTCCAGAAGCCGACCCAGGCGTGCGTCGACTTGTGCTGACGCTTTGCGCAGTTCCGCGGCTTCTTGAAAGATGATCAACAACTCTTTTCGAGTGGCCTCGTCCCGGAACATGCTTTCTTGTCGTGCTTGACCATTCGAGAACCCAGAAACAGCCTCTACAGAAATCGCTCTCTCAACATCCGGTTCGCGATTTTCTTGGCCTGAGGCTAATCTGGCCGAAGGCAGTGGAGTCATTTCCGCTGTAGTACGTCGACCGTTGCGTCGGATAGATCGCTCAATTCCCTCCCCACTTTGTTCCCTCTGAGGAGGAAGAGGGCCCGTGCCAACATGCTTATCGAACCATTCCTGTTCATTTACATAGCTTTGATCTGCGACAACAGCCCGCGACAGAGCGTATACACAATAACAAACGAGTAACCCGACGATATAAGTAATGAAGACAGCACGGCTACCGTTCGCTCCGGCGGCTTCATCGAGGTTTCGTGTCCACACATATCCAAAATACACTCCCAAACCTATGAGAAAAGCATTCAAGGATAAGGACAAAAGCATGTTCGGGGCTGACATGTTCAACACGGCGGCGGCAGAAGGCATATTCGGATGATGTCCAACTAGAATACCGATGTTGCGATGATGAGCTGAACCTGTGCTTCGAATCCATGTTTTTACCTCCTCGGCTCTCAGACACCGCCCCAAGATACGATATTGGCTGGTCGCGTAATACACAGCCATGATAGACGATACAAGGCTGAGGCTGAAAGACGCCCTTGCGACCCAATGACTACGACTCAGATCGTCCAGGGAGAGAGCTGTAATGGCGATCTGGGCGAGAATTGTGCTCTACCAATGTCTCAGTAATCGGAGCCCATTGGTATTGATCATCTAGACTTACTGACACAGCGATGATATTGCTGTCCTCCTGAGCTGATCTCTTGAAGTCCATAGCGTCGGAGTCTCCGGTGCTACCCAGTATCCGAACCTGGATCCTCCATATCTCGCGGCTTCCAAATATGCAAATGAAAAAACCAGGTAGACGATAGTGCGAGATGAAAAAAAAGAAGCTTGCCAAAGTGTGAAAAACCTCCGTTGCCAACAATATAGGAACTAGCGAAACCGTTGTCGAAACCGCCGAAACCGCCGAAGCCACCGAAAGAGGATCCATATCTTTGCGGTAGGATTCAGAAAGAAGAATACAAATAGGGTTGTCAAAATTGAGGAAGAGAATAAGAGTGGCTATTCAAGAAGATGCTGTAGCGAAAGTCAGGCAAGGCGGGGTGTGTATATATACACGTGGGGTCTGTGCGGGGCTGACTGCGGCCGGTCTGCGTCTTGCACCTGTGCTTCTCAGGCACGCTGAATAAATACAGCATAGTACTAGTGGTCATGTTTCTGAGGCTGCGGCGTGGTTACTTCTAAGCCTACAACTTCTAGAGTACGCGTGCGCATATCGTCTTCCAGTGTAGGGTCTCGGGGTCATTCGACATGCAGAGTTTACAGCCTTGCCCTAGCCTCGTCTTTTATAACAAGCCCAAACTTCCCATTCTTCTCCTTGTCTCTCAGGACTCGTCTCAGAATCTTACCAGAAGGACTCTTCGGGATTTCGTTAATGAACTCCACTTCCTTGACCCATTTGTACCTGACCTTCTTCTCCTTGACATACTCAATAATGTCCTTTCCCACGGCTGTGCTCTCTTCCATACCCGGCTTCAAGACGACGTACGCCTTCGGAAGCTCACCAGAATAATCATCCTTTACGCTCATCACTGCCACGTCTTCGACTTTCGGGTGGCCTAGGAGCAAATCTTCGAGCTCAGCTGGCGCGACACCAATGCCCTTCACTTTGATAAGTTCCTTTATCCGGTCGGAGATATGAATCATGCCCTCCTTATCAACAGCACCGCGATCACCGGTATGGAGAAAGCCATCGGAATCGAAAGTGTCGCGAGTAGCTTTCTCATTGTTGAGATAACCCATGACAACTTGGGGTCCGCGAGCGAGAACTTCGCCGTCTTCCCCAACATCTCCTTCTGTTCCATCGTCTTTGATGATCTTGACCTCGGTTGAGGCTACAATCGCGCCGCCAGAGTGTGCGTACTTGTATGAGAACTTGTCAGGTGGATGTGCAGTGATGCACGAGCACGATTCCGTCATCCCATATCCCTGTTTAAAGCCTGTATTGGGAAACTTCTTCTGAAGCTGTTGTATAATCTCTTCCGAGAGTGGAGCGGCACCAGAGGAGAAGCGTGTGACATGGCTGAGGTCGTACTTGTCGACCAACGGATCGCGCACAAGTCTGATGAGAATTGGTGGTACCAGGAGAAGCTCATTGAGCTTGTATTCAACGATGACATCCAACATCTTCTCCATCGTAAATTGAGGTAGCATGACGACCTCTGCGTTTAATAAAACCGGGAGATGCATCTGATGAACAAGACCGGTGATATGAAACAGCGGCAATACCGCCATGACATTTTTCTGGTTCTCAGGCGTGATTTGCTGAATTTGGAGGCATTGCGCTATGACATTCTGATGGCTGATCATCACAGCTTTGGGCAATCCAGTGGTTCCTGAGGAGAAAGACAGGAAACCGCAGACGTCTTTGTTCTTCTTGCCAGGCGGCAGCTTGAACGCTGGTGTCTGTCCCGCCTCGCCATACGACTTTCCCATACGGATAAGATCTTGAACTGTAGTATATCCTGGTAGTTCACCCTCCAATAAGAAAACGTTCGATTGCGGTAGTCCTACAGCCTTTGCGCTTGCCGCCGCGATCTCCATACTACTTGGTGTAGTCATCAAAAACTTCGCATCTGCAGTCTTCAGCGCAAAAGTCATCTCTTCGATATTGTACGCCGGGCTTGCACCGCTGATCTTTGCTCCTACTCGGAGTCCTGCAAACATTGCTACAGGGTACCAGACAGTGTTCTGACTGAAAAGCGCTACTGTTTCGCCCTCTTGTAGGCCATACTTCTTGACAAGCGCCGTGGAGATGTATGTGGAGTACTTCTTTACATCAGCCCAGTTCACACGCTCCTTCGTGATGGCGTTCTGGAATCCTGCTAGCTCATCTTGCGCAAATTTATTGATGGGCGAGTAGGATGAATTGAAAAGCCAGTCCCAGTCTGTCAATTCAGTCGGCACTAGGTACCATTATCAGCGTCAATTGGTATACGTGGCATATGCACAGCTGAACAACGTACGGTCAATAGGCGGTTGCCTTGATTTAAAGATTACCATGCTGATGCAATCAGCTCAAGAACTGCTGGAAAGTTATGCGCGACTTATAACCGGCGATGTTGTACGGAGAAAGCGGCGCCGCAGAGTCGCGATGCGCGGCGCAGTACAGTAGGAGACGGATTAAGAAGCGAGTGACCATCACATGCACTGCCCCCATGCCTTCTAATAGGTGAGCCCCATCGTCCTTCCTCGGCGCGCTCATCTCTATCGGATTCGCAGTACTCGAGTCGATCGTGGAGCGGGGATAACAAGTAAGGCGGGGTTCCAAGGTGTAACAACTACCGAGCCATCCGAAAGCGGTCAAGATCAACAATCCCACTGACGTTCTTGCGGGTAACATCTACTGCACCGTATGTCAGAGTCGCTTCATTGACATAACGGATCAACTTGGATCAGGTGTTCAAGAGTTTTATTATGGACATAGGTTTTGGCTGTCGGACCTCAAAACGCTGAACAAAACCGACCGCCTTAACAACACACAACGAAAGTGTTTCAACGATCAAAATGTCTGACTCTGGGGAATCGCAACACGATCCTATTTTGAGAGTGCAAAGCAACAAAGACTTGAGGATTACCCTCATCGGCACAGGAACCATTGGCTTGTCTTTCGCCGCATTCCACCTGTCACACCTCCTCTCCCCTTCTCAGCTCACCATCTATGATACCCGACCCAATGTCAGCCAATATGTCGAAGAAAACCTACCGAACTTCTTCGCAGACAAACCACCAGCCGCCGCCATATCAAACATTCGCATTGCAACATCCCTCGAGTCAGCTGTGGAAGACGCACACATCATCCAAGAATCCGGTCCAGAGAATGTAGCCTTCAAGAAAGAACTATGGGCGAATGTGGAGAAACACGCATCGGAACACGCATTATTATGGAGTAGCACATCTGGGATCCCAGCGTCGCAACAAGCGCAAGACATGCAAGACAAATCGAGGTTATTGGTGGTGCATCCATACAATCCACCGCATATTATGCCGTTGTTGGAACTCGTGCCGTCGCCAGATACGTCGGACGAAGTTATCAAACGAACGCAGGAATTCTGGACCGGCCGTGGAAGAGTACCGATACACATCAAGAAAGAGACGACCGGATTTGTCGCAAATAGACTGGCGTTTGCGTTATTGCGTGAGGCTATCCATCTTGTGGACAAGGGAGTTGTTTCGGTGGAGGAGCTGGATAATATTGTAGAGAGTAGCATGGGGCCACGGTGGGCAGTTGCTGGACCGTTCAAGAGCTACCACGCTGGTGGTGGGCCGGCGGGATTAGATGGCTTCTTCAAGAACATTGGTGGTACGGTGCAAGACTGCTGGCAAGACTCTGGGAAGCCGAATGTTGGAGACAGGTGGGAGGAAGGGGTTTTCAAACAAGCGCAGGAAGCATACGGTACTGTGGATGTTGGTGAGCGCGATAGACTGACGCGAAGAGTACTGGAAGTTTTGAAAGACGAGAAGAACAAGGCTGCGCAGGCCTCAAAGGATTGAGTAAGCCAAATTAGATTGAGGGAAAGAAGCCAAGGACCGATCAAGATGCGCGTTTGTCTCAAGGCGACTGATATAAGTCTACAACGTACTAGTACATCTGCTGTATGATCTACACGATAAGGTACAAGCTAGTAATGACACTAGGTCCAATGAAGAGACCAAACCAAAACACAATATTTCCCAGCGTATCTCTTCCCTTCATGAACTTCGTCTTACTGAATGCCGCCAACGGTAGCTGTGTCAACTGGAACGTGAACAGATAACCCCTAACCTTCTTGAACAAACAGAACATGAGAACTTCATGCACGATAGCGCTGAGCAAGAAAGTGAAGAATGTCGCCTGCATCTTCGAGAGATGGAAGAACGAGATCGACGAGTGGTAGACGTGCCGAAGCAGAAAGTTGTGGACGGGTCGGTTCCAGTCGCGAGCGTATTGGTCGAAAGATACGGAGTTCCACCATGCGCCGTAGAAGCCGCGGTCGGCAAATCGTGTAACCTCTGCCAACACATTGAGAAGACACTCCCATATCACGTACCAGGTGAGGAGCTGTTCGAGGAGAAGGGGAAAGAGCATGTCGGATACTGTTGAGTGAGGTCATTAGCGGAAGGTTCGACCGGTTTAGAGCGATGCAGCACTTACCAACCCATGGAAACTCTTTCCATCGCTCATCGAGTGACATGCCAGCCTCCTTCTGTCGCATAGTCTCTACGACAACAGGGTAGATATATGCTTGTGAGATGATGATCATAATCCAGATAACTCCCAAGGTCGCTGCCGACTTCTCCGCGACGTACCACCAGTTGATGCGCTCCTGTCGGGGGTATTCTAGATCGTAGACTAGTGTGGGAAGACATGCCCAGTCTACGAAATTGTGAAACGTTAAATTGTTTGGGTAGACGTTATTGGTGGTGGTACACTTTCCGCGGAGCTCTTCATCGAGGATCGTGATTTCGGTGTTGAGCACGCGTCGAAAAGCTTCGATGTGTTCCAAGTCGAGCGGTGTTCCAGCTTCGATAGCTTGGCCGATAGAAGCAATCTCCGATTCTTCCTTTGATAGATTCGTTGAGTACTTTGGGCCAATACTTCCTCGACGGATCACCTCGCCTTGATTACAATTATCGATACCTGAGGCAGTCAGTGCCTCAGGTGGGAGGGACGTTTGGGTTGGGCCCTCCTGCGCTTTGATATCATCGAGTTGACGCAGCTTCTCGCGTAGTAGGTTGCGCCGTCGATACACTTGTGATACTGTTGATGGTCAGTTGAAATCTCTCAAAGTGAGTGCAGAAGACATACAATAGCCGTTGTAGAAAGAGTAGGCGTGCTGCTTCATCAGCAACACGAAGACATGTAGAACGATGAACACAGTATGAGTCCAAGGCCAATCACGCCAGAAGGTGACCCATATGATGGTACATGTGAAAAAGGTTTGCCACAGTGACTGGATGAGCCAGCCTGAACCGTTCCACGTTAAGTAGTCGTTGGCGATGGCCTTGTGCAGGAAGAAGCCGAAGCTGGTCGCCACACACATGGCAACATCGGTTGTCAACATGACAAACAAGTCTTTGTCAATCATCAAGTGCAGAATCTCTGCATCCCCAAATACAGAGCCCTTCGTCCTATAGTTCCCTGCTGCTATACGCGCAAGTAGCAGAGCCATTGCAATCCAGAATAGCGTGAAAAATCCATGGAATGGGGATTGCGCAGCGGACGCATTTTGTCGATCGAACGTGGTGAATTGTTGCGTAAAAACTAGATCGCGTGGTTTCCCCTTGGTCTTCCCATTCAGTTTTTCAGCTTCTCGCCGCAGCCCTGACTGCAGAACCTCCTGGAAAACTGGGTCTTTGGCGGTGAAGGTGTACTCGCCCTTTTTACCTGATTGCTCTAGGACAACTTGGATGCTCTTCCTACGGCTTCCAGTCTTTTCGACCAACTGGGTTTCTGAATCGCTGTCGTCGGAGGGAATTACTGTCGTGCTTCGACTCCGCGAGTCTCCCAGTTGGTCATCGTTTTGGGGAGTTAGTTTTGTTGCGCCATCCACATCCAGTGTTTCCGGTGCAGCTTTGGCTGTCCACGTATCTTGACTGTTGATTGGTGGTCGCGTCGAGAGTCCCTGCAGTATGTGTGACATTGCCGATTTGTGCTGCGTCAGCGGTGTCAGACGGGTCCCTTGGCTCTCTGTTGTCGATGTTGCGTCGCGTTTAATAACGTGTAGTTTAGTG
>JAESFQ010000382.1_pt1 | contig 16013 bp, 11 predicted proteins | sample 9269431 | NCBI WGS metagenome assembly JAESFQ01 (sample SAMN14502588, study PRJNA617103) | algae metagenome | isolation source: Plectolyngbya sp. WJT66-NPBG17 and co-occurring heterotrophs from well... | place: USA: Mojave Desert, Joshua Tree National Park, California | collected 2006-08-06
GTCTGCATCAAAACCCACATCATTAATGTGGTTACGAGCTACCAATGACGGATCAATCGAGTTAAATGGAGGTGGAACCACGTCGACTTTTCCCTCGGTGAGAAAGCCCTCGACTTCACCTGTACAATGTTCGTGCCATTGACCGTCTGACAAAGCGCTTATCCAGAACTTAAAACCAAGACTCGAGCCTGTCAATGGCCTGAAGCTCAACTGTGTTTCCGTGCGCTGCGGTCTGTCGGGTATTACAAGGGCGCGATGAAAGGCGACACGACGCATTGCCAGCATCTCGAATACCCTCTTGGCATAGCGCTCCCTGGCTAGCTGCGCGACTGCCTCAACAACCATGCATAGGAAGCCAGACGCGGGGAACACCGCAATACCGTCGATGACATGGTCCGCAAGCCATGGCAACGAGGCCAAGCCGAGCATGTGGCGCCAGCGTGGCTCTGTCTGCGTAGAATCGATAACGCGAACTCCGAGCAGATCGTGATATGGTTCTTTACGCATGCGATACTCCCGGCTTATGCGTGACTCGTGCCAATGTTTCGTTGAGTGGTCCCACGCATACTTCGGTAGATCTGTTCGCACCACGGGCGCAGCCTTTGAATTGTTTGAGATTTCAGAGACAGCGTCCCAATTAAGCTGTACACCTTGCTCGAAGAATTGGCCAGCCAAGTTCAATGTGGTCGTGACTGCATCTACTTTGCGTTGTAGAGTGGAAACATACTTGAAATTGAGCGAACTTGTCACCTCGGAGCAGCCCGCTAGACTCTGCCGAACTGGTCCAGCGAGTGCGGGATGCGGTCCGATCTCAACAAATATGGCATTCTTGCTGTTTTTCCCAGTGAATCGATTTCGCGCAAGTGTTTGAACAGCATCGCAGAAGCGCACCGGCGAGACGAGATTCGCTGTCCAATAAACGGCATCGAAGCCAGATAACTTCGTGTCGCCTGAGACGGAGGAGACGAACGAGATGCCATGCTTGCTTTCATCATCGCGCTCGGACAGTAGCGAAGGCTCCTGGATCGAGTCACCCAAGCGTCTGTAGTAGTCATCTGCCACAGCTTGCATATGATGAGAGTGATAAGCTGTATCAACAACCAAGTGACGGTGGAAAATTTGTGCCCCGCCATTCTCTCTAGCATGCGCAGCTAAACGGCCTGCAAGTTCATTGACAGCATCGGCGTCACCAGAGATAGTAACACTATCAGGACTATTGAAACATGCGATACTGGCAAGTCCCTTGGTCAGATCCTTGATGAAGCCAGCTGCTTCGTCTTCTCCGAGACCAACAGACATCATCGCACCACGTGGCAGCCCGCGATTGCACGACAATCCTGCCATGAAGCCCCGATGGAAGGCGACTCGCAAAGCAGATTCGTGTGAGAGGTGGCCGGCTGTGAACGCAGCAGCTATCTCGCCGCTTGAATGGCCCACGACTGCGTGAGGTCGCACACCTTGAGCCTGTAGCAGAGTGACAAGCGCAATCTGCACGGCAGTTGTAGCAGGCTGCGCTCGTTCTGCTGTATTCAAAAGTGTCGTTTGAGCATCTTCGTCAAGAAGCATGGCTTCTAAGTCCCAAGTAGCACCTAATGCTAAGAGTATGTCTCGCGATTTACGAATCGAGTCTCGGAAACGGGCTGATGGCGAGGACTCCTCTAGTAATTCACGACCCATGCCTAGCCACTGTGCGCCCTGGCCTGTAAATACGAATACAACATCCGTTTGTGAAGGGGCAGGCTTTGCCCTACGGGCTGCATCGACCAGGCCGTGACGTAAACCGGCCAGCAGAGAGGTGCGATCTGAAGCCACGCATTGGAAACGCCATGAAAGTGCTGAACGGCGTTGAGATAGGGTGTATGAAAGGTTTGCAATCGATGCATCGTCTTCGAGGCGGTCATTGAGCCAACGTTGATACGATTCGATCGTGGCGGCAAGTGATACCTGAGTGTTGGCTGAGAACACAAACAATCGAGGAGAAGCGATGCTGTAACGATTACGATTCAGAGCATCTTCAGCTGAAAGGGGTGCATGCTCGAGGATGGCATGAGCATTGGTGCCGCCGAACCCGAAGCTGTTTATAGAGACGCGGGAAAGGGTGCCAAAGGCACAGGGTAATGGAACAACTTGAGTCGGAATCTTGATTTGTTTCAGCGGGAGTCCAGGTTTGGGATTCGCAAAATTGCCAACCGGCGGAATCAGTCCGCGGTCCAGTATTAGGGTTGCCTTAACGAGACTGGCGAGACCACTGGTGTTTTCTGTATGGCCAATATTCCCTTTAATCGAGCCAACATACAGAGGCAAATCCTCAGAGCGGCCTGAGCCGCAAAATACCTCGTCAAGAGCAGCAAGCTCTTCGTGGTCACCTGCGATAGTACCAGTTCCATGAGCCTCAACATAGCTTACATCGACAGGACGTAGCCCGGCTCTCCGATATGCGGTGCGTATAAGATCTGCCTGTGCTTTACCGTTGGGATATGTGATACCATTCACAGTGTGTCCATCTTGATTCACAGCTGTGCTGCGTATCACGGTGCGAATCGGATCTCCATCACGCAGTGCTTCGTCCAGCCGCTTCAAAGCTAAGACAACAATGCCTTCACCACGGCCATATCCTACACCACGGCTATCGAATGGATAGCTTTGACCGGTACCACTGAGCATATGCAGATTGCTCATGCCGATGTAGTGGTCCGGGCCTAGCATCAGATTCGGAGCCGCAACTACAGCTGCGCTGCTCTCTCCGCTGCGTAAGCTTTCGCAGGCTTGATGCAATGCCACAAGACCACCAGAGCAGGCCGTATCCAGTGTCAGAGAGGGTCCACGTAAGTCAAATACGTGCGAGATCCGATTTGAAAGGATAGATTTTTCGATCCCTGTGATGTAATACGTTGGCAAGTCCAGCGGATCCTTGTAGAGATTGCGGTCAAAATCGTTCGTAAACATTGCAACATGTACAGAAGTTTGGGACCCAGCAAGACGTTCGCGTGGCCAACCCGCGCTCTCAAATGCTTCATAGGTCATCTCCAGTAGCATGCGCTGCTGTGGGTCCATGGTAGCCGCCTGTTGCGAGGAGAGACGGAAGAATGCATGATCGAAGTCGCGTATATCACTATGTATGAAGTGACCGCCCTTGTGATTGCTCGTCCCATTGGGATCGTCCGGGCTCTTATGATAGAACGCAGTCTCGTTAAAGCGACTGGCGGGTACTGGGCTCCAGGCTGAAGTGCCTCCTTGAATCAATTGCCATAATTCCTCTGGACTATTTGCACCTCCCGGTAGGCGGCAAGAAATGCCCACAACGGCGATAGGGGCAAGGTCTGTGTGAGTCTGATCGCTCATTGGAAACGTAGTCAGCAGTACACTGAACTGACACGTGAGGATGGCTGATTGGCAGTGAATGAACTGGTCCTCGAAGTCAACATTTGTTTCAATACGAGAATGGTGGACTGACCTTTCATGTGAAGGTAGGATGGAGTTGAAACACTACAAGGGTGATGGCAATGATAGTCAAGCGCTGATACACTGAATATATAACTGAGGGGATGCCCAAATTTCTTTAGTCAATATGTATAGCCTTGACCTAACGAATTCTGGCTGCATGTACTTTTCGTATGCTGCCTTGCATGCTGCCCGTTCCCTGTACCAAGTTTAGCTATCACAACCTCGCGCAGGTAATTGTAACAGAACTGCTTAGAATAGTCTTAGCTAGGATAGCTAGTTGCATACTGTAGCATTTCAGGGGCTACAAGCTCTGCAGAGTCTTGACCGGCACGGATGATGCTCACACGGATTTCGTTGGTCAATGACTTATGTAGGATCCAGGAAACACGGTTTAGTTAGGTCTAGACCTTACAATAATTAGGAATCTATACCAACAAAGCAATGATATGTCTTGGTATGCACGACTAGACCCCTTTCTATAGTGTCGCGCGAGATATGGATGATGACTGCAGGTAATAATCATCGCATAAAATTCTCTACATCGGAGAGACACTATTGATTGTGCAGCCTTTTTACCGCTCAGGACAAGGATGGCTATAGCTAGTGGGCCGCTGATAGCGAAAGGTTTGCCTAAGTGCCGAGTTAGCTAGCAGACTTGTCAGCAATTAAGTCAAGCCTTCACCTCCAGATAGGTCACTAACCTATTAATGTGAGAGTTAAACCTAGGCAGCCGCTAGGCCTAAAGGCGTAGTTGATCAAGTAAACTCTCGAGCTGCAACACTCTTTCACCCCACTCTGCTAGGAAGAGTCCTTAGTCCTACCCTCGATCCATATGTAGTTAAGTGTTAACTATTGGCACTATCCTGTACTATAGTAGCGGCGACGGCAGCGGAAAGACTCTCTCCTGAGAACAGTATAATGCGAATCGAACAAGCGGGCTTTCCAGACTTGCGTATCTGATCAGCCAAGCGGGTGATGTGGAATACCGGCGCAAGAATGACAGTCGCTTGGAATGCCTGGATCTCTTGCTCAACTAGATCGAACGGACAGGCCGAGCTGAGCGGAAGGTGGACGACGGGTGCGGGCGCATACTCAATGGCTTTGTTAACAAACTGAAAACCTCCGTACATGCCGCCGAAGCTATACAAGTTCGCGATTCGATCTCCAGCTTTGAGTAGTCCAGCTTCGACCCAAGCGGAACCCATGATTTGGCCACAGATGGCAATTTCCTCACGGGTAATGAAGCACATCTTAGGTACATTGGTGGAACCCCCACTGCGAATGGGACTGCCGTCATTGAAGGGCGCCGTGAGAACATTGGATGAGTCTTGTATTGCAAGTCGCCAGTATTCATCCGAGTCGGTAGTCGGAAGTTTATCCAGATCGCAGACGTCGGCAGGAACCTGCTCGTACAGAGTTTTGTAGTAGGGCGTGTTTGTACGAACGAACTTGAGGAGCTCCTCGAACTTGAGAATATCGTCATGTGAATACATGGCGATAGAGGCTTGAGTAGCTATCGAGCTGGACTACACAAGTATTAGCTTTCAATAACGTGTAGAGCTGACGAAATGATGAAGGTTGCGAAGAAGAACAATGGGAAGTCTGTCGGAGCAAGGTGCGAGGGAACATGGAGTTTATCGAAGAATTGCAAAGCACGTCTAAGCCTTGAGGCCAAGACTAGCAATATCCGTTCACACCGAAATATCCACAAGATTGCATGAGCCTAGTGATCCATGGTAATACTACCCCTGGATCCATTCCAACATAAAAGAACTCCGAGAGACGACATACTGATTGAGTCGCTATACCTACCTAGTCGTACAAGAATCTATTCACTTGCTCTTCTTTCGTGTCGCACGATCTAGACCGGACAAAATGAAAGCTGAGACATCGTTAGTTACGAAAGGCGCCCACGAGATGCACATTACTGTGGTCGAAGACGAAACGAAGGATTTCCGTAAGCCCCGGGTCCCGGAAGAACTCAACATCAGCCCCGACAATGCCTGGTTCAATTCGATGCCAGCCGCTTACGATTTTCGCTCTGATTATGTTACTATTCCCACAGTGGAAATGCTTCAGTCAATCGTGGCCACCACCCTGCAGGACGACGTTGGCATGGAAGACCCCACAACCAACAACTTCCATGCTTTCATAGCAGATTTAACCGGACACGAAGACGCACTGTTCGTGTTGTCTGGCACCATGGGAAACCAGGTCGCTCTGCGGGCTGCCTTAACCGTCTCACCCTACTCGGTGGTCGCTGATCAGCGCAGTCACATTGTACGAATGGAGATAGGAGGCCCAGCTACGCTATGTGGTGCCCAACTGCGAGAGATAGTACCGCGCAACGATCACCATCTCACTTTAGAGGATATTCAAAGCCGAACCACCGTGTCCGCCAGCATCTATGATTGCCCTACCCGAGTCATCTGTCTAGAGAACACTTTAGGCGGCGTCATCTTTCCGCTAGATGAGGTTGCGCGGATATCCAGTTGGGCGCGCTCTCAGAACCCGCCAATCCACATGCACTTAGACGGAGCGCGCCTTTGGGAAGCTGTAGCAGCTGGTGCAGCAACGCTCTCTGACTACTGTAAGCTCTTTGATAGCGTTCAGCTATGCTTCACCAAAGGCCTCGGAGCTCCTATTGGATCCGTCATCGTCGGTAGCCGTGAATTTGTGCATCGGGCACGGTGGATGCGGAAAATGGTTGGCGGTGGAATGCGCGCTGCTGGGGTCCTAACAGCCCCGGCGCGTGTCGCCATCCAGGACGTCTTCCTCGGAGGCAAGCTGAAAAGGGCACAGCATCTTGCCCTCTGTATTGGGCAACGTTGGGTTGCTCTGGGCGGGAAGCTCGCTAGACCCATCGAAACTAATATGGTCTGGTTGGATTTGGACAACATGCCAGGCTTCAACAAGGCAGGTTTCTTCGCTGTCGCCGGGCAGTCCGGGGTCCAGCTGATGCAGGGCACATTGGAGGGTCGGATCGTCGTACACTATCAGATTTGCGATGACGCGATTCACCGTTTATTCGGTATCATGGCTAGTTGTCTCACCGGTGAAGTCAATACGTAGCTTATGAAGCTGTATGTACCTGGAACCTGCAGTTGTGCGTGTTAGTATAGTTATCCTAGGGCAATTTACTCGACTTCGGGTTTCACGTGCGCCTTCGTAATGCGTGATTGGGTATAATGCTTGCCTCACATTATTTGCTTAACTCATTTGCGATAACTTTGATGCGTACGGATAGTGGGGACTGCAGATGTTGGGCCGGACAGATTGAATTAAGCTAAGATATGCGGGAACTCACGCGGCATCCGCGGTTGCAGTAGCCTACAAAAGCTTACAGTAGCTTGTGGAAGCTTATCAAGCTTGGCTATCTGGGGCGCTAAAGATTTGCAGAATATTGAAGGATTCTCGCAAAACGAGTAATTCCGTTGCCGATCTTATGCGGGCCGACCCTCTCATCTCGCTTGTAAGTCTCATAGGAATCCGGGTAAGCGCAAGTTTCGCCCGGTTTTCATGCAGGTGAACCTATTAGACAAATGCACGGATAAATGAAAAAGGCAGGTATCATGAGAGTTGATAAACAGGGTCAGGGTGGCACGGCATTGCCCACTTATATTATAGTCCAGGGTAGAAGTAGTGCTTAGTGCGATAGGAAAAGGTTGTGGCGTAACAACTCAACAAAGGCCACGACAGGCATCATCATCACCAATGGCGGCGTACGCGCTTCTCGTCCTGTGGTTGATTTAGGGAATACGAGCACACGGACGTCTGCCGTCCGTATCGGAACGAACACTACTTGTACCCCTCACATACACATTAACACATCTTGGAGCAGACTAGCAGATGTAAGGCCAATCGTACATGCGGAATCTAGACCGGAGGAACAATGCTGAACGGCAGTCCGTATAATCGATCCTGCTGATGGTAACGCCACTATGTATTCAAGTCACATAGTTATGCGCTTGTTGATGGTGACGAATATCTGGTATCTAACGACCTCAAATGACGCATAAATTTCTGTTATATCCGAGTATTCTTTTCAAATCTTAACCTCTTTATCCTCTTCTCTAAATCTTGAGAACCTTTACAATGAGATTCCTCATCATGACACGTCTGACCTTCTCGATATTTTCTGTCGTGGCATTTGTCTCCGCGGAGCTCAACTTTACTAATTGGCAGCCTCCCAAGGAAGGGGATTTACGCGCACCATGCCCTGCCATGAACAGTCTGGCTAATCACAATTTTATCAATCACGACGGCACCAATATCACAGTGGAATCTCTAGTACCTATCCTCGGGGAGGTCTTTCATTGGAGCACCGAGGTAGCTACCATCGTCTCAGAACAGGGCCTTGCAGCCGCGCCCGACCCTTCAAAGGGAGTTTTCACTCTAGGCGACCTCAACAATCATAACATCTTCGAGCACGATGCTTCGCTTTCTAGAGCGGACTATTACTTTGGAGAACACGATGATCACACGTTCCGCCAGGGCATCTTTGATCAGTTCCTGTCCTTCTTTGATGGTCAGGAAAACGTCACTCTGAAGACGGCGGGTGCGGCACGCTACAAGCGAGTTCAGCAGTCTAGAGCTGATAATCCGACCTTCACCTACGGTGAAACGCAGCAATTTTTCAGCTACGCGGAGACAATCTTCTACTTCCGAGCTATCGTTGACCCAGTCACCAAAGCCTGCCCAGTAGCTTGGGTTAAAATCTTGTTCGGTACGTAGCATTCCTCCAGCTTTCGCTGAGAACGGATCCCTAACAAGCACGTAGAACAACAGCGACTTCCCTACCTTGAGGGTTGGAGGCCGCCGAAGACACAATTCAACGGTGTTAATCTAGCCAGAGATGTGCTCGAGTTGGCGCTGGTTACACCAGAGAAGAACCAGACTATCACCGATAACCCGAGAGGTGGGAGTATCATCGGATGATATCTGTGATAGAGACAACCATACGATGGTGCTTGCTGGGGAGCTTTGGACGGAGTAGGAGGAATACCAAGGATTTGATTTCTGGGGGCGCGGAAAAGATAGCTCTACTTTCGCTCTCAGAGTACATAGCTGGTGGACGAGGGTCTTGGTAACTTTCAACCCATCTGTTGATATGATATGCTATTAAAGTGCCATCGTTGAGCCTGTTCACGTAATCTGTAAAGTGAAATTCGACGGCGATATTTTTCCAAGAGCCCACGATCGTTGCCGTTTCCCGCATATGCTTCGCAAGGGCCATGCGGCGGAGCGCCATTTTCTGTGCGATATCAAGTCCGGTCTGACAGCTGACTCGCTAAACCAGGTTCACATGGTATAAAGTGGGTATGCCCCGCAAGCCAGCTCTTCTATCCTTTTGTTCCATTTTCGAGAGTAAAGAACAATCTTTGAATAGAACATTTTCATACGACTTTTAAACGTGGAAAGAAAAAACACTCAACGATTACAAGCATGGCAACAGAAGTATCGAATGTGTTCAAGGCCAGAGAACAAGCTATTTCCACAGGACCTGAAAATGAAGTCGTTGAGACAGGTATAGAATTGGTACCTCCAAATTCAGTATGTGCATCAAGTCCAGCTCCTCGCTCGTTGTTATCGGATGAATGCTAATGCTAACCTGCAAGGTGCGAAATATGGGCCCAACCTGGGATGGTCCCAACGACCCCGAGAACCCCAAGAATTGGCCCTTAATTCGCAAATGGAGCGCACTTTGCGGCATATCAGCATTCGTCCTGATGAGTCCACTGTCCTCTACCATTGTAGCCCCAGCTCTTGGCCAGATCGCGCATGATCTCGACATCAGGGAAGCTGCTCAGAAAACAATGGTAGTCACAATATTCGTGTTGGCGTTTGCAATCGGTCCGCTCATTGCGAGTCCTCTTTCAGAAGTGTATGGTAGGACGCGTGTGGTTCAGAGTTGGAATCTAGTATACTTAGCGTTCAATACGGCGTGCGGCTTTGCGCAATCGAAGAAAGCGCTACTCATCTTGCGCTTCATGGCAGGGTTGTTTGGAAGTGCTACACTAGGTGTAAGTCAGATTCGATGTCTGAGTTAAATTGTTGCGTTACTAACAGTGCAGATTGGAGGTGGTACCCTAGGCGATCTTTTCGACGCTAAAGAGAGAGGCAAAGCCGTAGCTCTCTATAGCATCGTCGTTCTGGCCGGTCCAGTTCTGGGTCCCGTCGTGGGTGGCGTGGTCTCGCAGCATTTCGGATGGCGATGGACTTTCTACGTAGCCTCCATCATCGACGCCGCCGTACAGATCCTTGGGTTGTTCTTTCTTCAAGAAACTTACGCTCCTGTGCTTCTTCGTAGACGTCAGCGACGGCGTGACAAGAAAAGCGGTACGTACCAGGCTCTGGAGTTGCACCCCTTGAAACGCCTTCGTGAACGTTTGGGTCAAAATTTGTCCCGAGCTGCCTTATTGTTGACTACCCAGCCGATTGTGCAGGTGCTAGCATTTTACAATGCCTTCCTATACGGTATCATATACATTACCTACGCCACTTTCTCCGATCTTTGGTTGACGACGTATGGACAGACTATCACCATGTCTGGACTTCATTACATCTCCTTGGGTGTTGGGGCGGTTTTTGCGGGCGAAGTTTCCACTCTAATCATCGACCGCATCTACGCTGTGCTGTGCGCCAGGAACGATGGAAAAGGTCGCCCGGAGTTCCGCGTCCCTCTGATGATACCCTCCATTGTTACACTGAGCGTTGGGTTGTTTTGGTATGGATGGTCCGCTCAGCATCAGCTACACTGGATTATGCCAGATATCGGCAATGCATTTTTCATGGCGGGAGCCATCACATGTGGCATTTCCATCAATGCTTACATTGTCGATACATATGGGGAGTTCTCGGCAAGCGCACTTGCGGCGGTCGCGGTCTTGAGGTGTTTAGCTGCGTTCTCGTTTCCTCTGTTCGCGCCTTACATGTAAGCAATCCAAGTTTCCATCTAAGAGAGTTGATGATCTAACCATATCAGGTACCAGCGGCTAGGATATGGGTGGACGAGCACAGTGCTTGGATTGCTGGCCTTGTGCGTTGGCCTCCCAGCAACTGTCGTGCTCTGGCTTTTTGGGGAGAGGCTACGCAAAAAGAGTCCGCTCGATGCGAACAGCACAGACTAGCATCTGCGCATTAAAAGGTCCGTCTCGATTGGAAAGCTAACTCCATCGCAGACTGGCCGGAACGCTTTGGTCATGAGGCTGAAGTGCGATCGATTCTGGTTCTCAACCTATCCGCAGATTGTTGTAACATTGTGTGAAGGGGCAATTTTTGGATCCTCTTTTATATGGGCCGCAGAACAACACGTTGACGAGACCGTCATGTAAAGGAGTAAATTAGTGGACAGTTGCTCTGCATTTGTGTCAATGGTGACATTATGATTGGACATGCTTATCGACGAAGCTAAGGAGAGGTTCGATATATGTATGCCACCCGGGAACGTCTGGACTCTACTCAGGTCAGGCTTAACCGAAAATTACCTTTGTTAGACTTACAGTATATTTACTATCGAATCCATGGTTTGCATCTGGCACGTAACACTCCATGACCGCCACTCCCATTTCCTTGAGCCGCTCTGCCATCTCCATGCTTTGCGAAATCGGAACCACTGAGTCTGCCATACCATGCAGAAATGCCGTGGGAGGATAGCGACTCTTCCCGTCAAGCAGTTGGAGCGGTGACACAGACGCGACAAATTCGGCCAAGGAGTCTCTATCATCGAATTCCTCTTCGTGCATGACTGCTTTCAGTAGGTCGCTCTTGATCCCCTGCCTTCCCCGGTTGGATCGCCATATGTGTAGCTCCGTTTGTAGTCGGACGCGTCTGGTGTATCTGAATCGAGTGCCCCATTGCTCACTCAACTGCTCCTCAGTGTATCGGGCAATCCACGGAGGCGCAACGTCTAGTGCATTTGCGGGATCCCTGTCTGCTAGAAATGCTGCGAGCTCTGCTTCCGTGAACTCGCCTTTCCATTTGCTACTTTCGTTGGGCGTGAGCTGATACTCCGGGTCATCTCTCAGCCAGCCCATGGATTCAAAATCAACGACACCGTATACATCGATGATTGCCTTTGGTGAAGGGCTCAGATGATGACCCAATAATGTCGCCAGCGCGCCGCCAGACGAATCACCACATACGACGTAGCGATCAATGTCAACGCTATCCACACCCAACACCTTGGGTAAGTTGACGCGACACCAAGCGACTGCATCAATGCAATCAGAGAGCGATTCGTCTATCCGCGCTTGAGGTGCTAGACGGTAGCTGTGTGACACAATGTGGAAGCCACGCGCGCGTAATCCAGGCTCCAGCCATACCAAAGGTGCGTAGTGCTTGCCAACGAGGAAACTGCCGCCATGTGTCCATATCACGAACGGCGCGCGGATTTTGGCTATGAGACCTACATTGGCTGGCCAAATGCGTAAACTGAGATCGAGGCCATGGACGTTCTTGAAGACGTGGTCGGTAAAGTCAGCTGGCGCAGCCCGGGGTAAATCTGTTTGAGCTGCGATCGGTCCGGATGCCATGAGTGCTGGAGAGCAAAGTGAGTCTTGTGTAAAGAATTCGAGGCGTTACGAACGCTCTATGAACGTATTGTGCACTGTGGCAGCGTCTGTGTGTGTTACGGTTCAAAGCCTTGGCTACATGAACGTGGTTGAATTGTTAAGAACTGCGTACAACGAGCTTGGAGTTGCAGGTGCATGCGCCTTAAGTAGGCGGAGACGGGGTAAGCGAGCACGTGACCTCACGCCACGTAACTTAGCTATCCACTAGCTAAGCTTAGCCAAATACTACTGTGGTATCAGGCAAAGTTTTAAGGGCGGGTCCTAGAGACTGGAGGTATGAGGGAGACGTGCTGAAAGGCCCTCTAGACAATCTTACCGTCCCTGTCGGCGTGCTGAGCTCTGTGGCGTGCCGACCACTCCAACACTATATACTGTTCGAGCAGGCAGTGCCTGATTGTCCATTCCAGCTCGCTCCGCAACCAGCGTCGCACGCAGATCTCACACAGATCTCACACGACACACCTTACAACGTACGTCGCGCGTAGACTTAGCGCGTCACACGCTAGATCAGCATCGCACATGTATATAGTCCTGCTATCGTAGTTACTACAATCAACAGTCCATTCCACATATCCCATCATACACTCACCTACAAAGACAAGGTTATTAAGCTATACCGTACCTCACGGGCGAGTCAGTCAGTCACTTTTGCCAAGACCACACCGAACTCCCACCGCTGTAGGGTGCAATTCGCGGTTGTGGTAGAGATGCTCGAGCTCGGGCGAATACTCGAGCAAGTGCGCTACGAGCCGCTTGTTGCCGCCGTCGCCGGTCGACTTAGGAACAAAGGCGATGCGGGGCTTGTCAAAAGCGATGTGCAGATCGGCGCGCAGCAGTACCGTCTTGGCGCACCCAACGAGCCATTTCGGCCAACGAGCCACCACAACATAAAGCTGCGATTTCAGAAATAGGGCTGTAGACAGCCACACAAAAGCTATTATCGCGAGATTTCTTGGCGTATTAGTATATAGATGTATGCAAAACTTTCTAGCTACTTAGCTAATGTTTTAGGTAGCCGCATTAACCGTGTGCGCCCGCGTAACCCATATGCGCTGGGCACCCAAACTAGGGGTGAGTCTGTACGTCTGTGCGCCAAGGTGTAGGATCAAATGAAGGTACGCCTTGGTGGATTCCTTTCGTGAAGCATTCTACGTCGTATCAGTGACCGAGTCCTAAGAGATGATAGAAGAAAACTGATACCCTGCCCTTGCAGTCCTTGAAAGAAAGGCATTTCTAGTGGCGATGGCCTCATATTGACGGGCCTTTCCAAAGAACGGACTCTGAAAGACGTTGAAAACGCCAACAAAATTGTGAAGTTCGAGGCTGCAAACACGAGAGACCTGCTTAATTCGGCAGACGACCGGCCCCACAGTAAGCAGAAGAGCAAGGGGGTGGAGAAGCGTGCCGAGCTTACCAGTATAGGATGTATCTCCACGCAACGGGCCTGCAGATCTTGCACCAATCTACGGTTGGGTAATATCATGCCGAGCGACCCTAGAGGTACGAAGCGGCATCCGCTTTATACAGCGAGTCCAGTTCTTCTCAGTATACGTGCGCGCGGTCCTCAAAGAAGACGTCTAGGTCGAGGTAGGCAGAGATCTCGATGCTAGCGCGGCCACCACCGAAGTGTCGTGTTATAGCAATGTTTGCCTGAATGGGAGGAAACCGGTTGTTGACCAGCTATCCGACAACCTTTTGGCACACACCCGTTCACCAGTCCTGCAGCCTAAATACCTCGAACAGAATTAATCTTTACAACACGTAGTAGATTTGGTCATCTCTTAACGCATCAGATTATGCTGTCCAGAACAAGCGGCACGCCAACAGCGGAATTGATAGACGTAAACCCGGGAACATGCTCCTGAGATTACATACACGCGGCCTATCTCAACCTTGCACAGCAATCAACCTATCAATGGCCGCCGCAGCGTCAACCGTAGCATTGACAGCCTCTTGGCTTGAGAGTCGTCTAGATTCCCGGAGCTGTTGGACCGCGTCTTTCCAGAACTGCAGGCGCTTGACATTGACTGTATTGCCACCGCCCTCTGGCTCCCACGAGCTGCCGGGCGAATAGCTGTACTTGCGGGTAGGCGACCCTGCCGCCACCAGTTCTTCGCCTGCAATCGTCAGCCACGCAGCCACGGCTCGAACTACAAGGTGTGCATGTCGTCCATAATTCGTATCCTGCCCGTGCTCTATATATGCGAATACCGCAAAGGCATTGTCGACACAACAGCTCAACGGAGATTCTTTCGGAGGGCGTTGCTGCGCTATCAGAGCAGCGTATGTGTTGACGTTGGTGTACTTGTCTTCGCCTTCGCGATGTAGTCGTCGCTGCTCATCGGCATGGCCAATTCCAGTGACCACGTTGCACCCGAGGGATGGGCCATACAGATCGCCCCTCATATACCCGACAAAATCCGGTAGGCTAGACCATAATTCCCTTCTTGTAAGGCAGGGCAACTTGATCCTCTCCCCTGGCTGAACCACAATATCACCGCCTTCAAACTCCATCGGTGTGTCTGTAGTGTTGTAGACATTGGGTAGATTTGCGAGTTCGACCGTTAGATCTGCTAGGATCTTGAGGTGTTTCTGGGATGAAAGTTCCCTCGCGCCTGTGAACAACATGCGGAGCACCTCGTGATAGGCATAGGATATATCGTGGGTGGTATCATTATCTGGTGCTGAGACCACCCATTCATTGAGCCGCTTCGCTGCCGCTGGAGGGGTATCTGTTCCGTCTAACACGTCGGTGTAGATGCGTAAGAGGGCGATGTGAGAGGATGCGGGAGCGGGAAATTCCACCAAATCCAAGAAGGAGTCCAGTTCTCGCTGACGTACTTCGTATGCGATTGCAAGCGATTGCAATTGTCCTTCTTTCCAGGCCTCAGTCATTGTTGTGGTTGGGAAGCGGTTGTATGACTTGCGAGGTTGAGGTAAGAGTGAGTGAGTAAAAAATGCCGAACAAACGTTGCCAACGGTACAAGACTCACAAACGACATGGCAGGCAACGACGTCATCCGTGCTCATAGGCCGACCACGCCGGTTTAAGATAGGCTAAAAGACATGCGCTGAGCTTGCTACGCAGTACCCGAGTGTGGCAATTGCCCTTTAAGCTATGCCTCGAAGGACAGTGGGTGTTGGTAAAACGTTGGAAAGACATGGTCGATGATCGGAGCATTGATCCAACAAGTTACGGCTACGACCGAGGGACGCCTGATACATCTGTCCAATGATGAGTGAATTCGCTTACGCGAAGGACCGGGAGTGGCAACATGCTATCTAACCAAGGGTGCGCCAAGACATAGCATGTACTAACCTAATAAGGTAGTAGAGGCTCTTGCGCGCCGCCCATACCTACCTAGGTAGATAGTTATCAATCACTCTAGCGTTGACACAAATACCACAGTACGTTCAAGTGGGGAAACAAACGATGGGGACTTTCGTGGGGTAGACCTGAAGACCCTGGCAGTGATCACGGCAGGCAAAACGGCAAGTATTCATCTTCAGTTATTGCATGCTCGCGAAGTTATTGACTTAGAATAGAGGGGTTTTTCGAATTGACCCTGGTGCGAGCACCAAATCCGTCCGGCCAAGATGCTATAACAACCGACCAACGCATATTCCTCGAGCACGCCACTGGAACGACTCTCGCCGATAACAAAGCGCTTTCTGTTCAGCAGCAATCATGGCTTGTGCATGTGCGACAGCAGATCCTCAGATATCCTCCCTCCGAGCTGCATTCGTTGCTTAGGCAATGTGATGTAGAATTGGACTTGGCAAGCTGCCCGACATGCGATCTTAGCAAGGAATGCTTCGTACTCCTGGGCCGTTTGGTTATCATGACAGAAAATGGTCGCCATATCAGCATCAATGAAAAACTGAAGTTATTGAGTCAGCCTGACGAAGGGCTTTTCAAACCTGAAGTACTCGAGCCGCCCCTCCATAACAAGGCCCGATCTTTGATCTTCTGCTGCATCTCATGCATGACCAGGC
>JAESFQ010000383.1_pt1 | contig 15990 bp, 17 predicted proteins | sample 9269431 | NCBI WGS metagenome assembly JAESFQ01 (sample SAMN14502588, study PRJNA617103) | algae metagenome | isolation source: Plectolyngbya sp. WJT66-NPBG17 and co-occurring heterotrophs from well... | place: USA: Mojave Desert, Joshua Tree National Park, California | collected 2006-08-06
AGAGGGTACGAGAAGCCAGACGACGAGGAAGAGGGTGGGGGTGGGAAGAATGGGGAGGGACATGGGGTCAAGGGGGTGATTATGGGGGTTATGGAGCATGTTTTGCATCCTCATGTTCCGCAGTCACATCTTCATCATCCGCACGCAGAATACGAACAGAGACAGCAGGAAAATCCGCCATATGGATATCCAGGGTATAGTGAAGATATTCTCTTTGAGCAGCCTGGGGATGCAATGTATGGGCACCAGGATACGGTTCAGCAGCAGCAACCGCCGCCGCCGCCCGTGAAGGTCCAGCCTCCCAAACCTGCGGCTTTGCTTAAAAACCCGTACACGTTGGCTGGTATCCAGTCAATCTGGACTGGCAACAAAGAAAAGCTGAAGACTGGGTACGATGGAAGAGAGATACGGAAGCGGAATTTTGCGAATGATGTCGAGATGGCGGATAGGGCGGGGAGGAAGTAAGCGATATGAAGAATTGTGATATCCATGGATGAGTGAGAAGCCCTTGTTATTACTGTAATCAAATGAACAGCCTTGCTGGCAAGGATAAAAAAACTGCTAGATCGATTGTAAGGTTCAAAACAAAACAACACCTCAACATCAACTGGTATCATCGCGCAACTACCTCAACTCCACACTCCCCCTTGATAACGCGCACCTCTCAATTTTGCGCGACGCCGAAAACGCCCGCACGCCTGTCCCATAGACACCCCACTCAGGTACGCTTCTTCCCCTGTGCCGCAGCATCCAAATGCCACCTCATAATCTTCTCAAAGATGCCCTTACCCTCCTCTTCAATAACATCTCCATGACACGGAATAATCCTAGTGAAACCCCACTTATTGATCCTCTCGACACTAGCCGAGAAGCCCTTCCTGTCACTCGCACTCGTGCCATACCAAATCGTGCGCTGCTGCCACTTCGCATCGCCCTTTGTATTCTGCAGGGCCGTGAAGATCTTGGTCAAGATGCCGCTATTCGCATCGACACCCGCTTTGCTGAACTGCTCTGTAGCAGGTAGGTTGAACATGAGATCAGCCGTTATGAGACTGCGGGTCGGACGGTGGTGGAAGACGATTTCCTTGTTGATGTGCGAGGGGACGTACTCCCAGTCGAATTCCGCGTCGAATTCGGGCGAGATGGACACGACGGGTTTGGAAGCGCTGAAGAGGATGGAGAAGGGGACTTTTTCGTTGTTTTGCTTTGCGCGCTTCTCTGGGAGGACGTCTGGGCCCATGACTTGCGCGTTGGGGTATTCTTTGTGCCAGGGGCCGAGGAAGATGTGGTGCTGTTGCGTAGATTGTTAGCAGTGGTTCTAGTTGTTCTGGTGGGCTTCCAGGACTTACCTCTGCATCTAGGGCGGCAATGTACTTTACTTCGCCCAGCTCAGATACCTTTCGCTTGACATCCTCGGTCAATGCAACTGGAGAGAAGACGGCGAGAGCACCGGATTCCAGGCGCACTGTGCTTAAGCATTAGTAGAACTCTTGTGAGAGGTTAATTGGGTGTAGCATACCGATCGTTCCTCTTCCGCCGACCTTTATGCGACCGAATCTCCAAAAAGGCACTGAAAGTGTGGTGATAACGCGTGGAACAATGTCGCGAATCACCATAACACTGGCCGGGTCGGAATGCACGAGTTTCGACGTCATGTTGGGCTACGTGAGGTGTAAATTGGAGAAATGTGAGAGGTCAGTGTAGGGAGAAGCGTTGTTGTAGATATGCGCCGGATGCTTGGTATCTAAGATGGAAGACGTAATGCAGCGAGACGCGAGATGCGAGACCCTGGATGACGCAATGTTCGAGATTGGGTGAAGTGATACTGAAACTGCAATTTAACAGCCATCATGTTGGGTAGCATGCCTATATATCATTGCGCACGTATCATTTGGAATAAAAGACGATATTTTGTCCACTCACGAGCGGATGTCGCATGTGGAGAGATGTCATCCGAGTAAGGTGTTTGTCGCGTGAAGATGCAGGGAAGCGCAAGCCGAGGTGCCGTGATTCGATAGTAGTCCATGGATGAGACGCGGTCCGCTTTGTCAGCTACACCAACGCGCCACAAATGCAGAAGATCTAGAGCGATGGTCTAGAGAATTGAAGCAACAGTTGTTACTACTACAATTTGAGAAAAACTAAGAACACAGATTGAGAAACTAACTTGAGTTTGCTTTTGCACGTATGTTATCGTCTGGATCCAAATTCTCTGTTCGCATTAACATTCGCATGCTACTCCTATAAATCGCATCTCGCGATCAAGTCTTCGGCTTTCCGGATCGCCGTTGCATGGGCCACGGAATCGCCGGCCCACATGGTCCATGGGCTCACGGCGCATCCTGTTCTAGAAACATTCCTGAAGAATGGAATGGCTCAACGGACGAAGTTGAGCGGCACGCAGGATGCCAGTATTTGGAAGCATCGCAGGCTGGCCGGTTGGCTAGACCTGTAGTCTTTTGTAAGGTGATTCTGCTTCGTACGATGTCTCACCTGGCATTTTGTGCGCTGAGCTCTGCCATTAGTCCTCCGGCATCTCTTTGCTTAGCATCCTCTTCAAGCCTCTTCTGAATAAAGGCGCTCATTTCCTTGACGTTTTGCAATGCAACGTTTGTGCAGTTCAGCAAGGCCAGCGGATTGATCGTAGCCCCTCCATATTTCGCAATCTGACATATCTCGCCATGTTTGTTCATTGTGATAATAACCTCTCCCTGCCTAACTTGCTCTTCAGCCAAGTTCGCGTCTACCAAGAATATCTCCCCTTCGAAGTATGAGAAGGTAACACAGAGCGGCTGGTGTAGGATCGACAACGGTATCGGTTCGCGTTCGCGTACACTGAGGATGGTCGCCTTCTCGCCTTCTACTTGTACGTCCGGTCTTCGGAAGTGCTGTAATGCAGCCATGACGGCTATGCACGATGCATCGATCAATCCGCCGTCATGATCGATGATGTGTACATCCGCACGGAGAGCAAAGCACTTCGAGCCAGCAATGATACAGAGCGATTCGGTGTCAAGAGCGTTGGAACGACGGATGGCCTTTTCGAGTATGCGCGAAAGGATGACTTCAGCATCTGTAGGACTAGTTTTTCAGTCAGATACACCGAAGATTTGGTAGACATAACTAAGAACATACCGTCCTACTTCGAAGGCTGGAGAAGCCATTGGGGAGAATTCCGTGACTATTTGAAAGATGCCATCGAACTTGCGCTCGGGTAATGGTGTCGTCACATCTACAGATATGCGCGCGATAACCCTGAGAAGTTTTAGCATGCGCCTTTACCTACCCAACAGATTGCTTACCTGGTCTTGCCCAATTGAACATCTGCGACACCATACTCGTCGCCAAAGGTGAGTTCGAGTGGGCGGAAGGCGTCGAATGCGCGACGGTCAATTCGTATCTGCTCCTGCAGCGCTTGCTTGATGAACTCACGCTCGTTGAGCGATATCTCAGCTTCTCGAGGCATTCTGGCCCTCTGCAACAAATGCTTGGGGTTGTCGTTGGCGAAATGGTAGTTGTTCAGCGGCCATAGAAAATGCGGCGCGGGGAAATGTGACCGCCGGTGCTTAGCGCGATTCACGAGTTCAAGCTTCTATGCGCCATTTCTTCTACCCATCAACAACTCACCACCTCAACCACGCGCAAGACTTCCGAAATCCGTGCCAAATCAAACTACGATCGACCGATAGCAATCCGATACAATGACGACGGCCCATAGACCCACATTCGATCCCGCGCGCGGTAAAGAAGCCCAGCGAGGACCTGCCTACCACCAGCGACTCCTCCCAGCGCATACGACACTCAAACATAGACAGCCGGGACAGGGCGGCGACGCCGACAACACCCAACGCGATCTTCGCGCCGAACTCTTAGAGGCTGAGGCGCGTCACATTGCGAAGAAGAACGGCACCTATGTTGAACCGGAGGCGGCAGCTGAGTCTGGAAATGCGCAAAAACGTCAGATAGATGCTGTGCCAGCGGCGGAAGAGGGTGAAGAAGATGAAGCAGCTCAAAAACGGCGGCGCATAGAAGTGTTGGAAAAGTTCAGGGACGTGGATGCAGACGACAGCAGTAGTGAGAGCGAAAGCAGCGACGATGAGTAGGTGTCAAGTACGCTCATTTTCAATTTCTCAACTAACGACAACTCAGCGACGAAGATGAAGAAGACGAGACCGCAGCCCTTATGCGCGAGTTGGAGAAGATCAAGAAAGAGCGTGCTGCAGCCAAAGCTAAAGAGGAGGCAGAACGCGCTGCAGAAGAGGAACAGCAACGTGAAATCGACGTTGCCCGAGGCAACCCCTTACTCAATGCGAAAGACTTCACCATGAAGCGGCGATGGGACGACGACGTCGTGTTCAAGAATCAAGCACGAGGCACCGAAGATAGGAACAAGAAGAAGGAATTCATCAACGACATGCTGCGGTCCGATTTCCACAAGAAGTTCATGGTATGTGCCCTTGAATGAGCCTCATGTAACCCTCTCTAACACTACGCGACAGTCCAAATATATCCGATGAGGTCATCGCTTTTCGACACACATACTTTCCGACATTCCAACACTATAGAATGCATTGCTGGCGTTAGGCATCTTGGCGTACAGGTTCTGGACTCTTTCAGGCAGGCTTTGAATAGTGTGGGATACCCCAGATCTTGGCGAACACAAAGTAACCAGTGACGAGACGGAACCTAGCAGAACTCTTATCGCTATCTTGGATCAGCGGCGACGACCACCATTTCTGGATGTCAGCTTTATCTCGCGCATCAGCCAATCTTCACTTGAGATCGATCTAATGAAAGGCATCCTTTGAGGTCCGAATTTCGTCTCTTTCATGTCAAAGAAAGGCTTTGTCGTACAGAGGCAGACTGCTCTATGTATTGCAAAAAGGATGCCGAACAAGTTCAGAATGACCGTGGCGTCACAAAACTGCGTAGCATCGACAATGGGGTTTTGGACCCAGCATACTATCCCCCGCGATCCACATAGGCGGAACTTAGCGTACTACAAGGAATACCAAGCACACCTTGGCTGGGTCTTCCACCCTCTTACAGAGCTTCTACAATACATGGTCTACGCCTTTCCCAGCATGATGATCTCATAAGGCTTTTTCCACCTCTTTACACATGCTAGACTTTGCTGGGCTCACCACACGGCAGATTGTGGACAACGAGCGGGTGGGTACTATATAGCTAACGAGACCTGTCCGCGTACCTGCGAACAGGAATACCATTACCATAATCCTGCATACATACTACACTTTCCAAGTTTCTCTCCATCTCACCCTACTGATCACACGCAAATCATTTTCAATTCATACAACACATACATAGCAAGAACAACAACAGCAGAAATGGCAGGCTACGGAAACCGCACAGCGCCAGACTACGTAGCAGAAGACCTCCAAGACCAACACGCCACAACGCGTCTCGGCCTCGTAGATTCAAACACAGCATACCACAACCCCCACGAGAAACACGGTTCAGGCACAACAAGCGGTGCAGGATTCGGTACCTACATCCCCTCCTCCACCCTCCCTCCCTCCCCCATCTCCCAAAAAACACAAATAGCTAACCCCCCAAAAAACAGGAAACAAACGCGCCTCCTCGACCCCCAGCACAAGCGAAGACACCACACCCTTCCGCTTCGGCAGCCACGCAGACACAGCGCCGTATTCCAACGCGACGCCCATGGGCAGCGGCTCGACGGGCGGCGCCGGGTACGGGAATAAGACGGGGGAGATGGCGGCGCCGGGTCATGATTCTGCGTTGGGTAAAGTTGTTGAGAAGGTTGGTGGGATGGTGAAGAATGATAAGATTGTGGAGAAGGGGAGGGGGATGAGGGAGAAGGAGGGGTTTGGTGGGGTGGCGGAGGAGTGATGGGGATGTTTGTTTTTTGAGGGGGATTGGATGTGGAGATGGGTTGTTTGAATATTGCTACTTACCTATCTACCTACCTACCTACCTACCTATCAATCCATCTAGAACCATACGTTTGATTGGTATATACCACATACCGATTTTTCCTCAGCTTTTTTTTTACTCTATTCACTTGATTTTTACGTGGATAGGACATCAAGATCAAAGTCACGGTACACAAGCTCTCATAGTTGGCTCTACTGACATGTGATGTACAGCGTCATTGATTGAAAGGGATTAAGAACGGAAAACGGAAAACGGAAAACGTTGAATTGGGGAGTGTCTTGCTTTCTACACGCTTTCTAATCGTGCTCCGTCTAATGCGAAAGCGCGACACGGTATCTCTCACTTCGTTTTCGCCTACCAAGGAAAGGTGTTGATGGAGTGCAGACCCAAACAAAGGTCTCTTATGCAGTCCACCTCCCTTCCCATTGCCTTGGAGCAACTTCCACCAATGCAAAACAGCAATAAACCAAACTCAATATATGCCTTGTGTGCGGTACTGGAAGGTATCGTAACTGCAACAGCGTCAGTATGTTCCAATGGATGATATCCTCGAGTATAAGGCGGAAAAAGGGAAAACTTACAGTCGGGTATAATAACTCCCTACACTCTTCGCAACAAGTTCCTCGACAAACCCTTCCGCCTCTTCCCTGCTCAAATGCAACATCAAGCGAGCCCTCAGACTATTCGTCACACTGGCTGCGCCAGCCGCAAAACAGGGCATACTGCTCTGTTTGCTCATCAGATCCACCAACATGATAAGCCTCTCGGCGTCTTTCCTCAGCGCTTGGAACGCCTTCTTGCACAGCGTTTTGAATTCGTCAAACGCCGGAGACGTCACACCGCCTAGCACGTCGACGTAGTCTTGCGTTAGCTTGAACGGCGCAGCTTCAAAACCCATGGAGCCGGGGCTGTTGGAGAGCATGAAACCAAAGTCAATATGGATTATATGGCCCATATTGTCGATGAGGAGGTTGCCGTTGTGGCGATCTTTTAGTTGCAGGACGTAGCATATCATACTGTAGGCGGCTAAGGAGCGGGCAAAGCAACCTACACCGGCAACGTAGGCTTCCGAGTCCGGCTCGCCAAATGTCTTGAGCCAGTGGTCTTTGAGAGTTGCGATGCGTTTCCGGGGGTTGGTGCCTGCTGCTATGCTGGCAAGTGTCAAACTTCGTTTCAGGGAGTGAAGGGATACGCCATTGGTGATGGTTTCGATGAGTCCACAAGATTCGCCTGTGACGAGGATCCGCATGCGTTTGGTCCACACTGGCACGTTTGCCTCTTCCCATATCTTGGTGCAAACTTCAATGAGCTGGCAGGCAAAGGCTTCTTGACGCAAGTCGGCGCCAGTCTTGACAATGACGCTGATCAGATCCCAGTTCTTCATGTGACCATATGGTGAGGATCGCCGTATTCGCTCTCGCTTTGCGGTCCATTCTTCTCCAAATGTCGCGGCGCTAGGATCATCACGATCGCCCTTTCGCCGCATACCACCAGTCTTGAGATCGTTCTCCATACGGGCTGCACCGGCGCCAGAGTTAGTCGCCACAGTCAGACCAGCCTCGAGCTCTTCTGGTTCACCCGCTATTACAGTCGGGTCCGCCTCTGCCATTATCGTATCAAACGTAGGTCCCTGGTCCTCATTCAAAAAGTTTTGCTCTTCCAAGGTTTGCATGCTTGCGATGATCTTGGCTTTGATCGCTGCCACCTCACCCTTTGGCCGTTTCGCACCGCTTGCCTCGAGCTGTGCGAGCATTTGGGCAGCAGTGCGCATGTGAGTCGCAAGCGCTGAGAAGTCTGGTTGATCGGCTGCCTGGTTCCCACGACTCGAATTCGCCGGGACCGTCATGCGCCTGGCAGGACCAGGACTATTCGATCTGCTGATTTGCGAGTCGGATGTTCGTGGTGTAGACAAGGTGGCCACCGATGATAGAGTGTTTGCTCCACTAGAAGATCTGGGGGCCGTAGCTTTCCCGTTAGCACTTGTACCAGGTAATGTTACGCGTGCCATCCCAGAAGCAATGTCGGTCTCATCCATATCTTTGATGAGCGAGGTACTCCCCAGATCTCCAGTAGCGGGCTCGAAGACGCTATCCGACCCATTGGGCGGGGTGCGGTCAAATGCAAGATACTCGGCATTGGTGATATCGAAAAGCCGTCTCCTCGAGGTTCCCTTCTCTAGCATCAGCTTCTCAAGCAGTTGTTGGTTCTGTTCGGTGTCGGGGTCGAAGTCGAAGTCCTCCTCCAAAACCTCAACCATAAGCAGATACGGTACTCGCTCTGCGCTGTTGAGACTTGTCGCTTCCGCGGGGTTTATTCGCACTATGCGATGATGCTGGCTTTGCGACGGGATCCCATCCTTTAGAGTCGGGGGCGACAACAGGGGTATATCAACCTCCGCTGGCAAGTCCTGGGCAATCAATGCTAGTTCAGCTCTCAGTGCACTCAGTCGCGCGGGTTTCGGTACAACGACTAGGCGATTCGAAATGTCCTCAAGAGCGCTGAGGAACTGGGTTTCGTTCCGGAAGTAGTTGGATCTGAGTAGCCGTATTTTTTGGGCGCGAGACAAGGCGGTAGGTGTAAGAGGCCGCGGTGGCAGCCCAGGATGCTTGCGAGAACCATGTTGGAGCGGTCCCGGTCCTAAGCCAGCAGTTGCTGGGGGAGTGGGTAGAGGAGATAGTTTTGTGTCTCGAAAGTCGGGTAATGATGACGAGCTGAGCCGGGCTTCTGAGGCTATGGGCAACAGGGAAGGGCGATGCTGCATTGACGGGGCCCGTGGGGAAGCTGGCGGTCGTACAGCCTGCTTCCTCAGGTCCTTGGGATCACGCGGCCGCGACGACGAAGCCTTGACTGAGCGCCCATCCTCAGGATCCGAGTGTTGCTGGGCTACCCTCTTCTCCTTGGACCTTGACGATCCTCCAGTGACTGTCTTGCTCCTCCCGACCTTGGCCGTCTGCACGTTGTCCGAGATGATATCCTCGACGGGTCTGGGCTTCCGCGCCTGCGCTATGGCCAGTGGTCCGGCGTGGATTGGTAGAAAGGGCGCGGCTATGCTCGCAAGGACCAGACTCGAGAGCACTGTGACGGGCAGTACGTTTTCCTTGATCTTCTCCCGGCGCTGGGGCTCGGCGGAGCCGAAGACGATGCGCTGGACGCGGTTGTATATCCTCCGACATGTCTTGAATGCAATCGAGTTGGGTGCGCTGGCAAGGTCATGGAGATAGGTCTGGAACAGCCAGAAGGTCTAGAGGGCATCTGTTAGTACGCGCACCGGCTAACAAGACACAGTATCCGGAAGCCCACCAGAAGCGCGCCGTTGACCGACTCTTCGCACAAGTCTATTATGAATTCCTCCAGAGCCATGGACTCATTGTCGATACTGATGAGCAGGTGACATAGCCTATGCCCCGCGTATGTAAGCTAGCTGTTCATGTCTGTTGTCGGGGTGCGGCGACGTACTGCGGAAGGAAGAACTCGAGCTCCTCGTAGGCGAACTGGCGCAGCTTCGAACAGAGCACATAGTGAATTCCGACGTGGTCTGCATACCGGCTGTGGTCATGGCTACTGTCAGTCAAGGGTACCGATGCGGAGGTATCGGTGAAGGACGCTGCGCTGCGGCGCTGCGGGCAACGGTGGCTTCGGGGAACAGCAGCGACTCACGCAAGGTATGCTACTGCGAGGCTCGGATCTTGGTTGAAGTGCTCAGATTCTATAAAGCGCTCTAGCAGATTCCAACTCATCTGGGACGGCTCATTGGGGCTCAGGACGGGGTGGAGGGCAACTGCATGCGGTGAAATGCTCAAAAGGGTCGCATAGGGAAAGATGGGGCGCGACAGGGTTCAGCGGGCGGAGATGGCCAGCTCCGCCTTGCCTTGCGAGATGCTTAACAATGCGACCATCCGCGTTTAGTCTTGTATTATGCGCCACTAACTGACTGTCTTGCTGCTTTCACTTGCACCGTCTCATCTTGAACAGCCTCGCCATGCATCCCGCCCTTCGTGATAAAGAATAACCCCGGAAACAACAAAACAGATAACCGCAAAGTCAACGCCGTGCAATTGACCTCTACAATTGGCCCAAATCCCCTCGCGCGCAGTGAGCAATGTATCGTACACTAGGAAATATATACAACGTGCGCGTGCGGTCTTAGTCCGCAGCGTGCAGGTCGACGAAGATGTTGATGGCAGCCACCAGCACTTCGGCGAAGATGAGAATGATAACAATCCACTCAAGCAATTCACCCTGTATCGGTCAGCGAATGTCTTGTTCCAAAGAGTAGCAGATACTTACGTGAGTGACGGTCAATTGATCTTTGAGGACAGCAAGCAAGTCTCCAATGACGTTTAGTCTTTCGGTCAAGAGACTGACTCTCTGGTCCATTTCTAGATAGCTCCTCACGGCTTGATACACGGGGTCCAACTGCGGCTCCGCCCACATGAGCTCGGGCGCATCAAGAACCGATCCTTGCAGATGGATACTAATGCGGAGAATGAACAATTCTCCAATCTGCATGTTGATCTGCTTCTTGTTCAGGTTGATCTTGCCAGAGCTGGCAATCTCAGCAGGGATGTCTTTTGTCTCGTCAATAGTGTTGTCTACCAGGTCTTCGAAAAGCGACGTCTTGACACTCTGGGATAGGCCATGACTGATTGCTAGCTTGATCATGTAGTTCTTCTTGTCGCGTAGACTGATAAAGTCGTTGTATATCCGGGCCTGGTACTCGCGCGTGTAGTAGAAGTTGAATTCTTCCGTCTCAATTTCGTCTTTGCCGAGTTTATCGACTTCGAACTTGGCAATCTCCTTGAGGAACTTCTTCTCCTCCTGTAGTGTCATGCCCCAGATAACAACAGTGCCGTATTCGAATAGGAAAACTTCAGGCGTGTGAACACGTGTGTCGAAATCTGGCGTGTCCATCTGTGGATCAGTGTCGGCGTGGGTCATGGACGGCCGACTGGTGACGACGGCTTCTTCGTTCGCAACATCCTGCGCGTCACCATCGTCGTGCAAGTCGATGAGATCCTGCCGCCTCCTCTCGTTCTCGTGTTCCACTTCAATGGCACTGTCCGAGAACCTTCTTGGCCTCTCTTCGGTAAAACCGTCGAGGACGGCAGTGCTACTGATGTCTTCTGGGCCCTTTGTTGACCCGTAATTGTAAGGCGAGTATATGCATTCATCGAAGCGCTTTGGTGCCGCTCCTCTGATCTTCTGCTTGCCTTTCAAGAAGCGCATCATTTCGTCGAGCTTGTAGGAAGCCGCCGTACAGTATGCCGTCACTCTCGGTAACCGCTCTCGGTCTGCTTTGCCGAGGCGGGCAGCATCCCTTCGCGCTGTAGGATCTTTTATCCTGGTGTATTGTACATAGACGTCGCGTCCGCTTTCCTCGTCTTCGGCTTCATCGGCAGCCGGGTCGGGAAGGAGCTTGAGTTTCTGGGCAGTTCTCGTCGTTCTCTGTGGTCCAATCTTGGGCGCGGGCGCGGGAGGTATCCTGGCAGGAGCACCAGAACTGTTTCTTCTCCGCAGCTTACTGTTTAGTGTCGACAGCATGGGCTGCCCTCCTTGGGTAGTGGCAGCATAGCCAGAAGAAGAAGCACTCTGCGATATCGATCGCGGTGGTAGCTTCGGGCTGGCAGAGGTAACGGTTGGATTGAACGTGACGGTGCGCTGAGGCTTCGCAGGTATCGCCCGGCTTGAGCTCGACATGGACGAGACCAAGGGAGTCGTTTCCGTGGAGCTTGACGCCATGGCGACTTGTTTGGCCGATTCCAGCGAAGGTAACGGTATCACTGGAAAGAGAGAATGTCACAGTCGCGGATGGCCCGAAGTTGCAGCGGCGCCATAAACCAGCGTTAGTGGATGCGGTGGGTGACAAGCGCGTGGGCTGTTTGTGTCGATGAGACTTCGAGCCATGACGTTGTAGGGATCTATGCTTGACCTAACAGTTGAGGCACGGGCCTCGCACGTGCAAAAGAACGCTACCTGCATGGCGGCCGTTGAAAACCAACTTCCAGGAACCTGGACGCTGCGTGACATTCAAGGTTGTTTTTAACGCCTTCGCGCTTATGCGAGTTCGTACAACGCTGGCACCCGTTCGCCTCGTAAGGATCGGCATTACGGGCACTAACGTACGAAAGCGGTTATAATGCGTTCAGCTGCTGTTGTTGATGCTATGCACAGTGCACGTAATGAGGTCTTAAACATATATTAAGTAAAGAATAAACTACAACTCGGTAACTTCAGTCTCCAGCTCAGGTTTCGCAATGTGAGCAGGCTGCTCCTGCTTAGCCATGCCAGTCTCTCCCAACAAAAAACGGCCAAAATATAACAAAGCGTCTAGCATCTCCTCTCCAGTGGGTATAATATTTTCCTTGGGCAGCAGAAATCCGTAGCTACCCGTGTCTCTTAGCTTGATCTGGTAAGAGTACCTGACCTTGAGCTCATGGTAGAAGTAGTCCAACGCACTGCCGCCGCTCGATTCGATACGTGGGAAGATGGTCTTGTTCTGGTCGGCAAAGGCCACGTTGCCTTCGCATGCCGATGTGACCTTGTACGTTTGCCCTTTGCGGGAAACGCGGATAGCTTTCGCCAGGCCCATGGCAAGCTCTTCGAGGTCCTCGATAGAAGGAGGTTCCTCATCACAGGAGTAACTGTATGGGTACAAGATCTGTTGGGAATACGAGTGCAAATCAAGGAAACCAACAATGTCGACATTGTTATTTTCAGTCTCATTCTTTGTCCATGAGGCGAAGCGGGCTGATTCGGCGCCATCGAATGGGCCGTCGCCAGGGTAAGATTCACTGCAGGGATTTGACTGAGCAGCCTCACCACCCCATTTATAGGAGTAGCTGCGGTCGAGGTCGATGCCGCGGCAGAAACGCAGACTGGTAGGTTGACGGTTCTTGCGCCATAGACGATCTGTTTCCCACGAGTAGACGTATCCATCTGGGTTTAGGGTCGGGACGAAAACAAAATCAAACTCTTCCATAAGACGCGTCATCTCTCGGTCTTTGCCATAGGCATTGATGAAGCTCCAAGCGAGGTAGTTGACAGTACTGGTGGATATCCACTCGCGAGCATGTATGCCGCCGGTGATGAGGATGGTCTTTCGGGGCTTAGATGGCTGCTCGTTGTTTGTGGGGTGCACGCCAACACGCAGGGCGGGAATGTCGCGACCTTCGTAGCTCATACCGATGTTGATACGGCGGACGTGTGTAGTGAACATGGAAGCCATGAGGCTCATCCAGGGATTGATGACGGAGAGCGGTTGGTAGTCTTGGAAGAAGATGTTGCCCTTGCCTGATCGCGGGGACGGTCGGAGGTTTGAGGAGAAGCGGTCGTCATTTGGGGTAGGTGTGGATTCAGTCGACGGGTAGGTGTCGAAGATTGCCTGTGCGAGACCGAGATCCTGAAGGAGTGGCTCATGGGAGTGCTTCAGCGATGGAGGCAGCAGGCCTAACAGGGAAGGCACAACGTCCTTGGATAAGCGCAAGTCGGCCCAGTCGTCGTTGAACTCCCAGACATCGAGGAACAGGACGTCCGCTGCATCCGCCAGAGCCGAGGCCTCTTCCGGCGTGCGTATTGTGAACCTCAAGACGACGTCCTCGCTGTACTGCGCGACCAGCTTATCCCCAAGCGCATCGCTCACAGTCTGTGTGTTTTCAGCACCCAAGCTCTTCTGGTCCTCTGGTAGTCTCCATATGCGGCGGATTATGGCGTCGGAGAGCCTGCGCCATGGTCGCGGCGATGGATTGTGGGTCGCAGCATAGGTTGCTGCATCGTGCGGGGCGGCGGCTGCGAGCGAGGGCGCGAGGAGCAGCAGACTCAGCAGAGCGCAGACGGGCTGGCGCATTCCGGGCGGTGCAAAGCCAAACGGGCGGTGAGCCAAGTGTGCGATGCTATCGTGGCCAGCAAGCGCCGGGAAGTGGGTGGAGAAGGTGTCGTGTGCCTGACGAGGCCTGGAAACAACGTGGGAAGTGTGGCTGGTGGCTCGTTGCTTGTGGCTGGTGGAGGCGGCGGCCGTGTACGCCAACGCTGCGCTAGGCGTTTGCACCGCGCTGCAAAGAGGCCCAGTGCGCTCGTCAGTGCCTTGGTGACGGCTGATCTGCTACCGCGAGGCCTGCTATCCTCTCCCCCTATACCTCGCGAGACACTGTGACGTCGCCGGCCTACTCTGTTCCCACTACGTGTCCGCCGTGCCCGGTCGCACGCCATCGATATCTGACCTCAGCTCCCCGACTACTCCTCGCACCACCTGCTCGGCCTTATAGCCTATAGGCGTGCCGCATCCGAGCCATCCTGAACAGACGCACCGAGACGCCTTTGCCTGCCCCTCTCTCCGCTGTGCCATGTACCGCACCGTGACGCCGTACCTGCCTTGATGAGCTGCTAGTCGGCGCGAGCAGCCATGCCTCTGCGCTCCCTCCGCCCCGGCCGCAGTGAACGAGACCTCAAGCGACGGAGCACCCTCGATCCTGCCGGCTTCTTCAAGCGCGGCGACAAGGACGCGCGCTTCGACAGGTCCACCGAGAACCTGGACCCGAGTCGCATAGCAGCCTCTGAAGATGGCTGCCGGCCAACCTCTACAGACATTGCGCGGCCCTCGACGGGCCATGATGACGATGACGACCCCCCGCCCTCTCCGCCCGTACAGGCACACACACCCAACACCAAGCGCTTCAGTCTGATGCGCTTCCGCCATGCCTCGGATCCGCAGCTCTCGGCCAAGGCAAAGGAGCACGCTGCCCGGGACGACGATGCACCGCCTGTCCCCCGTGTGCCCACCAATCCTGCGCGTACGTATATGCACCGTATGCCTCGCATGTGTGTCGGACTGACGTAAAGCCACACAGCGCCCGCAATCATCACCACTGCCCCCACGGTGACGGACCACGACGACGAGGCCCGAAGCGCGCCCAAGCGGAGCAGGATGCAGCAGTTCGCTCTGCGGCGGCGCTCGTTCGACCCGACGACGTTTGACAAGCCGACGACGCTGCGGAAGTCGATGGAGAAGAAGCGGAAGCCACTGGGCTTCAAGAAGAGCCACGGAGACCTCCTCGAGGAGAAGGCGGGGGCGTCGACGAGCAGCCAGCGCCGGCCCGACGTGCTTGCCGAACCGCGCGAGTCTGGGGAAAGCGCCAGCTCTCTGGCGCCTCCTGCTACCAGGGCCTCCGAGTCGTCCAGATCAGATGGCAGCTCTGGCGGCCACATCTCTTTCGAACAAGCCACACGGCCCTCTCACCCGGCCCGCGCCGGATCCTCACGATTCGGTTTTGGCCGCCGAAAACAACGCGCATCCTTATTCCCACTCCCTATGAAAATCGAGCCTCCGCAGTTCCCCGACACGGCGCCTGCTACACCACGAGCGTCTACGGGCGCGAGGAGTTCTGCCTCGATCCATCACTCGCCCACCGAGAGCCCTCCGCTGACCGCGCGTCGTCTCAATCATGGAGAATTGGGCACACAGACGCCGCCAGTCCCTTCTGCATCGCAAGTTGCTCTAGCTGCTGGTGCTCTGAATTTGGCCTCACCAGGTTCAGGTGCTCTCTTACGCAACGACTCGTACCGGTCGACCCGATCCGCTCGCTCCTCACCAAACAACAATGGCCCAGCGCGCATGGGCCTTAGGGGGCGCTCTTCGACCATGGGATCACTGGGCGGCCGCTCCGACGGCGCAGGCTCGCCAACACCGCCTGGCGGGCCCAGCGGTCGGACCTCGACCTCCACGGCCGGCAGAAGCAGCTTTAGCAATCTGTTCGGCTTGAGTTCAAGATTTCGTCAGAACTCTGAGCCCCATTCACCTAGGCATGCTTCACCTGCTCACGGCTTTCTAGGAAGCTCAGGCTTGTCGTCGCACCAAAACTCGATGAACATCAGCCGCGAAACACTCATCCTACCAGAGCGCGAGGAAGGCGAGGCCCCCGGACGATACCTGGAAAGGATCGAGGCGAATAACTTTGACAAAAGCGTTGTTGCCAGTTACCTCAGCAAGACTGAAGACCCGTTTCTACTTTCTGTCTTGCGAAGCTACATGCGCAAGTTTGCTTTCTTTGGCGATCCAATCGACATGGCGATACGCAA
>JAESFQ010000384.1_pt1 | contig 15989 bp, 12 predicted proteins | sample 9269431 | NCBI WGS metagenome assembly JAESFQ01 (sample SAMN14502588, study PRJNA617103) | algae metagenome | isolation source: Plectolyngbya sp. WJT66-NPBG17 and co-occurring heterotrophs from well... | place: USA: Mojave Desert, Joshua Tree National Park, California | collected 2006-08-06
GCCCTGTGGCTGTGCTGGTTGCCGTGCGAGTCGGTCTAGCAAGTACGCACCTCTCGAGTTCCAGCTCGTTCAGAAGGCCACATCAATGCTCCGCATGTATTGCGCCTGTGCCTTCACACACGCTGCACTTGTTGCTGCCGGACCGCTTGCACGACGGACAGCCCTTGCCGTTGCAGGCGTCGCACTTGATGGTTCCATTGCCTTTGCACGTTGGGCAGTCCTTCATCTTGTCTAGTCGACCGGATCGAGCGGGCGGACGTGATGGCGGGGGGTTAGACACGGCGCAGCAGATGGAAGTCGAGTGAAGAAGAAAAAGGCCAGCAGGTATACAGTCGAGCTGAGTGCTGAGGAGGGCAAGATATCTTGAATTCAAAATCGCACCGAGTCGATCGTAATGGGCCGTCGCGGTCAAATAGGGCGTTGATCTTGATGTAGAAAGGCAGTACCACGGTCGTCAAGATGAGCAGCACCGTGAAAGTTTTGAAACACACAGCAGTCCACGGACCTGATGAGCGTCAGGGTCTCTTTATATAATTTGCCCAACACAAGCCCCGCGCACACCCGTACCTCATCATCGCAATCTCACTGCGGCCGCGAATAGTGAAGCAGGCTCGCAAGCTCAGCCCCCGTCTGCATCCAGCGCCAGCCCAGGCCTCTCTTCACGATAGCTGCCAGGGCCCTGCAGTGGGAGTAGTATCACGAGAACACTATTGCCGGGTTGGTCAAGGGTCCAGCTGCACCATGTTGCCAGACGTCTGGATAGGCACAGTATGATGTCAGGCGACATTCCCGAAGTCGATGGTATTTTCCTCAACACCCCTGCTTGCTCGTATGCATGCAAGGCTCGTCCCCATCCCAACACCACCTGCGGCACAATCTCTTTTGGCATTGTTACGCTCGTATTGGATGCGTACCGCTATGGCATGGGGACCTGCTGCCGCCACAACCGGGCATTGTCTCCGTTGTGATTGCGGCATTAGCATGTTGCCGCAACCGAGCCAGCAGTAAGACTCGTCGAAACCGTCCATGCTGCATGCATCATCTGATTGGCTTCGCAACGTTGAAGAGGACGTCAGACTGCATCAACCAGCAAGCAGGCAGTGTTTCTAGCGCGTTACTCTCAACATTGCGTGCGTCGCCAGGTGTCACTCCCGACAAGCAACCATGGACATTTTCTTTCAGGGTGCGGCATAAGTCCGAGGTGAAGCTATATTGGGCACGGAGCGGGGAGAGCTACAAGCACGTTTTCGAAGCATTGGTAGAGAATAACTCGAGGTGGTGGATACATGGTACATGCCTGATAGAGAAGGCACACACGTGGTAGGCTGCACGAGCGTTGGGACGAACCGGCGTGGTGGGTAAGGCTGCACTTTGGTCAGTGGCGCTGTTTGATACACCGACAAGGTACAGGGATGACAACATTCACTTTTACGTGACCGCGTAGCCCCACTTCGCTAGCACGCTTACGCAGGACCTGAGTGACGACGACGACGACGATACGATTCTCTAGCTACTTCTTCTCATCAAAGCGAGACGGACGGTTAGACAATGGGAAACAGACAATCATAGTTTTTCCTCGTCGATTGGCCGTACAGCCAAGAGCAGTGGAACTCTGTTTCAGGCACCGTCTTTCGAGGGCAGAAGAACAGCGTCTCAAGAAAGTAAATCATATTCTAACATGAGGCCTAACAAGGCTCTGGAACGCCCTACTAGATCACCCACAGTCTGCAAATCTGACTTACAGCATGTCAACAAACAACATCCATATCCCTGAGATTCTCCAAGGCAGTCCAAAACAAGATCAAGGTCAAGTGCCGTATTGTAGTGTGCCCACGAAGAGTCTGGCTGAAGCGGATCGAAGCTCATGTGCATACGAGGACCAGGGCTAACAAGTAGTAAGTGAAACGGCGGAGCACCAAACCTCGTACAAAACACTCCGTCTGTTAGCATTCACATGCATCAGACTGCGCTTGAACATCCGAAGAATCAGGCCATAATCACAACAAACACGCGGCCAGGAGCTGATAGCATGTCAGGACCCAAAGACTGAAACGTGCAAGTACGAAGAGTCATCTCCCATTATACGCTTTGAAGCCGACAACTATCAGCCACAGCATTAACCATATCAACTTCCCGTCTTTGCAGCGCTATCGACGTTGGTTCAAACACCCCGACAACTCATGGGAAAGAGCATTACTCGATTACAACTTCGCCTTGACAGCTGCCCTCTCCATGCCTGGCCCATCCCAGATATCGCGCTCAACAGCCCGTGTGTTGATGTGCTGCATGCCCAGCTGTTCCACCTTCTCCACGCCTAGTAAACGCATACACGTCTCCGTCTCCGCTTTGAGAACTGTTTTTCGACCGTTAGTACCGATATGAAGTGGAGGTGACAAGGGAAAACGACTTACTCTCAAGAACCCTCGCCACACCCTCCTTGCCTCCAGCACCCAATCCAAACAATGCCGCCCTCCCAACACCTACACCCTTGGCCCCTAAACATAAAGCCTTGACTACGTCTGTCCCTCGCTTGATTCCACCGTCTACCCACACCTCAATGCGATCAAACACTTCAGGACAATACTTCCGTATCTCGAGCAGTGTGTGCACAGCCGGTGGTGCGGTATCAAGGGCCCTGCCACCGTGGTTTGAGAGTATAATAGCTTTGACATGCGGTGCGTGTAGAGAAGCCAAGTAGGCGTCTTCGTGTGTTTGAATGCCCTTGAGTACAATGGGTTTGTTCGTGTGCTTTGCGAGCCAGGGTAAAGTGGATCGCCAGGTCAAATCTGCGGCTGTACCCCAGAAGAGGGCCTGGCCCATGCCCATTGCTTTTGGCTTCGGCTTCTGATCCTCGCTGGCTTGTGTAGGCGTCGTTGCGCTGGTGCTTGTTTTTGAGACGGATTGAGATTCCTGGACCGAGGCGCGGACGGGAAGGTTGGAGCCGACGTTTTTGCTACGTTCGTCGTGTTCGCGTTTGCCGGGTACGGGCGCGTCGAGCGTCAGGCAAATGAATTTTACAGGGTCGAGCCTGTTCATGCGGGCTAGTATTGCTTCGCTCTTTTGACGTTCGTTTTGTACGTAGAGTTGCCAACCGAAGACTTGGCCTGGAGCTGCGTCTGCAACAATCTGTTCCGGGGTCATGGACGCGTTTTGCGAGATGATTTGCATGGCGCCAAATTGGGAGCAAGCTTGCGCGATGCCCCATTCGCCGTCCGGGTGGGCGAGACGCGCCATTGCGGCGGGAGAGACGTAGATGGGTAGTTTGACATCGTTGCCGATCAAGCATGTGGATGTGTCGCAGCGTGTGCAGTCGACGAATACGCGTGGTCGTAGCAATATGCTTCGGTAAACACTGTTGTTAAACGACTTACTCTGCAGGTCGTCACTCGCGGAGAAGTAGTAGGCCCATGCTTTATACGGTATCTGCTTCGTGGCCACCTCTTCAATCTCATCCAGATTCAGTATGTTATCCAAATCTACTGGTCCCTCATCTTGCGATTCTCCCGTCCCTTCTGGTGACTTCTCCTCTTTCGGGAGGGTATCTGGGTTTATGGTACCAAGCTTGTCAGAAGCTTCGAGGTTCTCTTCGAGGATGCCCGGAGGATGGATAGGATCGTATTCTTCGGTTGCGTCGGTGCCGGCGAGTTGCAGGATTACTTTGGAGCCACCGGGATGCTTAGGGATGAAGCGTGTTACATCGTAAACGTTGCCGTAAAGGATCACCCAGCAGCTTTCTGCGGTGTTATGCTGCGCGACTGACTTGAAATGTTAGCGACGGCGGTACAAGCCGCATCAGTCGGCGGTAACTGACCCTCGGCATGATCGAAAATCTTCGCCATGTTGCTGTGCGTCCGACAAGCTGTACAATCCGGGGTATCTACAGGTAAAAAAGCAACAAGCGCAAAGCAGGACTGCACAAAGATTGGAACGAGGATTGGGAAGAGTGGGTACGACTGCCGACGACGGAGCAGACGCCGACGTCTTTTAGCCAACCCCAACCTGTGGGGATCGCCGCTCGGGGTAGTGCCATCCCGAGTCAGGCAAGACGGGCCGCATTTCTTCAATTGCGGAGGTACAGTAGGTAAGCTGGATACACTGATGGCTAATTGGCGGCACTCTGCTGTTCTAGACTGCCCAGGCCTCACGCGGCGGTAGCTCAAACGCAATGTACTGTTGCAACCTCTGGACGTGTAGAGCTGCACGATGCCAGTGTTGGCCTCAAATGCCGCGGCATTTGAATGTCAATCAACCCCATCACTGTGCCAAATCCAAGTAATCTGCGTCTACGTGAATACTGTATTATTCATTGCGCGTCGTAGCATGCCCGCTACAAGCATTGCTTATCAAAAAATCTCCAGACTAGGTGTAGTACCCTCACTTTTCGCTCTCCTCTCGCGTCGTAGCTCTCTGGCTCCCTTTCTCTGCCAGCTATCATTCGTGCGGAATCGGCGCCCATCGCAGCCGCTGACCATCGCATTTTCGTCATCATCCTCGTCACTATTATCGTGCGCCGATGCCTTGACGAGCTCTTCCAGTTCGCTGTGAATATCCCACCGGGAGACACGCTTTGATTGTATTGCTCCCGGCCATATTTTTGCACCCGGCTCCGAGATGGAACGTGCAAGAGTCGGTCTGGTTAGTTTTCCGCCTCGTACTGCTTCTCTTCGACGATGTACCTGATGCTTAGGTCGCTGAAGAAACCTTTCGCGGTGCGAATCGTCTACTCAAGATATTAACAGCATATCCATATGGGATATCAAGTGAACGGGGCCAAGGCGTTGAAATGTACAAGGGCGAGGGGGGGCAAGATATTCACCAACCCTCAACCTGAAGATCCGGCCAGCCATGCTCTAGCTCGCCTTCATTCGCAGCCTCGTCACCCCAGTCCATCTTCTCGAGCTCGTTTCGGAAGAAATCTTGCTCTTCTTCGAGGACGCCAGGTTTTGCTCCTAAGCTTTCCGGGTACCGCTTGAGGTTGTGCCAGTGTGTGAGCGATCGCAAGGCTTGCTCGAGCGGGACGCTTTCGTCAACTTCGGCGTCCACGTCACTTCCTGCTAACCAATCGTCTCGAAGCTCGGGTCGGCAGTGCAAATAGACTGCAGTGATGACGCGCATGTTGGACTGTCGCCACTTGCGGCCGCAGTACGGAACTTGATTCTTGAAAAGCTTGAGCGTGTACAGGCGCAATTCCGGTTGCGGTACCTTCAAGCTCTTGCGAAGGAACTGCGAGGACTTGTACGAAACAAGCATGAGGTTGCGATGCGCCTTGTTCTTGCAAATCTTCTGCATAATCCGCAGGTAGTTGATGGACGTGAAGAACGCGCGCCATGAGAAGTTGGTGATGGGTTCCTTGGGTAGTTCGTTTGTGGGAAAGCCGAGCTCGTCTACTTCTGGAGGTTGCAGCTGTGAAGACGGTAGCGCTGGTTCGACCCCTGATTCATTAGAATCTTCTCGAGAGAGACGGATTGGGGGTGGGACGGCGTCATCTTCGTCGGATTCGCCGTTGTGCGCTTCTCCTCTATGGCTTTCGTTGTTGTCTTCTTCAGACGCATTTCGGGAATGTGTTCGACAAAAATTGAAAAAGTTGAGCTCTTCTTGCTCACTCTTGAAGTTCACAATCTTCTCAACCTCTTGCAGTTGCAATAGCTTCAAGATCAACGGCACGTAGCTCGAGTCGATCAATAGCTGTGTGATATACTCAAACTTTAGGATGTGGGACACTTTGAACCATTTCAGTATCAGTATAAGGGTGCCTGTAACTGCTTTGTCCAGGACTTCTTGTGTGCGCATCGCGTCTAGCTCCTCGTTCGTCACCACTGTGCTACCATGTCCATTCATGCCGCTCATGTCAGGTCGTCCGGCTGTCGTCCCGTTCTGGTTGTCTTGGAATTGGAATCCGCTCTGGAGCCCATTTGCTCCACTAGATTGAGTTACGAGTGCCGTGACATGTGCAAGGATGGCTTTGATTAAAACGATGATTAGTGATTGTAGGTTGGGCAGTGCGATGCGCTAAGGAACGGTTAGCTAATGCATCCCTACTACCGTGCGATTTACTTACGTAGAACTCCTCGACCAAGTGTAATCGCTCTTCACTGCTGCCAGGAGTAAGCTTCTGTGGTTGCGCTTTGTCTTTCGGTTCGAGTGACAGTTGTTCGATATCAGGGTTCTCATCAGGGCCTGTCCAACCGCGCTCGTATTTCATGAATGCAACACGTTCCTCCCACAGTTGCTTCATGGCTCGTGTGGCCTTCATGCGCGCAGCAAACAGTTCGGCAGCTTCCAAGATTGATGCAGGTATGTCCGAGCCTTCCCATTTACGTCCCACGAGAAGGTCCTGCAAATCAGTCGAACCCTTTCCGCCCAACTTGTTACTAGACTCGTCGAGTGGCGGATACAAGAACGGGAACATTTGATTTGTTTGGTAGTTCTGCTTCTTCCCGCCCTTGCCGCCAGGACCTGCAGGCGAAGGAGGTGGTGAGGGCGCTGGGGTCGCGATGTGTACTGGCTGATGCAGAATAGATGTGTTGTTGCCGTTGGTGTCTCCTAGCCCAGAGCCGAAGACATGATTGCCGGCTACCTTGTTTGGGTGGTTCCTTAGTGGGGGCAAGATGGAGTTGTTCTCTGGCTCAAGAGGAAATATGGGAAGTGGAGGATTGTACGCAGGATACTTTGAGCTTATCTCTTGTCGGAAGAGGTGGTAGTCAAGGGGAGAAGCGGTGATGAGTGGCTGGCCCTTGGAATCTTCCGACTCGAGACTGGTGTCTCGGAACGTCTCTTTGGCCTTGTCAACTTGTGCAAGACCACCAAAAGTAACCAACATGGCCTTCCAAAGTAGCAGTGAGACCTTGCTAAGCGGAAGATTGATTGACTCGTCCCACCGTAGTTTTGCGACAAGGTCAACGAAGAGCATAAGAAGGCCTGGCTTCTTTAGGTCAAGAATGGCGGTTCGGAGGCTGCGGCTATTCTTCGTCTTTTCCTCGTCGCGCGCGACCTCGAGCAAGACATAGACGGCAGTCATGGTACACCATATTTCGCGTCGTTCGGCTTCGTTGGAATCGCGCTGGGCGTCAGGCGCGACGTCGACCCCGCACGCTCGCAGAAGCGACGAACTGAGCGCGTCGACGATAGTCTGTACACCGTTGCTGTCAGCGAGCAGGTGTACGTTGCGCTTGATAAGCGAGGCTTGCCGGCCTGTTTTGACGTATGCAATATTGGGCGGGGCTGAAGCCGTACTCGACTCTGCGGCGTCGCCCACGGCAGATTCAGGTAGCCCCGCAGTTTCGTGCCAGCAGCCGAGGAGGACATAGACCAATGCCTCGAGCTTCTTCAGCCTCAAGACAGGGTCCAGTTCTTTCAGTCCTCGCAACAGATGTTGCACAAATTCGGCGTGTTGTGTCGTCGTCGCGGCGGCCCAATCTAAGCCATCTTCGCCGTTGGAGATGTCGTTGAGCCCGTGGAAAGCGCTCCACTCCAACGAGTAGGACGCCTGTGTCTTGAGTAGCATGGCCTGCTCCTCCACTGCATAGGAAAACCACTCCTCCAGCTCCTCTTGGAAAGAGGATGCGTCATCGTAGGTAAAGGCGTATGGGGCAGGCTCGACCTTGGGTATGCCCTTGACGAGGCTCTGCAATTGCGCGAGCGAGAGCGAGTCGTTCTGCGGCGTGTCTGGCGGTGGTGCAGGCGGTGCGGGCGGAGGCAGGTTGGGCGCGGGCGTGGGGACTGAGTTGCCTCGCTGCAGGCCGGGGCGTGCTGGCAGCGTGAGGGGAGGCCCGGCCTGGGGCTGGTCTTCGTCTTGCTGGAGCAGGATGCGCTGCTGTTCGGCCGTGTCGAGAGGCAGACTGAGCACTTGTTCGGGCTCAGCTTCAATGACGGGAAAGTCGGCGCTTGAGTTCCCAAGCAGCTCAGCGGCGTCCAGTACAGGAGGCACGAGCGGCTCTTCGGGCACGTCGCTGTTCGCCATGGTCCGTCGCGTGTATTGTCTGGACGTGGGATTGACGAGCGGGGTGGAAAGGTGCTGCGCCCACCGTATGCGGGACTTGTGTCACGTGCTGGTCATGACTGCTGGACCAGGACAGTTTGTGAGGGCGGCAAGCGAAGTATCTTCAGTCTTGCAGGAAAGTGGACGGCTGTGTGTAGAGTGTGCACAGCAGGTGGGATGCGCCGTCCGCTAACGGAAAGCAGGGTTCCGATTAGCGCGACTCTAGTTCACCATGCATCTTCTGCCAAATGTCCTTGTGCAGACCGTCAGGTCAACAACACATCATCTTGGCACAACCAAACATACAAGACCGAGAATGCTGTGTCATTGAGAGAACACCCTCTTGGTGTAGAACGTGTTGCTAGTCCTCCAAGGACGTAAGAAAAGCCTCCGTTGTCTGTATGGTAGAGGCCTTACCCAGGCGCACCGCCATCGCTACCGCCGGATGCAAACAATACCAAAAAAAAAAAAGAAGCCCGTGGCCAAAGAGCGAGTGATACCTCCACCAGTGTACGCCCAAGAAACAAAATAAGCAACCACACTCCAAGTGTGGGCAAGGAACAGTAGCCCCACAGGCCGAGAAGAAAAGTACAGATACGTTGCCCGAACATGGCTAACAAGATGTCGTTACCATGGCTAACAGGATATCGTCAACATGGCTAACAAGACATGGTCAAGATGCTCTACATGGGATTCGCTCCAGTCTGTTCGCCATTCTCCTGGCGCTCCTTGATCTCGTCGGGTAAGATGCCGTTGTTTTCGCAGGCGCGCTTGTAGATCTGGCACTCGTCCCACGCGCGTTGGCATTCGGCCTTGAACTTGTCGCAACTGGCGCTGAGCTCCGTAATGGCTTGCTCCGTGAGCAGCTTCTCCAGCGTCCATTTCTCAATGTTTTGTTGCTCGTTCTCCTTCAACTGCGTGATGAACTGCACTGCGCGTTGCAAGATGGACCCCTTGTTCTTCTCGCAGCCCGGGACAATCTTGGCTAGTTCGTTAATGCCCTCGTTGATGGTCTCGCGGCGGCGGCGTTCGACTGTGCATAGGTTAGCGATTGGATCTTGGGCTACTTTTGCAAATGCTTACCTTCTTTGTGGTTATCCCTCCGGACCTTGTGCCACTCGTCTGTGCCAACCTGAGGTTTGTGCGTGGTGCTTTGCGGTGGCGAGTCGCTGGGTGCAGTCTGACCGGGACGACCCGTCTGTGTAGCAGCCTTCAGGGCTTCGAGGCTAAAGTCCTGCATGCCCGTTTGTTGCTGACCGTGGTCTCCCATGGTGAAGGAACCGTCCCCAGAGTTTTGTGTCTGGAACTGGAGTTCTGTCGCTTGGGGAACCGTCATCTGGTGGTAGGCCAGCGCGGCGGCGGCAGTGTCGCCGACACTCGCAGTATTGGTCCCACTGCTGTGGTGTACGTCGAACTGTTGCTGCATGTCGTCGTCGGCAGCGTTGTGCGCGGCGAGGAAGGAGGCAGTGGCTTGGTCGGTGAGGTCGTTGTTCGCAGCGTGAGGAGCAGGTCGGTTGAGGCCTTGATCGCGCGCGTCGCGCTTCCGCTTGTTGGTGTGCACGTTGTGGGCATCCAACTTGCCGTCGGAAGGGTAGCCGGCGGTATCAGCCATGGTTTTCTGGCGGAGTATGCGGAAGTGTAGCGTTGAAGCGGCTATCGCCTGCGTTGCACGCTAGGGCCGGGGTAAAGGTTTTGCGCGTCGTTGGTGAGCGGACTGTAGTCAAAGTAGGACACTATGGTCGTGTTGGCGACCGAGAGGTAGGCGTGAGTGAGCGAATCGGGCGGGTGACGTCGGGGTTAGTTGGTGAAAGTGGCAGAGCAGACGCGCTCGAAGCGTGAGTCGCAGGCGCAAACAACCGAGGCGGGGGAGCAGCGGCGCTTTGCCCGCCAGTTCACGCGCAAGCCGGAGGAGGACTTGATGTAGCAATGGTGCGCTTGGGGAGCGCATACAGAGGCCTGCGTTGGACAAACATTAGCACAGGCGCGAGCAGCTGAGTAGGTCAGAATGGTGCGACGAAGCGCCAGCAAGCAGAGGGGTTGGGGCGCATCCATCTGGCCGTTGCTGTGAGACGGAGCTGTCACTACTCCAAAGCGAGCCGTCGCATGGTGCGAGCGGGCGGGTCGTAGGGAGCGCACAATGGCGTCGTGCGTCGTGCATGGTTGCGTGGTGGATGCGCGCATCCATCAAGTGCGGGATGCCGAGCAGCAACACGACGGCGGCCAGCGAGCGAGGTCGAGGCAACCACGGCGGCAGGCGCGCTCGTCTAAGCGGGCAGCATCTCGGAGACGGGTGCAGAAAGACTGCGCCTGTCGCTATGCACAGTGTTGCGACTTGTCGCAAAGGAAGAGCCGTGATGCCAACTCACCGATGGTACGAGGCTCGCCTGCGATGTTCCCATGGGCCCGCGATATCAGGTGACGGGCGAAGGCGTGACGGTGTCGACGAGCAGTGCTGGACAAGGGCGGAAACACACTTGCGGAAACGAAAAAAAAAACAACCAGAACAGAATGCTTCTTACCTTGAAAACTGCAGACTCGGGGCGTTGCTGCTGGCGGCCAGAATATCAGGACTGTTTGAACGACCGACTTTGAATCACGAGGCGATGGGGTGCACCGTGGACGAGAGATGGTCACATGGGCGGCGGCGCTATCTTATGATGGAGAAGGGAGCACGGAAACTTGGCGGAGCCGTCGAGCGCCACGTCCAATCAGCGCATCGCGACACGCCATGCCAGCTTCCCCACTCCCCAGCCCGGCCACCCACCCATCGTTGCAACCACTGACCACCTGGCGACGATGGACTGCAGATGCAACCAACGATACAACTCGCCGTGTCGTTGCAGGCTCATCGTCGCAGCATACACAGTACTGCCCTCGGCCACCATCTGCTGCGAAGAGCCCTTCTTCCTCACCACCACGGCGACAGGCTCCCCTCCCACCCAGGCCAGCCTCATACCGCCATAGCATCGTACGGATGACACCCCTCTAAACCACCTGGGCTCAGCCGACACCTCCAGTACGCATTCACATGGCTTGAACAGAGCCAAAGGTGTAGCATGTGACACGCTGCCCCCACCTTCTCACGCTATCGCCGACTACGCCTTACCCCTTTCGCTCTTGGTTCCACCATGCCATACACAAGCCTTTGCGACATGGACCAAGACCCATCTTCACTCGACATCTCCAGGTGCATCGTAGACAGGCATGCAACCGTCGTCGTGTTGATGGAAGATGCGACGAGGTCGGAAGACGGAGCTCCTGACACGCGAAAACACCACGCTATGACGTCATCACAACATGTACTTCGTTCGTCACGCAGTCAACATGCTCAAGGCCTGGAGAGCAGCAATGCCCTCTGTCATTGTCCCGTGTAATTTCGCTGATTGTTAGACTAATGCTTACCTGGTACTGGTACTGCACTCCCGAGGCCCTCCTCCTCCGCCATCTTCTTCTGCCATGGCAACATCTCTTTCGCTGGCACAGCCGGCCCAAGCTCGCCGCCCTTCTTTCTTTTCTCCGCCCACTTGTCAATCTCATTCTGTTCGATGAAGTTACCATGCAGACCCAAGCGCAACTTGACAGGCAGATGAATGACTGCTAGCGGTCCCTGACAAAGGTTTTGCGCATCAAAGATGAGAATATCGTTTCGCAACACGTCGAGATGATTGAGCAGAGCCATGATGTATCCCTCGCCTTCTACAAAGTCTGTTGAGGAAGTCGAGGCTTTGGGGACAAAGACCGGCTCTTGAAACGTACACGTCGGCCCTGCCCAGAAGGTATCCTTCTTCCCACTCTCCCACTCGTAGTGTCCCAGCACGTTGAAGAGTCCTCCAACTGGTGGGCCACACTTCTGCAAGTCGTACGGCTTCTTTGGGTCGATGTTACATTGCCAGAAGTGGTTGTACTTCTTCGTCAACACTCTGTCATCAATGCGCGAGAACTCGCCATTGATGCCAAAGAGCTTTTCTGGCTGTACGTGCGTGTTGGTAGCAATCTTCGGGTTGAAGACCCAGCGGTAAGTATCCGAGACGAGTTTGTTACGTTGGAGTAACGTCGTGGGCGTATTTGCTTGCCTCTCTGGTGGGAAGAAAAAGAAGACATTGTCAGAAGCTATGGTTAGATCAACGACAATATTACCTGACAAGTCTTCATAGGAACCAGCAACGTGACCGTGAAAGCCTGATACCATTAGCTGACGGGCCACTCGTCCATGTCTTGTGTGGCCTTCTTACCGTTGTCAGCGCGTAGCCAGACGATATCCTCTGGCTTACCATTGCGACGAGGCACTATACCATACCACTCTGAATGTGCATGTACGAAGTCAGTGTATGTCTCACATGTAGTTCGTACATGGGCACTTACGGTCTTCATCCGGATCCCAAGCAAAGTGATTACCACCTGTCTTGAGCCTCTCGGCATTGACTTTGGTTGGCGTGAGTGGTAGAATCAGGTAGTTCTTCGTGATGGCGCAATCGTGTATCATGCCACAAAAGGGGGCTTTGTACCAGCATTCTTCCGTCTTCTTTCCGTCTTTGTCAATCGTATACACCACAATATCGCAACTAGCATCGTATCCGTTGCCTCCGGCTTCGTAGCCATAGCATACCATCTCCCCAGTATCAGGGTCAAAATTGGGGTGCGCCGTGAATGTTGGAGATTGTACTTGGCCATCAAAGTCATACCGGCCAATTGTCTCTAGCGTAACTGGGTCCATGGCAAATGGTGGACCGTCTTCCTTGATGGCTAGCAACACACCGCGCCAGAAGATGATGTTGGTATTAGACGATGTTCTGATAATGCCCTTTACCATTTCATTATCTGTGTATGGGTTCCGGTATCGTCCCAGTAGCGATTTGCGCGCCTTCGTTTCCGCCACGAATCGATCCGTGTGTACGTATCGCTGTCTGAAGTCGACATGGCCGTTTTCAAACCGGAACGCTGATACCGAGCCATCACCGTTGAAGTGTATATCTTCCTCATACAGAGGTGGGAAGCGATGATCTGGTTGTATGCGAAAGAAGGTTCCGTTTATGTCTTTCGGGATCTACGAGCACTGAGCTTTACGCACTCTCCATTGGACAACATACTTACTGCTCCAGTCGTCTCCAGTTCGAAGATATCCGCTTCAAGTCGTGACGGCTTGATGAAACCTTGGAAAAAACCACTATCTGGAAACTTGACTTGATCGCCCGATCGGCTACCTTCACGATACGCTGATGGTGCAGAAGTCGCGAGAGAAAACATGTGTGCCATCATGTACGTGCTGCACCGTCTTGACTGGTAGCAACGGCGGCGTGTATTGTAGCTCGACCCTCATGTCAAGCGATGATTGTTGGGATGGAGAATGCATGATCTTGGTACTAGGTGTACTGCCGTGTTCTAAAGTTACGAGTGAAGATGTGGGGACGTAAACTTGCGGGGCAATTGTGGGTGATTACAGGGATTGCTGAGTCCGGGTTGATGAAACCGCGCAGGATCGAGAGCGGCATTATTGGTCCGAGATAGAATTGAGAAACGAGCATATGAGGACTCGCTTTTGAACATATACATTGCCGTACACTGAAACCGCGTTCAGGCTGTTAGTGGAGCGATCGCCAATTTACACACCACGTTTACAGCTTTCAATCAATCATTGCGATTGGGAAGGCTATGATCGACCCCGTGGGAGTCGAAGCACATAGATACACTCCCTCTCAGTACTTGCTGTAAATAGAGAGTCATGCAAATCCGGGGAGTTCAGCACACGAGCGATGTCTGCTTGACCTTTTCATGCCTAGAGTCAGGAGAGTAGAAATATACACAGAGTTGGTATATCTTGCTGTTACTGACTCCACCCAGAGCTCAGGGCGGACCGATTCCGAGAAGATAAGGCGAATGCCATATGCTACCCATATCTAGATAGTAGGCGACATGGAAGAGCGTCCAAGGAGGGGTGACCGCCTTATCTACGCATGATGCTGAAGATGACACTGATGATTCAAAACGAGCACTCAGTGGTTAAGGGACATTTCTTTCAACGGTTAAAGCTCTCCTGCCCAAAATTGCTGAGGGAAGAAAAGAAGACTACCCCGAATACCACAGTACAAGATGGTGCGTGTAGTATCACCACCCGATCATCCAACACTAGATACCAACTTCGCTTTCCATTTCCGATGATGATTTGCTCAACACAAGTGGAGGAGTGCTCGTTGAAGGATCTTGCCCAAAGTGTGGAGCTCTGAGATCATCGTCGGCGACCTGCTCACCAGTGACAGGATGCTTGTAGTGGAACGGCACTACGCGCGTGTCAGGCCAGAGCATCGGATGATCGCATAAAACATCTGGTCCGTTTGGATCCTCTGGATACGTAGTCGAGAGGAAAGGCACGTAGTTGGGCTTGGCGTGCGCCCAGCCTTTATCGAACGTCGCGTGCCAAAAGGGAAAGTACTTCAGCCTGAAAATCTTCCACACACCGTTCTCTTTGATATAGTCGTTCTCGTATACGCCGCCTTCCCACCATTGTACCAAGCCGCGAGGGTGTGTGTCCTTGATACTATTGTGGGTACCGGCCGACATCATACTGCGGAAGCGACCCTTGGCTCGCGTGCCTTCAGGGTTGACGTCAACTATGCCTTGCATTTGTGGATGATCAAGGAGAAAGCCATGAACAGGGCCATTGCGTCCGGCTACGAAAGAGTTTGCGAAGCGACCTATGTACAGTCTCTTAACGCCCTCTTTGCCATTGTATCGGCCTCCGAGAAACTCAACGCATGTGTCAGGGTGGTCGGCGTAGAGGTGGACGACCTAGTATAGTAAACATCTATCTAGCGGAATTATGTCGCTCTACCTACCTCCTTGTATAGACACTTATCGAGATAATAACCGTACGTGTACTGAAGCTTACGGATGTCCTCTTGATCTGATGTTCCATTAGCAAGACAGGATGCCAACGGACAGCTGACTAAGCAGTTACCACTCAAACGTGTTACATCCGCCCGAAGCGTCTCTACTATTGCTTTCAACTGCTCAATTTCGCTGCCCATGATATTGTTTCTGTGAACAGAGTATGGCGGCACAAGCCCATCTTACTGCTGAGGCTATCCCTCGCTACTTAATATCCACAATCCAACACGAGGCTCCCAACGGCACGTGGAGCTACCGCCCCAGCCCCGTAAGATATCCGCAACAAGAGTTTCACTCTTGTCAGGTTCGGCGAATGGGCTTATGTATACCAGTAGTGATATAGGTGCGAGATGCCTCAAGCGCGGATTGATATTGCCGGCGTGACGTTTTGAGCGAACATGTGGAGCAGGACGGCACCGAGGTGGGGTCATCGAAGCAACACCGGCACAGCCTCGCTGCTTCTCTAAACTTACTGCACCAACTCTCCAGGTGGCCATAGCCTACACCACCATTTTTCAGACCTGGGGTTGAAATAACGCTTGTGCATACTCATTCTATCAATATGGGTTTGCCGGAAAAGATCGAAACGCGTCTCTTCATCAATGGAGAAGTCAGATTTCTTCTATTGCTCGATAAAGCTCCCGCTAACCAAGATATAGTTCGTTGAATCATCCAACGGAAAGACCTTTGACATCATCAATCCTGCCACATTGCAACTTGTAGCAAAAGGTGAGCTAAAAGCGCATCGGTTGGAGGTAATCGACTCATTGTCGTCATAGTACACGAGGCATCTGAGCAAGACACCGACAATGCCGTAGCTGCAGCAAAGGCTGCCTTTCCTGCTTGGTCTCAATTGACACCAGAGGAGAGAGGCAAATACTTCAAGAAGTTAGCGAGTCTGATCCGAGAGAACAATGATGAATTGGCTTTCTTAGAAGCTAGCTCGATGGGTCGTCCGATAGGCGAGTTCATCGATGCTCATGCCTCTGCGGCGAAATGGGATCGTTATGCAGAAGCTGGATATAGTGTGCAAGGTAGGATATGTGACAATGGATAGTAAAACGTATTACTGAGTGCAAGTAGGTACCACGAGTATCCAGACCCCAGGATATATTAACATGACGCTGCG
>JAESFQ010000385.1_pt1 | contig 15962 bp, 7 predicted proteins | sample 9269431 | NCBI WGS metagenome assembly JAESFQ01 (sample SAMN14502588, study PRJNA617103) | algae metagenome | isolation source: Plectolyngbya sp. WJT66-NPBG17 and co-occurring heterotrophs from well... | place: USA: Mojave Desert, Joshua Tree National Park, California | collected 2006-08-06
AAGCAGAGCGCGCAGAAAATCCGGAGAGTAGACGGCGATGACGGAGCTAACACAATTTTGTGATCTTTTGGTGATTTGCAGCCAGAGATACGACGAGATGTGGTTCAGGCATATCGGGAGGTTTGGGGAGAAGCGGCGAGCAACAGCCATTGCCTCATGCGCTAGCGGTAGGTCGAGCCGGGCAAGACGCCGCATACCTGCACGGCCCGCGGCAAGCGCTGTTGCCGTTGTCTGAACCGGGTTTTCTACGGATCCGTAGCCGGAGCATCTCGGAACTGTATATCGCACGTTAGGGCGTAAGTATCCGCTTCGTGTCGGCGGACTGGTTGAGCGCGACTTGAGGCCGCTCCGCCGCTTGGCGAATACCGTGTTCAAACCGGTCAGCTTGACGGACTGAAACACTTCCGTCGCAAGCCGGCTGACACCGACATCTTCGTCGACATGGACACTGACAAATAGGCGTTCATCAAACCTAAGCGCCTCACACAAGCTAAGTCTCTCATAGCCCTTGAATCTCCAATCGCAGGCAGGTCAGCTGCGATTGTTGGGTGAGGCGGCACGGCTCTGACATGCTCTTATACCCAGCGTCTGAAGGTCTGACTCTCGGGGCTTGAGCCGACGCGGACGGACGTGATTCATCGGCTGGCATGGCATCTGGGGATGGACCATGCCGGCACTGATGATCCGAGAAGACCTGCCGCCTGGTGAGCTACGACGGTTGGCGAAGGCGGAGCGCGATCTTCGGGTTGCGCGGCGCCTCCTGGCGATCGCGGCGGCGCTGGAAGGCCTGAGCCGCGAGGCCGCGGCACGCGTGGCCGGGATGGATCGGCAGACGCTGCGGGACTGGGTCATTCGCTACAATCGGGGCGGACCTGCCGGGCTGTCGGATGATTGGGGCGATGGTCGTCCCTGCCGGCTTACGGAAGGCCAGCAGGCGACGCTGAAGGCGATCGTGCTGCAGGGGCCGGATCCCGAGGTGGATGGCGTCTCGACCTGGCGCCTGATCGATCTCTGCCAGATTGTGCAGACGCGCTTCGGCGTGTCCTACAGCGAGGGCGGGATGGGCAAGCTGATGCGCAGCCTCGACCTGTCCTGGCAGACGCCTCGGCCCTGCCATGCCGAGACCGACCGCGCCGCCCAGGAGCGGTTCAAAAAGGGGGCTTCGCCCACGCCCTTGCGCAGGTCGCGGCCGACCACCCCGAGGCCGGGCGGATCGAGGTCTGGTTCCAGGACGAGGCCAGAGTAGGCCAGAAGGGCCGCATGGTCCGCCGCTGGTTCCAGCGCGGCATGCGGCCGCGGATGATAAAGGATCAGCGCTACCGCTCGGCCTACATCCTCGGCGCGGTCTGCCCGGCACGCGACACCGGCGCGGCCATCGTGCTGACCCATGTCTCGGTCACGGCGATGATCCTGCTGCTCGAGGAGGTCGCCGCGCAGCTGCCGGCCGGCACCCATGCGGTGATGCTGATCGACAACGCCGGATGGCACATCGCCAACGATCTGCGCTGCGGCCGACCATCAGCTTGGTCCACCTGCCGCCCTACTCGCCCGAGCTGAACGCCGTCGAGAAAGTCTGGCAGTACCTGCGGGACCGCTACCTGTCGGGCCGGCTGTTCAGCGGCACGCGCGCCATCGTCGGTGCCTGCTGCGAAGCTTGGAACAAACTCATCGGGGAGACCGGCCGCATCCAGTCGCTGACCGACTTTGAATGCGCACGACAGGTCAATCCATAGTCAGCTTGGTATTAGGCGCCAGGATAAGGTCTAGCCCGACAGGCAAAGGCGCGACCTAGGCTGCTTCAGCACCCAAATTTACATGCTATAATTATTCGCCGAGGATGTAACTGGGCACTGTCGGGCCGCTTTCAACTGATTATCGTTGTCCTCATCATGGCTGAGCCAAAAGCGAATTACGGCCTGGCGCCTTAGAACGGACTTTCTGCAACTTGCTAGATGAAGGCGGGATCGGCCGCCGCTAGATCGAGCCGGCGGGCAACGTAGCCCACTAGCCCCGGCATGTCCTCGACGAGGGGCGGATCGGGGAAACGCCACTCGCCAAGCCAGGCGGCGCAAAGCCGGTCGAGAGCGGCGCCGAGCCCGCCCTCGCCCTCCGAGAACAGCCGCTCTCGCGCCAGCGCGCCATAGATCGTCTCGGCGACCAGCAGCGAACCGAGCGTGCCCAGCCGCTCGCCCCCCGCCTCATGCTCCGCCTCGAACAGGATGTAGAAGGGCAGGGGCGGCTCGGCGGCGAGCGCGGCGACATCCTCGGCGGTCAGCAGGCTGACGGCGCTGTCGCGCCCGAGCCATTCGGCCAGCGCCGCCTGCCGCGCCGCGGGATCCGCCAGCAGCGGCGATTGCGCGGCGAGCCCCGGCCGCAGCGCCGCCACCCGCGCACAGAGGTCCCGCACCGAGCGCATTCCGGTGAGCGAGGCGCTCATCAGATCGCGGAAGGCGACACCCGGTGGGTCGCCCGGCTCGATCGGGTCGAACAGCCCGTCGCCCATTAGCATCGGCGTGTAGCGCGGCCCAAGCTTCATCGAAAGGTTCGGCGCGGGCTGGCCAGGCAGCTGGAAGAATTGCGACCAACGCACCAGCCAGTCCCGCGTCAGCGGCACCGCGGTCGGGCCGCGCTTCGAGTTCAGCCGCAGCAAGTCCCCAAGGGGGGCGTCGTTGAAGCGGCCGACGCGGTAAGTGTCGCGCTGCATCGCATGACTGAAGCGGAAGGCGCCGTGCGAGAATTCCAGCGGCACGCCCGGCGCCGGCTCTGGCTCCAGCCACTCCGGCGCCGGGTTGTCGTAGAGCGAGCGAACCTTGGGGTCGAGCAGCCGGGGCAGCAGGTCATGGCGCAGCACGTTGCGGAAGACGAGGGTCGTCGCCTCTCGCGCCACCGCGAAGCGGCCCGAGGTCCGTTCACGCAGGGCGCGCGCCGGCAGCGTTCCGGGCTTCGGGATCATGTCGAGCAGCGCGTTGTGCAGCATCTGGAAGAAGCAGGTGAGCTGCGAGAGCAGCGCGCTCTGGTCGTTTCTCGAATCGGCGATCAGCGCCTCGCCCCGCCCGGCGCCGGCGAAGCCGCCGCGGTTGCCGAGCGTCCCCGGCGTCGCCGCGCGGGCGATGTCACGGAAGTCCGCCGCCTCGCCTTTGGCGCCGGCATAGGCGGAGAGGCGGAAGCGGCTGCGGTACTGGTCGCGCGCATCGTCGGGCGCGAAGGCGTGGGGACAGGCGCCCGGCCCGTCGCCGTAGAGCGTGCGCAGGCGGAGCGGCGCCCTATGAACGTTGGCGACGCCTGGATCCGGCCCGCCGGCCGACCAGAAGGCCATGCTGGTCGAAACCATGTCGTGCGCCACGAGCTGGGCGAGGTAGGTGTAGCCGGAGGGCAGGTTCGGGTTCTCCGGCGCGTCCGGCGGCCGCGCCCCCATCAGCGTGGCGAGGCCCCGCATCCGACGCCGCTGCGTGGCCAGAGCGGCGGGCGAAGTGCGCGGATCCTCACCATCGACCTGGAAGCGCTCCGCTGCCGCCGGTAGGCCGAAGAGGTGCCGGAAGCCCGGTGGCGGGCTGAGCAGGCCGTCTGAACCTTCCCGACCGAAGGGGCGAGCCATTATCGCAGTGTCCCAGCCGCGCCACACGTCGGTTTCCACTGAAGTTTGAAAGCGACTTGTCAGCGCCGATTGTAGCGGGCGGTCCGGCGTTGACTCCGCTCGCACCTCTGCCACGTCGGCCTGCTCCGACGATGCAGTATAGTGCGATTGAAGTGGATACTCCGAGTTGCTACCAGCACAGATGGCCCCGTCCCATGCAAGCGCAGTCTCGGCCACTCGGCGCATGTCGCGCAGCTCAGTATGGTTGCCCTGCAATCGAGCGAACTCGGCGCAGAGTTGTGGGAGGGTGCGGGCGCGGTCGGCGCACGGGATCAGGACGGTGAAGACGCCCGGAAGGTCGCGCTCCAACCGCTCGGGCAGCTCATCCTGTGAGAATTCTCTCAGCGGTAAGCCGAGCCGAGCGGCGGCTCGTACAGCGATCTGCGCCAACTCGGCATGGTAAGCGTGCAGGGCGGCCAAGCGTCCAACAGCTGCGCGCAGCGGGCGGTGGACCTCGGGCGTCATGCCGCGCAGCAGGAGTATAGCGTTGGGCTTGGCTGTCGCGGGCCCGACCGCCACCGGCACCGGTACGTGCAACCCGCGAATGATTTTGTTAAGCCAAGGAACGTCTGGTCCTTCAGGTGCTGGGGGCAGCGCGAGAGGCGCGCGCTCCAGCCGAAACTGCGTCGCTTGCCACTCCTCGCCGAAGCGCGTGGCGGCCAAGGCCTTCGCGGCGCGGTCTGGCCAGTCCTTCTGCATCACCCAGAGCTGGTCAAGATGCGGTCGCCCTTCCCAGGCGCGGCCGCCGTACAGGTGCGCGACCAGGAACATCCGCGTCTCGGACTCGATAGCTCCGGTTGCATCCAGCCACGCGGCCGGCAGCAGGCCGGCATCGCGGGCGAAGGCTGCGGCCACTGCCAGGATCGCCGGGAAGAGCAGTACCGGTCCGCGCGGGGTAATGCGCGTGGTTAGGTCGTGCAGCAAGGCGCGGTGCGGCGCCGAGAGCGTGCCCCGCCGCGCCAGCAGCTCGTATCGCGTGAGCCAGTAGAGACGGGAGCGGAGTTCGTTCGGCACACGCTGCCCAAGTAGGCCGAGCCTCGCGTGGATTTCCTCCGCCACCGCCGCCACATTCACCTCCGCGGTATCCCATTCGGCGTTATCGGCCAGCGCCTGGATCACGAAGGTCGGCGGGTGGCCCGGTGGACGGGTAGGGCGCTTGCGATAGAGCGCAAGAGCGTCGGCGGCACGGGCTCGCTTGACCAAGCGCTCGCCCTCCCCTTCCCAGTCGCTCGCCCCCTCTAGTCTCGTGCGCCACTCCCGCGCGTTCTCGGCCACCGCGAAGCTGCCCCCGGCCGCGGTGCGCGCCGCGGCCTCGGCGCCAAACAGCCGCGTCCGCACCTCGGTCGGCAGATCCTCGATAGCGCTGCCCAAGATCGCGGGGTCGAGCCCCGGCGGCGGCCTGGGAGGAATCGACCTGTCGAGGAGCGCAGCGAAATAGGCGTGTAGCGTGAGAGCCTCGCTGCTTCTGGAACCAGCGAAATGCTTCCGTGCGCGGCGCCGCACGGCGTCAAGCACGCCGGCGTCCTTCGGGGTCGCCTCGAGCAGCTCGATGGCAAGGCGGCGGACTTCAGCGTGGAAGATCAACCTTTCCCCGTCGCCGGTGCGGCGGACGAGCCAACCGGCGTCCGCCATGCCTGCAAAGACCTGCGCTGCCAAGCCGGCCGCTAGGTTGGCACGGTCGTCGGTCGCGGGGATTACGACTTCCGCGACGAGTGAACGGGTGACATACGGTAGGGCGAGTGCCGGTAGAGCATAGGGCCGCGCCGCCGGCGCCGCAAGATGGCGCACCACGCGCTCCGCCAAATAACGTTGCGCCAATGCCGGGGCGATGGCGCTCCGCCCCGCGGCGGCCATGAGATCCGTCCGCTCCTCCTTCCCGGCGTACAGATCGGCCGCGATGCGTAGCAGCAGCGGAGTGCGCGGCAGCACGTGCGCCAGCTGCGCGGCATCCAACTCCGGAATGCCAAGGTCATGCAACATCGCCACCGCATCAGTTTTGGAAAGGTCGCCGAGCGGCACCGCCTCTTGTCGCACGAAGCCGGGTTCCGCCTGCAAGGTGCTCAGATCGGACACGGTCAGCGTATCGGACTGCCGAAACAGCGCTTCCGCCAAGGCGTGCGGTCCCGGTGCCTCCGGCGGGTCGCGCCCGGCTACAATCAGCCGCAGGTCGCCCGCACCCATCAGCCGCTTGAGCGAGGCCGCCCAGCCAGCGAAGATCGCCACTGTGTCCTGGCCGCGTGCGAAGACGAGCTCCACCGTATCTACCAGCAGCACGAGCTGTCGGTCGCCAAGCGCCCTGCGCAATGCGCCGTGCATCAGGGAGACGCGCGCCGCCAGCCGGTCGTTTACTGCCTCTTCCATGATGGCGCCACGAATGATCCGCCTCGGCGCCTTAGTAACCGATCGCCGACGCGTGGCCGGCGGCGAGGGTCTGGCAGGGTCGCCGCTGCGCACCAGTTCCGTCAGACTGCGCGCCAGCCTGCGCAGGCCGGGGGCTTCCTTCGGCAGGACGATACCGACCTGGCGGAGCAGCGCGAGGTCGAGAGCGACCATGTCAGCCGCATCAAAGCCTGGATCGTCGCAGTCAAGGTGGACGACAACACGTGGCCCTCGCTCGCTCCCCGGCTCGCACCCTAACTGGGCCTCGAGATGCGCGAGCAGCGTGGACTTGCCGGACCCGCCGAGCCCCGAGACGTAAACCCAGTGCCCGAGCGTGCGCGGCAGCAGCGGCGCCGCCACAATGTCGAGCAGTCGACGCAGCAGTGGCTCGCGACCGTAAAGCCGGGCGGTGGCCATGCGCTTCACGTCACTCTGTCGCTCGAGCCGAGCGATCAAGGCGCCAATGGTGTCCCGTAGACCTGCGGCGTCGACCTCCTGGTGCCACAGATCTACGCCGCTGCCGGGTTGCGTCGCGCCCTCCGGCAGCACGAGCCAGGCGAGGCTTGCCGCCAGCGGCCGCAGCTCCGCCGCTGACAGGGCCGAGAGGTCACCGAGCGGCCTGGTCCGCGCCAGCAGTGCGGCCCGCACGGGGTCCGGCCCGTGGCCCTCTGCGCGTGGCGTTTCGAGCGCGGCCCGCACCTCCTCCGCCGGCCGTGTGGTGAGGATGCGGCGCCGCACCTCATCGCGCAGCCACCAGAGTGAGGAGTTACGCGGCGCAACCTCCACCTCCGGCGCCACGGCATCTAACACGGCCTTGCGCTCTGCTCCATCTAGCTCCTCAGGCAGCAGCGCCTGCGGGTCGCACCAGCCGCGCACCGCAAGTTCGATGCGCAAGCGCGAGGCCGCGCGCTCAGCCCGCGAAGGTCCGACATGCGCGACAGGCGTGACCAAGCGCTGCATCAACGCCTCCAGGTCGTTCTTGCGGCGCGTGACGCTCATCCTCCCGCCTCCGGGCGCATTGCAAGGATGCAGATCAGCGCGGCGAGCGCTGTGGCCACGTCGCCGCTGCCAGGGAAAGTCGCAAACTGGCGCTCATACAGGTCGGCCACCGCGTCGGGGCTGAAGGCCGGCTGCTTGCCAGGTGGGGTCCAGCCGGTCATGAAGCGCACCACATCGGGGCGCCGCGCGTGCTGCAGCTTCTCGTGCCCAGGTGCGAGGTTTCGCGTTGCGGGATTGGCCGCCAGGGCCTGTTCGAGCCGCGTCACGGCATCCTCCGCCAGGCCGCAGACGATCAGCCGTGCCCAGGGCTGCGCGGCGAGCGCCACCAGTAGGGTCAGCCAATCGGACGAAGCGAGGCTCGCCTCAGCTTCGGTGCCGGCATCGATCGCTAGGAAGAGCGGATGGGCCGTGGCGTCCGCTTTGCGGTCGCGCCTACCGAAGCAGGCGAGCGCTTCGGCGATCCGCTCGACGGTATCGTACCGGACGGTGCCGTGCAGGGTCCGCGTCGCCTCGCCATCTGCGCCCGCGCCAAGTTGCGCGGCCAGCGCTTCCACCGCGGTTGCGCCGCCGAAGCGCTCCACCCGCACCAGGTCGCGCAGCGGGTCATCGATCCGAGCGGCAAGGCGGTCGATGCAGAAACTCTTACCAGTCCCAGCTGGGCCACTGATGCACAGCACACGATCCTCGGCACGCGCCTCAAGCGCAGCACCGAACCAGCGCTCGATATTGTTGCGCGCGGCGGTGGCGGCGAAGAAGGGGTGCCAGTCCCAATTAGGCGGCGTCGCAGCCGAAGGATGGAGGCCGAGCACACGTTGGCAAAGCTCGCACCATGCCTCCTGCGCCGCCGCATCGCCCGCCAGCTGCTGGCCGCGCTTAGCGAGGCGGTGCACCAGCCCTCGATCAAAGAGGGCGCCACCGGGCGACACGCCGCGCCCGAGCGCCGCAGGCGCCCGGGCCAGGTGCGCCTTGATTGCGCTCAACATTACCGCACGGTTACGCACCTGCTTGGTACCATTAGCGAACACTGGTTTACCCGCCGCACTGAGCACTGGAAGCTCGCCTTCGTGCAGCGCGACGGCAATGCCGTTGTTCGCGGTGCAACAGCTGCCGCTCATCCCACTTACCGCGTTCATCATGTGGATCAGCCGCCCGCCATCCGGCATGATAGCTTGGATATGGTCGGCATCGCAGACAGGCAAGATCGCGCCCGGATAGCCGATGACGAAGGAGAGGTCTTGCGGATCAGGCTGTGAGAGACCGTCGAGCGGCACCGGGCGGGTTTCCACGATTTGTCGGTCGAGCAGCAGCACCGCATAGTCCAAGCGCTCCGCCGCCTCGCCCGTCAGGGTGGACAGCAGCAGGCCGGCGTCGTTGGCGAAGGGCAGTGCGAAGGCGAGCAGCGGCTCCCGCGGGTGCAAATGGCTGCATTGCTCGCCGATTGGCGTTGCGGGGAAGACGAGTTGAAGTTCTTGGGCCGGCGGCGGACTGAACACAATTTTCCCGCCCTGCACTTGCCGCAGAACCACATGAGCGGCGGTGATAGCGCGGTCGCGTCCAATGAGGAAGGCGGTGCCGAGCACCTTGCCACCGGCATCCTTGATGTAGCCGGTAGCGCGGAAGATTTGATCCAGCCTGCTGAACATCATCGGATTACTGAAATTTCTGGCACGGTTGGTGATGCCGTGCGGGCAGCCGACGTTGGCAATTCGGTGCAGTATGTTGACGGCGTCCGCCTCCGGGCGACCATCAAGATCCTCCCACGCGACGATGTCGCGACAGAACGCCGCGAGCACGCCGTGGGCTTGCGCCGCACGGCAGAGTGCAAGGCGGGAACGTAGCGGCTCCTCCGGTGCGTCGGGAGGCGCCTGGCTTAGCACCGCATTAGGATGGCTAAGACCCTGCCCTTCGCGCCGCTTGCGCAACATGGCGTAGAGCTTCACCAGCGTCGCCTTATCCAGCCGTGTCCATTCCGCGAGCCGGCGCGCATCGTCCACAGCGCCGCTCACGGCAGCGCCACACCCCGGCCCTCGAAGGCCTGCGCCAACGCTGGCACGGAAATCGCGTAATTGCTGTCGTTATCGAAACCAGCGAAATGCAGACCGAAGGCCGGCGCGCCAGGATCACGGAAGGCGAAGAGGAGCGAGCCGGATGCCCCCTTCAGCGTCGTCGCGTCATGACCGAAGGCCAAGCGCGCCTCGACATCCCCGGTCGCGCTGCCGAGAGGTCGGTGGAACAGGCCGGGCGCCAGCCGCTTCACGCCGAACTCGTTGCCGAACAGCGTGCCGACCACCCAGCCCCAGTCGATGCCGTCCGCTTCGCCCGCAATGCGCGGCGGCTTGGCCGGGAAGCCGATGCTGACGAAATCCGGCGCCTGACCGGTCAGGTAGCGACCATTCATGGAGAGGGTCACGCACCGCGACGCCTCCCCAGGGTCGGGTTCCGGTAGCGGCAGCTTCTTGCGGTCGAGCGAGCGCCCGAGCCGCAGCAAGACGGCGTCCACGACGCCGAAGCCCTCCCCTGCTCGGGCAGGCAGCACCGCCTCGACGATCGTCCAGCGGTTCTGCTCGAGACTCTCCGTTTCACCTCCAAAGTCGATCTCTAGCCCGCGCGTGATGCGCAGCCCCGTAGTGCTGCGGGCATGCGGAATCGGAAAGCGCGACAGCGCGCCGTTCAGGACGTGGAAGTTGGTGAGCACCCAGGGTCCCGAAGGATCGATCAGCGTGCCTGTGCCAGCGAAACGGCTTGCATGACCGCCGCTTGGCTGGATGCGGCCGCACATGCGGATGATCTCCTTCAGGCGCGACCGGCCGATGATGAGCTTGTCGACCCAGCCTCCGATGAAGGGATGCGCCTCCGTGACCCAGTCGTCGCGTATCAAAAGGCTTGGGCGGGAACCATCGGCCTTCACTACCGCCTCCAGTGCGCCGAGTTCATTATCGGTCATCTCCGCAGCGGGGTCGGGCAACTTGTCGAGCGCGGGCGGCGCGTGCTCACGGAGCAGCCGCAGCGCGCGCTCGAATGCGGCGCGGTCCTTCACCTCGTCGGGCGGCATGCGCCCGATCAGCTCATCCAGCTGTTGCTCGAGCGATTCGGCGTTAGGCAATTCCTCCGCTACGGCGGCGCTTTCCAGTGTGCCGCCTGCAGCGAGCGAGCGGCCGCTCGCTAACTCGCGCCGCAGCGTCTCAATCCGTCCCTCGCGCGCGGGCGCCTGCTCGACGGCCGGACGCACGAGGGCGGGCGCAGCGGGTGTGCTGGCAGAGTGGTTCCCCCCACCCGCGCGTAGCCTGGCGATCAGCAGCTTCCCTGCGAGGTCAGAGCCATGCGCCAGCAGCACCGCGTCTGGCAGGCCGGGATCGGCGCCAAGGAGCTCGGTCAGCAGGCCGCGCACGTCCTCGGACGAGCCGGCCGATTCGGCTAAAGCAGCAGGCCCCTCTACGCCGAAGCCGAGATCGAGAGGTGCTTCCAGCAGTGCACGTGCATTGACGATGCCCGCGCCCATGTTCACCGCGTCCCAGTCTTGAGGACGCGTCGCGGTCGCACGAAGCAAGCGGCGGAACATGGCCTGCAGGGTCTCTCCCCGGGCCTGCGCCTCCGCGATTAGCGCGCTACGTCCGTGATGAGCCAGCCAGCAGGCGGCTACCCCGGCCGTCAGCGCTACCGCGTAGCTCGTGCCCTGTCCTTGCCCGACTGATTGCCGGCCGCCCGGCGCCACCGCCGCGCGCAGGACGTTCTGCGCTGGCGCTGAGATGTCTACCGCCGGTCCGTTGCAGGAGCCTGGCCAGCGCCGCCCCTCCCGGTCAACGCCGGCGACTGCGAGGCATTCCGGAAAGCGCGCTGGCCAGACCACCACGTCCACGCAGTTGCCCGCCGCCGCCATCACAATGACATTGCGGGCGATCGCGCGCGCGATCGCCCGCCGCAGGGGCGAGATCGGCGCGACCAGCCCGCCCAGCGACATGGTGATCACATGAGCGTCCGCCTGCACCGCGACATCGACGGCGCGGGCGATCGCCACCTCCTCGTGTAGCCAAGTGCTACGGATGGCGCGGATCGGCATGTGCAGCGCCTTCGGCGCACTGCCGACCACTGCGTCCGCCGCGTCGCTCTCCGGGCTGACTACGACGCTCGCGGTCGCGGTGCCGTGGCCGGGATTAAGAGCGAAGCCGGCCTGCAGCGGATCGGTCGGGTCGTCCGCTGCGCCGTCGCCGAGCGTGTTGAAGCCTTGGAACCGCACGACGCCATCGAGCTGCGCGTGCGTTGCGATGCCGGTATCGGGCTGCGCGATGACGATGCCGTCGCCGCCGACGCGCTTACCTTCAGCTGCGGAGAAGGCCCAGGCCTGTGGCGCTGCGATCATCTCCAGTGCCCAGCGTGGCCGTTCCCCAAGATCCTCCTCCCCGACCCAGCAGCCCGGCGGGAAGTCGTCCACGCTCTCCAATCCGGGCTCCTGGAACAGGCGCTCCGGCGCGCCCGGACGCGGCAGGTCGGGTTGCACCATCGCGCCGTCAAGCAGGCCGGCTAGCACGGCTGCGAGCGCCTGAGCGGGTTCCACGGCTTCCAGCGCTTCCGCCAGCGGGATGGTGCGGCTCGGTAGAGTCAGCAACGCCTCCTCCGCCTCGATCGCCGTGACCTCGGGCGCCTCGCCCGGCAGCGCTGCGGCGAGGCGGTGCCGCGCCTCGTTGAGGTCCAACGCCGGCGGAAGGATCAAGTGCAGGCGGGCGGGCGGATCGCCAGTGCCACGGCGGGCGAAGGCTGCGTCCAGGAGTTGCATGGCCGTCGGCTGGGTCACGTTATCGATACCTCCGCACGTCACGTTGGCATGGGCCAGGGGCTGTCATTGTCATAAGCCGTCTTGTCCGCCCGCACGGAGATGTGGACGTGCCGGGTATGCGGGTTGGCGCCGCAATAACTCCGCCACGTCCAGGGCGGGCTGGTGCCAATCTGCGAGGAATTCACAATGCGCCGGTTCCAGATGATGTACTTCACCCGGCAGTCTCGCGCCGCCACCAGCGCGTCCGCCAGCTTCCATGCGTCGCAGCCGCCATGGGGGTCGTGGGTGATGTCGAGGGCCGTGACGACGCCCATCTCCGCGTCAGTGACCCAGGGATTGTGGTCCGACTCACGGCCCTGGTGGCTTGCGTCCCCGATGGTCCCGTCGCTGTCGTCGTTACGCTGCGGCGCAAGGCGGTTCACCTGTTCACGTAGCGCGACGAGCGAGCGCGCGACACGCCAGGACCGCGCTACGCCCTCCAGCCCCTCCTCGGTGCCGCGGCGACCCTCCTCCGTCTCTGCCGCCTCGTCATCGCCGACGTTCGGCGTCGGGCGCTCGGCAAGGCTAGCGACGTGGTCGGCCAGGACCGGCACGCGCTCGAGCCCGCCCCGACGCGCTAACTCGCGCCCTTCATCGGCACCGTAGGCGTCGGATTCCCTTACCATATCGCCAAAATCCACGCCCGTGGCCTGCTCGATCTCGACAAGAGGGACCATCAGTCGGCGGAAGTTTTCCGTGACCGCAAACTCCAGCGGCATGCTCGAGAGATCCTGCTCCAGCATGAAGCCATAGGCCGCGAAGCCGTCAACCGTACGGGCGACCACCACCTTCCAGTAGCGCGAGGGGATCCGCGCGCGCAGCCGCTCGCTCCGCCCGGCCCCACGCCCCACGAAGACCTCGTCATCCGGTGAGAGGACGGGGCCTGCGAAGACGCAGAGCCGCTCGTTTGCCGACTCTTTCAGCACCAGATCTTCGAGCTCGCCCCAATTGTCGTCTCCGAGCGTCGATCGATTGAACTGCATCACCTGCGGCGAGCAGTTGGTGGCGTGGTAGGTGTCGCCATTCGCCCGGCGCAGCACCTCGAAGCTGCGGCCCCAGGCGACATCCTCGCGCCGCACTAAGTGTCCTTTGTCGAAAGCGCCGTCGTCTTTGGTGAAGAAGGCGTCCGGAAGCTGAAATCGCTCGTCCAGCCGCGGATCGAGGAACCACTTCTCTTGGTCGTTCTTGCTGAGGCCCGACAGGTCGCGCCGGCTATAGCCGCCCTCCCCCTCAGGCTCGCGCAGCCGCTTTTCCCTCGTGAGGTTTGCCGCCGTGACCAGTGCCAAGCGGCGTTGCGCGTGCATTAGGATAGAGAAGTTCTGGTATTTAAGCTCCGTCCCGCGCCCGTCGTGGAGCCTCGCAAGCACGCGCGCGTCGCGCGCGGTTGGCATCAGTACGGTGATACCAAGGAAGTTCTCGTCGTACCCGCGGCGCGTCCGGTAGTTGGTGTCGCGATACGGCTCGACCAATCGCTCCTCGGACGTGCCAGTTTCGGTCCTCCCGGTCGCGAGCCGCGGCGCAGCGTCGCCGAGCTCGACCGAGATGCGCAACGGCAATTCAAATGTCACCCGCCCGCCAGTGGCCGCCGTTGCCGGGGGATGGGGCCGCGTCCCACGCGGCGGCGCCGTGTCGTTCGCCATGGTGTCCTCGATCTCGTGCCAAGCGCTGGTCCAGTCGGGCGCGGGAGGAATGGGCGCCGCGTCGCCGAAGCGTACGCCGACATCTACCACACGCTCGTCGCGAGCCAGTTCGAAGGTCGGGACCGCGAAATTCGTATCGAGGTAGCGCCCGCCGAAATGCATCGCGAGCACGCGGCCGCTCGCCAGGTCGATGACCGCAGAGCCAGAATTACCGCCCAGCGTGGAGCAGTCATGCGTCGCGGCAGTGACGAGCCGGCCGAAGCTCTGCGTCCGGCCTCCGCCGTTGAGCTCGCCCGGCTGCAGCCGCTTGACCCCGAAGACGCGGTCGAACAAGTCGTCCTGCACCACCGGGTCGTTTCGCAAGGGGTCGTGGCCGGGATATCCAATGACGGCAATCTGCCGCCCGGCGAGATCGCGGGCATCCTCGATAGTAAGCGTCAGCGGCACGAGCTCCGCGCGTAGTCCCTCTACCTCCAACAGCGCCATGTCCCAGTAGGGATGGATCATTCGAACGGCGCGCACCCACAAGAGCGGACCGGCGCCGCCGCCGCGCTCGCGCCGTAGGTCCAGCGCGGCGCGCCAGCCGGTGCGGAAGCGGATGCGCTCTCCGAGGCCCGCGGCGAAGATCTCGGCGACATGCCGGTTGGTCATCAGCAGGCCGCGCCCGACCACGAAGCCGGTGCCGGCATATGGGATGCGGGATTGGTCGGGCAGCTCGACCCTGCCGATCGCCGGGATGGCCGCCAGCAGCCGCGCATGGATGTCTCGATCGGCAACCAAGTGCCGCCAGAGGTGGTGCCCGCCACGAAGGCCGTCTCGGATGGCGGCGGGGAAGACGATCTCGCCATCGACGATGTCGAAGGCCGGTCGCTTGTCGGGGACGATGATCGCCTCGATCGCCGCGCGCTCACGTGGGTCGAGTTCGCCCCCCACCGCAAGCTTCTCTGTCCCCTGACGCGCCACGGCGCCGAGCCGGCTGTCGGCCGGCGCCTTGGCAAGGCCAGTTGCGGCGGGGCCCGCGCCTTCGAGCCAATCTTCGAGCGGCTTCGCAAGCGTCTCATCCAGCGCCTCGACGGCGCCTGTCAGGCCACCGGGGCTGACCCGATCGAGGTAGCGGCGGAGCAGCGTGTCATCGTGCACTGCCATGGCCCATGCTCCCTGTTCTGGCCCCTCAGGACAGTCCCCGTGCCGCCGCAGGCGGCGCGGCCCGGGCATGGCGCAGCGCGGCCGTCAGATCTCCAGCGCCGCGACGTAGGCGCTCACGAACGGCATCAGTTTCGCCTCGATCTGCGGCTTAGCGGCGTCATAAATCGCATCCGCGAGCGAAAGATCGAAGCGGCGCCCCTCGACCTTCGCGGAATCGGCGTTCCATTTGAAGAAAAGCAGCTGGTCCTGCGTCGAGCGCACCTCGAGCGCGCATTCGACGATGCGCAGAAGAAAGCCCGCGTTGTCGGATCCCGCCGCGAGGCCGGCGCCGAACTCGACAAGCCGCTGTTCAACGACACGCGATTTATAGAGCGTGATAAGAGGATCGTCCTTCTTTGCGTCGGCGAGCGCCTTCAGAACCTTTGCCACTAACGCGATCGCGGTCCCGCCGCCGAGCAAGGCGCCCACCACCTCCAGCAGCACCTTCTCGACTGAGGCACCATTGGACCCGGTTGTCTGAGTCGCCACTGTGCCTGTCTTCAGCACCCAGCCGATGTTCGTCAGTGTGTTGATGTAGGTCGCGTGCCACTGCCGGGCTGCCTCCGGCGTCGTCGGGTTGGGGTGCAGCCTTGAGGCGCGTAGCTGGGCCAGCAAGCAGGAGTTCAGGGCGGCCGCCCGGCGCTCCTCGGTGACCTCTGGGTTGAAAGAAACTAACTGGCCGCCGACTAGGAAGGCTTGATCCTGCGCGGCCTTGATCCGGAGTCCGGCCGCGTCGGTCCCTACCGCGGGTACTCCAACCGTCGAGGAGTCTTCCGCTCCCTCCAATCCGGCCACCGATCCTCCCCTTAGTCCGAATAGGGCCCCGAGCGGCATCCGCGCCGGTAAAGGCGTCAGTAACACGCCTTCGAGGAACGCATCTGCCCCGAAGTCCAGATCTGCAACGAAGGCTTTCGCGCTCTGCGGCGAAGTACCCAATAAACTCATAATATCCAAATTCATGGCCCACGTAGCTCCCCGGTTGCGTGACTGAGCACGCTAGCGGCTGACATAAAGTCAGGCATTCTTCTTTAGTAGAAACGACATTGCCAGTAGGCATGAAGGTGTAGCAAGAGCATTGTAGCCGTTGATAAAGATCTGATAGGCGCCCCCAGCGATTTCAAAAAATTGATGGAGATCGCGCTCAAGCCCAAATTAGCAAAAGCTTAGATAGACTTTTTTGTTTGCTATATGCACTTATACTGATGTCGGGAGCATTGCTAACTTGTTTGCACAGTAGCCGCCGTGGGCCGCATCGCGTGACCGCCGCATCGTCACGCCGCCATTCGAGCGCACGTCTCCTTCTGCGAGACCTCTA
>JAESFQ010000386.1_pt1 | contig 15942 bp, 7 predicted proteins | sample 9269431 | NCBI WGS metagenome assembly JAESFQ01 (sample SAMN14502588, study PRJNA617103) | algae metagenome | isolation source: Plectolyngbya sp. WJT66-NPBG17 and co-occurring heterotrophs from well... | place: USA: Mojave Desert, Joshua Tree National Park, California | collected 2006-08-06
GGGCGCAGGAAATTGGTCGTATGTTGAGGAAACCTTTGGCAAGTTAACTTTTTGTGGACAGGAGCGACCCAGATATGGACTCACGGGCGATCCGCTCAGGCTTGGGACTTTGGAGAGATCTGGGGGCATCTCGAATACAGCTGCTTGGTGCGGTGGAGCAATATAGTTGCCCTGCGCCATCCAGTAGTCGAACGATTGGGAGTCCATTGTGCTCGATTTGCAAATGTGTATAGCAATGACAGGAGAGTTGGTGTTTTCTCGTACGAAGCGGAAACGTGTGAAGATATGAGCAATGATTTCTTCCTAAGACTGGAGCTGATGTTGATTCCGCTGTTGTTGTGATGTCCAAGTACCGAGTTACTTCAAGTTAAGATACGTATGTGGTGGAGATGGCTTACACGGCAGTGGGCAAGCCGAGATCTTATACACTGCGCGGACGTCGCGCATGTCTCCGTTCGAACCGCGTCGAGTCACATGAGATGGCGGCCAGTGGCTTGGGCAGGGGTTCGTTTTGCCCATGCAATTATGCCCGCCATCGACTTCAACGGCCATGGTGGACCCTGAAGATGTGGCTTTCAGCGCCATACGTGCAGAAGATAGCTTGAATTGCATGCTCATACAGCTCCCTACCGGCACAGGCGCCCGAAGCACGGTCCACCAATGCAGCAGGCACCCCAGCTGTTGTTATTCTCGTCTTCGAGTGGTTCGCATAGCTGCACCACCAATGGCCATGGGGCAGGGGTCTGCATAAAGGCGTGCGCTATACTACTTCAAGTCTTTGATAAACGATTGGCATGCTTGCTGAGCTAAACCGCAACAATTTCCCCCCAACCAGAAGTGCAGTACCCGGGCAGTCAGTTGTCGTCGCTTTGGTGACAGTCAAAGGTGCCTGGTGTTGTCTTCCCTCGAAAACGAACCCCACCTTAGGATAATCGTTCCGCACACAATGCATGATAGGGCTGAATATCCCCAGGCTCGGCAATCCTTGCCTGCGATGGAGCATTCTGGTTGATCAATAGAGCCACATGCGCATTGCAGTGAGATGCTCACGCAGTTCAACATAGCTAGTATGTGGTGCACTGAGCGCAGGGAACGTTCTGGGTGACGACGTCAGAGCGATACACTGACCCAAGGTTACGTTCAGCTGGTCTGTTGAGCATTCGCTTCCACCGCGAGCCACGAGCCGAAGTTCGGTCGTAGTGAAGTGTCGTTCACGCTAACCGGGAACAGTGTAAAGTGCATTCCAATCCTGTCACCGCTCTTCCTCGCTCGCTGCGAGGAACCCCGACACAAGGGCTATTGATTACCACTGAAGTAACCCGCTCTGCCTTGCGTTGCGCCTCCTACCAGAGTGCCATCGTTCAGCCCAGCAGGATTCAGTATTGGACGCACGACGACATTAAAGAAGTGCACCTGTTGCATAGGATTGTCATGTCATACTTCGCTGGCTTGGTCAAGTAGAGCAACGTCTTCAGCAGGCCCTTTCACGAGCCAGCTAGAGGATAGAAGGTATTCGCAAGGTCGCAGGGCGATCGGTGAGTGTCGGGTGGAGCTGCCACTTGGGGTGCGGAAAAAGAGCGCGATCAGCTAGGGTGACAGCACGTGGAACGCTAATTTGGCGGGACACGTACGTAAGCGGGCTTGCCGTGACTTATCAGTAGCCTTGCCCATGTAACACTCCCAAGCGACCACCACCTTACATGACGGAATGCTCGGCGACGTGAGCTGATATACACCCCCCCATATTGCATCCGCGCAGGCTACATGATGCAGCCTGCTTGCGTCGTGGACGTCTCAAGGCAATCGATTCGTTGCACTGAACGTACACTGGTGCGAAGCCTTGCCTGCCGCGTATGGTGTGATTATTGCATTGCACAACCCACGTGGAAGAAAAACACCCCAGCCCTACGGCCCCCGCTGCTACGACCACGATGGACTGCTTACCCAAAGCAGTAATTCTGCAATTTCATCATAGTGGCGCGCTAGTGACCTACGCGGGAAGAACTGCCTGGGCTCTGCCTCCGAGCTTCTTTCGCGAAACGTATTCGTCGGCCGAATAACCACCTCCATCTTACTGTACGCATCCTTGACCGGATCCGCACGGGGGCTGTTCGATCTAACCTTGGACAGTATGGATCATCGGCCGATGCATGCGCAGTATCTTATCTGGTATTCCTTCTTTTCCCGATAGACGACATTTGCTGCCGTCGAGCACACTTGTTTAGAGCCCATGCAATTTTGGTCTTGGCGCTGCAAGACATTAGCTTGCCATCCGTAACAGGCAACACAACCTCTCTGCCCCGCTGCTGACACAGCCCATGCTCCGCAACGTAACCCTCCAGATTCACTCCTTGAACCTATGACATCTCGAGGCTATCTAACCGGCTAAACGGTCAGTAGCGGTAGAGGAGATGGGTTTGTGAAATGGCGGATATAGGCGAATTACAGGCCAACTGCATTTGACCCGCATCGGGGTACAGCCGCACAGAAAGCTTTACACAACACTAGACTGAAGCCGTCGAGTGTTAATGCAAATACTCTGCGTTATCTACGCGGTGCAGTTAAGGCCGTCCAATGGCCATAATGGTCACCACGCCCTCATTTGCAAGGTTATTTCAAGTATCACGGGATGTGTTCCAGGACCTTCAACATGCACAGCAGAAGATTGGCTGGCTCTTGTACAACACCGTCGCTCCCATGCTACGGTCTTGGATCAACGACCCCGGTCCTATTGGGTTTCTTTGCTCTCGGGTCATCTTATCACCACCCCAAAGCGTGGTAGCGTGGTAAGGCGCACTCCAGGGTCCAGCATAGATCCTCGCGGACACTAGCAGCCCTACGCGAAGCATCGCTGCTTTTAACTTCACCATCTTACCAAGCACGATCATTCAGATCTATCGTACGACATAGGGCCACTGTACGCATGCGAAGGTTTAACGGGTGACGGGGAAGTTACGACAGTGGCCGCCTGCAACACGCCTGCTCATCTATTCAGAAAGAGCGACCTTGGTCATCTGCCAAAAGCATCCTATACGTCAAAACATCTGCGATACTCTCTGGATGCACATGCGCATGTACCGCCTAGTAGTCTCTCGTAAGCCATACAGCACCAATGAGATTGCAGCCTCCATGTTTCCGGCAAGATCTGAGGCGAGTCCGTTTTCGGAGCTCCACGAGCAAGGTCTCACGTCAGCTAGTGCGCCTTCCATGCATATTCTAGAAGGTGACGGCGACTCCGCTGGGGAACTTTCGGACAAGTCTGTGCGCCGGGGCCTCGCTGGTCTTTGATGTAGGGCTGCAGATACGAAGTTCCCCCTTGTACGACATGCTTAACGGAGCTTCGTCGGTGGTTCTGCACATTGACGTCTGCAGCGGCCGCCGACTAGATAAGTACGAAGCTTATACACCCACCTAACGCCTTACACGTCCCTTGCACTACGTCACTACTGTGAGGCCTCGCACTTTGTCAGTATCCAACCCTGCGCACTGACGCAACCCTACACCTATCTACTGTCTCGAAAAGCTAAGTACGCATGGGCCTCTGTGCACGTCATTCATCTAGATTTCGCTATACACGGTGGCGAGCTTATGTGATGTACAGGTCGCCACTATTCACCCTCTAACATACTCAACAAGCAGCAGGCGGCCCGATTGTACAGCTTACAACTTTGCGCTCGTAACCGACTATCGGCCTCAGTTGCGGACATGACATGCTCCTCGCGTTACTTCATCATTACGCTTCAGATAGGACGGATACAAAAAGCAAATCGTCTTGTGAACTCGATACGGAATCTGTATTGGAAAGCTACGAGTATCTAAAATCGATCTCTTATAACGACCTTTGCCTTTGGTATTGTCGCTCTCCCTATCCACCATCAACAACCTAATGTATCACGACGCGCTGCACGATAGGTCTTCAGTCAGTAATTAGTGTGTGATAAATAGGCTATAGATGTCAAAAAGCATATTCAATGCATAGTGCCTTCAACCCGTGCTAGCTTCGCAAACATAAACGAAGCATCACAAACAGGAGGAGTGGGCGCGAACGTGTAGGGGAGCTAGTGTACGGGGTAAGGATTTAGATGCATGGAGCAAAGGATGGTCTGCGGCAGACTTGGGCGCAAGGTCTTAATCCGGTTGTATGGTGCAGTGGATCAGGCGGCTGATGTCGTTCCATAGGATGTCTGCTAGGGCCGAGGCTGCGTAGGCTAGTCGCTGTGGAAATCCAAAGTTGGATCAGAGTTGTGGGTTTAGATGTCGCATGGAAACCAATGTTGGTTGTGACGCAACGGCTTGGTGCTTGGAGATAGTTGTCGCGAGGCGAATCGACGATTGCTTGGGATGGAGTCGATCGGGTTGCAATGGGGCTTACCTTCACACTTCACCTCGACACCACTCATCTCCATGTGGTCCAATGACGCCGAACATCCCGGTATTCAAGTACTACAGGTCATTAGCTGGCGAAGTTCCAAAACTCCCCCTATTTGCGTTCCTGTAACGCTGTATCGCTATGCAAAACAAAGAAAAGATTAGGGTATACTCTATAGTGTCCATAATCCACTGCGCCGCTTGCCCAAGGGGTAGACAAGGAGGGCAGCCATGAACAAGCCAACAGTAATACCGATGGCAATCTGTATCATAGACGCAGCAACATTGAAGACAATGGCGTTCAGGCTGTCGGTCGTGGTCTGGGCGACGTTAGTGACAAGCTTGTGGTGTGTTAAAGAGTTGCTCACGTCGGTCGCTGAACCTGAACCCTTGATCAAGGCTGATGCTGTTTGCAAAGCAGAGTTGATGCTTCCACTCGACGCAAGAGAGCCCGGAACTTGGACGTATACTGCGGGTAGAAGCACGGCAGCTGCAACTCCGTGACGTAAACGACTGTACAAGTTCGCCAAGACACCGATGGTGAAGGCGCCAAAGGTATAGGCAATGGGCGCTGATGACGAGAACTTCATTCCAGCATAGAAGTTGACAATGTAGCCAGCAAAAGCAATAATGATCATAGCCGGCATCTGCTTGTACTTGGCCTGTACAGTGAAGGTCGTGAAGAAGACATAGAGCGGAACAAGAAGGAAGTTCCAGTATGGATTCATCGGGTCCTGACACCGAGTCGAGTTGGTGGCGTTAGAGTCAATAGCCCCATAAATAGCTGTGCCAACGGTGATGCCATATCCGAGAAAGAGCGAGTAGATGATAGCGAAGACGAGGCGGATAGAACCAGGGACGATAGCGCGAGACTGGAGCTCAAGGGCTGAGCTGAGCACTAACCACCCGGGGAGGATCAAAGCGATGGAGCTTTGTGCAATGGCCGAGAAACAGAAGAGGTTACCGTTGTTGATGCTGCCAAAGGCGCGCGCAAGGAAGCTCATGAGAATAGTTGCAGTAATCTCGAACACAGTGCTATACGTCTTGGACAGAGGAGCGATGACAAGCTGGAGTAGCCCAAGGATGATACCAAGTACAAAGATGATGGGCATGTCGATGGGGCGGGCTTTGAAGAAACAAGAGACTGCTGTGCTGGCTAGACCGTACATCAGAACAGTCAACCAACGAGGATGACGGTCCTTTGCATTGATAACCTTGTCCAAGCGGGCAAGAGCTTCGTCCAAGCTGATAACGTCGTGCAAGACCTCCTTGTATATGTCATGAGTGTCCTTGAGCTTGCCTAGATTAACACCTTGGGCAGTGCGAACGATCTTGACTTCGGCCGTGTGGGTGAGACTATCGTCAAAGGAGATAATCATACAGCCGGGAATGTAGAGAAATTGGCTGTTAATCTCGAGGACCTTGGCTGTGGTAGCAAGGTACTCTTCGAGGCGATGTGTAGGCGCGCCGAAGAGCATAAGAGCGCGACACATGCGTATGATGTACTGCTGTCGCTTGAGGATGTTTGCCACGTGTATCTTGATTTTGGCATCCTGGTCTTCCTTTGCCTTCCAGACCTTGGCGATGATTCCGCCACTGCTAGTCCGCTTGTGGTAGCGCGGGCGCATCGCAGCGTCCTTCTTCTCATCCGTGGGGTTCGCCAGCTTGGCCGAGGCCCCGATGAGGGTAGCCAGTGTTTCTGTCGACTGCATCGGCTTGTTTGCATTGTACCACTTCCGCTTCGAAGGGGTACCGGGGCCTGAAGAGGACGCAGGCCGTTGTAAGGGTGAAGTCTCACTGGCTTCGGATGAGGTATCAGTATACCCAGGTACGGGTGTCTTGTAGACTTGGAGGAGTTGATAGAAGATGCCTCCGTTGGTGTTGCCAGTGACAGTATAGGCGCCATCAGGATCCACCTCACTTAACGGCAGCGCATTGTAAGTTTGCGCATTGGGACCCTCAACCTGCGCATGGCCAGCGTTATGCGCGTTGAGAAGCTCTTCAGCATCGGCGGTGTGCTGATTGCTGGTGATTTCATTGGAACCAGATTCACTAACACGACTATAGCTTTGGATCTGTTCTAGGGGCGGCGCAGGAACTTCGACGTTGGCAGAGCTGTTGAACCTCACCCTCGTCTTGCCTGTTGCTTGCTCCGGCTGTATCGATTGCTCCGGGTATGTGGGCGCCATCTGCTGCATCTCGTGAGAGTCGACGTTGGTGTGTTCTGACGAATTGGATGAAGAGGGCTCCATTGCGGCTGGTGCTGCGTGGGAGAGTAGGGTGTCGTGTGGTTACTGTGTTTACTGAAATAAAAGAGAGCAGAGCATCAGTCGTCACAGGGGCGTCATGAGATTTTGAGTACCCCAACTACCAAGATTCGGCATTTTCTTGCTGCGTAATTGTCTTCGGACCGGTACTCTCCCAAAAATACATTCGCATTCGGTCGCGACTGGGCTGTGGATCCGAAACACAGGGCCGCCGGGTAGAAGCGATCAAAGGGGGCGCCGAAAAGGGAAGCAAACTTGCAACTGGGAGCCCGAACGCGTCGTGGTTGTGTGAGCAATGATGCAGTGCCAATGCCCGAGAGCATATCGTGTGTCAAGGAATCGCTGTTATTGGCGTGTTGCCTGACTAGACCAAGTCGGCTATATCCGTGCCATTACTGAAATATGGATCTTTGCATCAGATGCTCGAGCATGGCGCGCATCCCCGACTCAAAATGTCAACCCCCATGGGGCGTGCGCATACGCGTGCACTCGATCCCTCTATTCGTTGGTGGTGCATCGGAAATATACAACAAGCGCAATGACTCTCGAGTCATGCTGTGGCTGAGAGGATTCTCGTCAGTTGACGAACGCGAGGTTGTGCGAATGCGACATTAGCTTCAGCACATGCTCGAGCAACTACACTACTAGAACAATGCGGTGCATACGTCTACATGCTAGTGCAATGGAGACCTCGTGGGAGACCTGTGTGGCTTATGTGGCTACTTTGCAAGCATAGTAAGCAAATCTTCGTGCGAATTGCATGTGGGACTGATATTGACTTTGTACATCTACAACTAGACCATGACACAGGCTCACACAGCTCATAGCACATCCTTGACACAGATGGCTGGAACTATCAAGTCTTGGAAGCAGTTCACTGGTGTCTTATTATGCTCTTGTTTGTCGTTTTGGCTCATACACACAAGCAATCTCCTCGTACTTCTCTCCATTAACAATCAAGCTGATCCTACCCCTCTCTGTAAACCCTGCTTTTTGATAGAACGTTTGGGCAGCTTCAACAGTACTATCCAAGCAGGCAGGCACACCCTCTTTCTCGCACAAGTCAAGACCCCAGCGTAGGAGCAGGGTACCAATGCCTTGACGAGCGTAGTCAGACGACACGGCGAGCCACTTGAGATCTGCACCAACCATTAGTACTTTGCTAACTTATCCTTACGAACATAATGTCACCAACCATAATGCGGCGTATCCCCAATAACCTCGTCTGCAATTTGCTCAGCAGCCGCCAACCACGGCCTCAAGACACTCCAATCCGTGCCCTCTGGCAACCTGGAAGTTGGCGGGTTCCGGTCTTTCTCTTCCGCCATCACAGGATGACGCCATACCGCGTAGCCTACTATCTTACCTGGTGCGTCTTCCACTTCAGCGCCGTCGATGTGTCGAGCAACCAGGACCGTGGTCTTGAGATCTTGCATATCGGCCAAGCACTTCTGTTCGAAGTAGCCCTGGAAAGCTGTCCAGATAGCTGGAGTGGGATAGATGGCTCGCATGAGGATGTTGGAACTGAAGGCTTGGGCATTTAGGGCGGCGATGTGGACCGCGTCTTTGGGCTGTGCCGCGGAGATGGAAACGGTCATTTCGTTAAATATTGTCGTCCTAGGGTTGGTAGACGATTATCTTGTGGGCCAGGTTTTGGGCGCTTATCGCAATGATAGATTTACGAGGCTGTAGCGTGCCTCTGTGAATGCGGTCAAGCTGGATTCGACGGCCGCGGTTGGAGGGGTCACAGGGTCGCTCTCAGCCTTGTGTGACGGATTCTATGCATTTACGAGCAACAGAGCTTGGACAATCTCAAGCAACGAATGCAGTGGTAGGTACCGTTCGATCTTGCTGAAAAAGTTTGCCCAGGCAAATGGGGAGAGGGAGGCCCCTTTAAGAAACGGAGAAAATGGCATGCTGATCCGAATGGGCTACCTATCTAAAGGAAAAAAGTGAAAGGTTTGAATTGAGGCGATGGTTTGTAGCTTCACAACCAAAGCCCGTTACGACGTGCCATAGGAGATGCCCTCACCACCACCGCGCGCCGAAAATCTTTGGTGCAACCCTATCCTTTTTGTTCTCAGACACCAGATCGATCCTCTGATGGCCCTTGACATCCACGGCAAGTGTCTCATATTCGTACTCATTCTGGCTTGGTCTCTTGGTCAAATGTACGTGCACGACGCCTTGTCCCAGCGGTCCCTCGACATAAAACCTGAAGCGTAGATGCTCAGTCCCCCACTTGTCCGTTTCCTCAGTACTGCTGAGATAGCGATTGCGCGCCCATCGCGACCAAGAGCCTTCACCAAAGGCAGCAATCTCGGCGCCTGGACCCAGTAGTTTCTGACATCGAGAGTCCTGGCGTATGAGTGTTGTTGCGCGGTTGAAGTAAGCGGTCTTGGAGGAGGGACTAAAGACGTCGGAGAAGAGGAAGTAGCCTACGCCGCCCTGGGAGCCCGTTAGCTTTGCGCTTCCAAAACATACTCGGTGAGGGGAAGCTGTACTGTTGCGACTATGCCCACCAGGACCACTACAAAGTTGAAACTCTGCTGTGTAGTTCGCACTGCCTTTTCGCCCGGTGACAGATCAGACCAGCGGACCTGGCCCGTGTCACCTGTTAATGAGATGGATTTCCTCTGCGGTTTTGGCGTCGGACTGCTCGTCGAAGTGTGTGTAGCTTGTGCATGGTGGGTGGTGGAGAAGGCGATGCGCCCGATATGCGCTCTCCGATTCGAAGCGGGCTGTATACGAGGTAGGAGGAATGTCGGTCGCAATAGCGCGATGGCTTCGGTGGGTTTGTATATGGTAGCCATGGTGACTATGGTTGCATGTGGATGGCGAAGTTCAAGGTATGCGATGCGGAGCGGAGCTCGTGTGACGCCGGTCGTGAGGTGAACGCAGCCGCGGCTGCATGCTTGTGGCGGGTCGGTTCCTGGACCGGAACGCTACTTTTGGTATCGACCGACCACGCACGCTCGATCGTACCTTCAGACCCGACACTCGCTCTTCGGGCACGTATCTACACTACTGTCGTATTATAGAGCACTGTCAGGAGTGCACCGAGCAAGCTGGGATGAGTGCAAACAAGAAAAGTAGCCTTACCGGCTACCTCCCAGATATCCTCATGGCAGCTGCAGCAGTACGTCCATTCCCGCCAACGCGCCCCATGTGCTCCCCACACCCACTACACCCCTCACTGCCTTGCAGGGTCCATTCTGATATCCCTATAGCCACTGATAGCCTACTTCGTCATCCGCAACCTCCTCGCACGCCTCGACCCAGAAGCTCAACAAAAAGAAGAGGCCCGCGCCAAAGCCTCGGCCGCAACCCGCAAACTCGACGCTATCCTCACAAGCAAACGGCGGAAAAGCTATGGCGAATACGACAGTGAAGATGACGAGGACACTGAATCGAGGCACAGGCGGCCGAGGATACAAGATCTCAACCTGAACACCTACGAACAGACCATTGCCATGGAGGTTGTTGCGCCCGAGGAGATTCCCGTGAGCTTCGAGGGTATGTCACCAACTTACTTGAATCTGAGATATGGGCTGTGGAATCAAGCGCATTGGTGCACGCCAATTGGCACGCCTGGAGCCTGAGTCTCAACGGAACACTGACACCTTCCAGACATTGGCGGCCTCGACTCCATCATCGAAGAACTCAAAGAATCCGTCATCTATCCTCTTACCATGCCCCATTTATACTCGCACTCTTCCTCGCTCCTCAGCGCACCCAGCGGTGTCCTCCTCTACGGTCCTCCTGGTTGCGGCAAGACCATGCTCGCAAAAGCTCTCGCGCACGAATCTGGTGCTTGCTTCATCAATCTGCACATCTCGACCTTGACGGAAAAGTGGTACGGCGACAGCAACAAGCTTGTGAACGCTGTCTTCAGTCTGGCCAGGAAGCTACAACCAAGTATCGTCTTCATCGACGAGATCGACGCAGTCTTGGGACAGAGGAGAAGTGGAGAACATGAAGCTAGCGGAATGGTGAAAGCTGAGTACGTCTGCATGCCTCAGTTACCATCACATCTCACTTGTGACCAAGGAAGACTAACCATGCTCTAGGTTCATGACCCACTGGGACGGTCTCGCCTCCAGCACCTCCTCCGGCACATCCACTCCCCAGCGAATATGCATACTCGGTGCCACAAACCGCATCCAAGACATTGACGAAGCTATCCTCCGTCGCATGCCCAAAAAGTTCCCTGTCGCACTCCCCTCTGCCACGCAACGCCATAATATCTTCTCTCTAATTCTACGCGGCACGAAAATCGACCACCAGAACTTTGATCTAAACTACCTAGTCCGTGTTTCGGCTGGCATGAGCGGCTCGGACATCAAGGAGGCGTGTAGAGACGCGGCCATGGGGCCAGTGCGCGAGTACATTAGAAGGAAGAAGGCAGACGGCACACTGAAGAGCAGTAAAGGAATGGCGCAGGGTGATGTGCGCGGACTGCGGACAGAAGACTTCTTTGGTCGGGGAAAGGGTCTACGCGAAATGGAGTCGGTGGACGATACACGCGAGGAAATGAATGCGCGCGTCCGAAGCAGAGTGCACACCACATCGGAAGAATCGGAGGAAGCGAGTAGCAGTGACAGCACAGCAAGCGGCGAAGACGGATTTCGCGACTCGGCGTACCAGGGCGCTGCGAACGAAGCCGTGGTGCGGTAAAGCTGCTTCTATTGTGGACTGGCATCAAAGTGTTGTAAAGATTTTGTACATGTCGGGATATTACGAAGGCGATGCGAACGTATACATGGGCGCGGCGTTTCTATGGGCTAGACAATGTGTTTCTTTTTAAAGCAAAGGAGGTGATACCACGTCACATTCTACTACAATCAGCACAATCACAGCTTTGGTCATGGCACCTGCTGAACATGTACATCATTGTATCATTTTCCCTTACCGTCCGTACGCTTCGTGTAGCAATCACACAGCCAAGGTCCGGTTGCAGCTACAAAGAAAGGACACCCCAAGCAAAACTCTTTACTCAGACATCTACTTCTCCTCCTCACTCTCATCGCTCTCTTCTTCATCTTCATCTTCTTCCTCATCTTCGTCTTCCTCGGCATCCGCAGCGATTTCCTCATCGGCATCTTCCGCCTCTGCCTCGTCTTCTTGAACCAGAAGATCCTCCACAGTTCCTCCTTCCTTCTCCAACCGCAAGTACTCGTCCCATTCGGGGAACATCTCGGCATCGCCCTCACCGTCCTGAGGTGGCGCACCAAGGAGTCTAGCAACCTTTGTCTTGTTCTCCTTCTCCAGAGACTCCTTCCATTGCTTGACAAGCCCGGGGGTGGCGCTTGGCTTATACGTTTGGGAAAAGAGGACAGCCTCGGCAAGGCGGTTGGTCTTGACGAGTAGCTCGATGCACGCCTGGACATCGCCAATTTGCCAGAGCGCAGAAAAGGCTACGTTGTTTGCTGTGGCGTTCTCGGCCAAAGATGCCAATTCGCGGAGACCATCGCTGTCCGAAGTCGCGCTGTAGAGGAGCAGAAGAGAGCCGAGATCCTTGGCCTTCACAAAGCATTCCTGTGCGAGCTTGACATCCCAATTTGTGAGGGCCGCATCACCAACCGTCTTCCACTTGTGTTCTGTATCCTGCTCGCGGGCAATCGCAACAGCCTGCTGCAGGTCGCCAAGAGACAATGCAAGGTCGAATCGGTGTTCAGGGTCGGTGGCGACCTTGAGCGCCATGTCCTTGTAGCCTTGACCTTCCAAGAACCGAGCGATCTTGTTGTTTTGATCCTTGGGCACGGAGGGAAGCGTCTCCTCAGCAGCTTCGAGATCACCTCGGAGGATAAGCGTTTGGTACTCAACAACGGCCAGAGACAGTGCGAAAGAGACCACATTGACATCCTTGTCGGCAATGTAAATTCTGGAATCGCGAGGTAGGTACCCAAGGACGTAGTGCGGCGAGTCGAAGTGGGAGATAGTGTATGTTTGGTCACCAACAAGGTAGTTCAGGCGGTTTGTGCTGTTTGTGTAAATGAAGCAGTCCCCAACCCAGGTACCGGTGCGAACACTGTTTATCATTAGCTCAAGGTTTCAGTCATGCTTTCTTCTAACGTACCTCTCGTTGATGTCGCATACAACTTCGAATGCAGACTCAGCACCATCTTCGTCGACTTCGCCGTTTTGCACGGCTTCTAAGTAGTTCTCCCTGGAGTAGCGAAGGACGTAAAATGTGTCTTCTGTTGCTAGAGTCACGAGCTCTCCACTCTCGGACCAGTATACGCTCTTGGGCTCGACCTCTATCCGTCGGACCAGAGCGCCAGAGTCCCAGTCGAACAAGCCAATTCCGCCTTGACCCTTCACACCCAGGAGCACGCCGCCACTCAAGCCGTCAGCTGAGAAGCCAACATTCAGAACACTTCGCTCCTTGAAATTGCGGAAGATCTTTACGCTGGTAGATGATTCCCGGATGGCGTAGTCTTTGTCGTGTTCTTTTGAAGCCCAGCAAAAGTCGAGCGCGCTGCCAAAGGCTTGGTTACGAAGAGCAAGCGCAGTGTAGATGATGTATTCGCCATCGCCGCATACTGCTACGAAACGTCCATTGGGTGAGTGAAGCAATGATTGTGGGTAGAGCTCAGTAGAGCCGAGATCCTTGCTAGGAAGGGAGAGACGTTCTCCATCCTTTAGCTGGTCGCTACCCTTGATCACAGACGTGAGAATATCGTTGTTCTTCGCCCAGAGCAACTTTCCGCTGCCGTCCATGCTGACAGCTGGCTCTTCACGGCCCATGGTGATGACTACAGCGCCGTCATCGAATCCAAGCGCAACGCCGTTCCTTCCCTTCTGGTATGATACACACCATGCGCGCTCCAAGCCGTAGTTGAGGGACTGTTCCAACCGGTAAGTCGACGAGTGCCAGATCTTAATAGTGCCATCTTCAGACCCAGAGATGATGACAGGCAGCTCGGGGTGGTACACGGCGAAACTGACGTTAGATGTATGGCCTTCGAGTGTCGCGATCAGCGCTTTTGTGGTGTAGTCCCAAACCTTTACCGTCCGATCATCCGAAGTTGTGAGGAGGTATGGCTTGTCCGACTGGGGGTAGTAGTCGATGAAGTTGACGCCCTTGGTCTCGTGTGCCTCGAGGGTAAAGTTGGGGGTGGAGCTGCCGAGCGACCATATCTTGACGGTACGGTCGAGACAGGCGGAGGCGAATGTGTTGGGATCTTTGGGATTTATCGCGATGCCCATAACGTAGTGTTGGTGGCCAGCGAATTCTTGTACACCTGCAACCTGTCAGCGTGCGCCATGGGTTTTTTGCACAACAGCTCCACATGCATTTCCACGACTTGTCCCAGTCCCAAAGCTTTATAGTCATATCATCCTAGGGCCACATCAGCTCGGTCCTTGCGTTACTCTGACTCGTTACGTACACTGGCAGTAAGAACGAAAGGTTGTGTCGGGTGGACGGCGATTGCGCGGATGTAATCGGGATGTGCCTCGAAAGATGTGACCTTCTCGGAGGTGTTGTAGTTGTAGACGCGCAATTGGAAGTCATCGGAACCTGAGTGTTCATGGTCAACTTCTCTTCCCAAATCTCCAGGTCGCTCAGGCTTTACCAGCCACTATCCAATTCTTCCTTGCGATGAAGCGACCGGCGCGTACGGGTACATCGGTGAGCTCGAAGGTTTTGACAATCGATTGCGATATATATGACCAGATATGGACGTGTCCTGCCCCTGTCAGCACTTCGCCTGCGTCGTGGACTAGCAGCTATGCATACCACTGTACAAGGTGGTGAGGATCCATGGCTCGGTCGGGTGAAAGTCTTGGGGGAGTTTTAGCGGTGGACATGTTTAGCAAGGCTGCTGCTCCTACCAATGCCTGTAACATGTTAGTCAACGTTCTGATAGTGAAGGTGTGTACGTCGAGGCTGCTCACCTTTGACACGCTCCGATCGCGCGAAGAGCTGCCTCTATATTCATGCTCAAGTCAGATTTGGTCTTTGCTATGAAGGCACGTAATGGCGCATTGTTGCCTACCTTTACGTCTAGACGCATTGTTGTCGCTCAAGTGTGTATTGCGGAGGGGTGGATTATGGGAACGTGGCTTTAGTAGCCAGTCCACAGATGCGCAAGCAGACGCCGAAAGACTCAAGACGACGTGAACAGGGATCGATGGTGTACAGGCTCGAGAAGAGAGAAAGGCCGTCACGGGAAATGCTGGCGTGTTACTGCTTGTTCCCACCCGCAATGTGTTCGATGTTCGGCGGAGCTGCGCCAAGACAGCGACAGGGTTTAAGTCGCTACTTCCAAAGGCGGCAGGTTCTGAAAACCATCGATGGCAGACGAAATGCGCAACATTACCGCCTCCGCTAGCTGCACGGCAGTAGATCATACGCCGCTGCTCAAAGGCCACACATTCACCACACTACATTACCAATGCCCAATACGGGCAGTCGATGGACGTCAATGCAGCTGTTGCCGAGCCATGTGGCTTTGCGTGTCCATGGTTCATACCACGCAAGTTCCTTGTGAACAAAAAGTAAGTCAAGTTTTCTTTATTCCGCCCCTATGACTATATACTCGGAACGACAGCCTCCCCACAAGTGCCCCCTCTACGCTGCCGCTCATGCATGCACTACGCATAACGAATATATCGACTGTCCTCCAAACCTTTCACCCGTGGCACGAAATGACCATTCCATATATCGACAAAAGACGAGAGAAAAAACGGTCTAGCTTGACCGCAAGCGTAGACTGGTATCTTAGAAGAGAAATACAATGAAAGGAGAATATATGTTAAAGTGTAGTGTGTAAGTTTATCGTGGTGTAAGCGAACGTGTCCGAACGGTAAGGATGAGAGTTGATTCGCGGCTAGACCTTATGAGTATACTAGCTTGGATGGGGTGGGTACAATAGATGGTCGTGAATATAGGACAAAGCGGGTCGCCGTAGTGTGAGGACATTCGAAGGCATTTCGTGACAAGGCATGCTGCTAGGTCACCCAAGTCCAGTATATGTAACAACGACACAGGCTCAGCGTGGAAAAGACAAGGTCAGCAATGTCTTAGTTCCAGCCAAGAGAGTTCTCGGCCATGACCGGAGCGGAGATTTGCTGCGTTCGAACACTACGGCCTTGAGTGGTACTGCTGCCTTGGCTGCCGCGACTACCAGGTGTCATTCGACCATTGCGAGCGCCGTGCATCCAAGCAGCAGCGCCACCCGGAATCGAGCCGTAGGTCATGCGGCTTGTGCTGGGAACAGAGCTTGACCGCTGGTGAGCCATGCGCTTGTTCCTGTATCGGCGAGCGACAAAGAACATGGCTGCACCGTAGGCAATGGCA
>JAESFQ010000387.1_pt1 | contig 15932 bp, 15 predicted proteins | sample 9269431 | NCBI WGS metagenome assembly JAESFQ01 (sample SAMN14502588, study PRJNA617103) | algae metagenome | isolation source: Plectolyngbya sp. WJT66-NPBG17 and co-occurring heterotrophs from well... | place: USA: Mojave Desert, Joshua Tree National Park, California | collected 2006-08-06
ACCTCAATCGAGCTCAATGGCAACTCGTGGGGTATATTACAGGAGATGGTCGCTGTCGCGCTCTTGACCATGGCCATCCGCGCCTCGGTCAGTTGCCACCTTGCACTCTACTTCGTCTCCGCTACCTATGCCGTTCTACTCAACCTGTCCTATGCCAAGGCCTACCATGGAGATCGTCCTTTTGTTTTCCCAGACCCATACAGTCGAGATAAGGACCTCGGGCCCTTCGTAAACATGCAACCGATACGCGCCCCGGTCGGTTCATTCCCTCCCCCGCTCCATCGCCTACCGCTTGGGCCGCATGAGCACAGGGTTGTATCTCTAGCCAGCTCAAAGCACACTCTCGAGGACCAGAATGGCGACATCTGACACGCAGCATCCTCTTTCTGCAAGTCTTCCCTAAGAGGGGTTTGCACACCGACGTACAGCATCACTCCGGTTAAAGTCTACCATCGGCTTACAGCTTTACCACCTTCTCTAGAATCGATAGTTAGATTCAACGCCTCTCGCTGTCATTTGGTCGTGGCGCACGTTTGGTCCAGCACCTCTTGGCAACCAAAGCAGCTTCCTCTTTAGGCTACGCTATCTACCAATCTCCGTCGCCGCGAGAGGAGATCCCACTTTAGCTCGCACTACATCCGCTGTAGCCCCGCCGTGTTTTCGGCCAGCATGCCCTGCTGTATACTGGGGTACACCAGCCGTAGCTCCATCTTCCCATGCTCCGACACAAGACGGAACGCTTGCCAAGCATCACACGCGTCTGGGCATACATGAACCATGGCCTGCAAACTTCACTCCCAAGACTCTACCAAGGCTCGCCCAGTCCTCTACTGCATACAACGCCACCTGCCATTGCTTCTATACGGTCTTGGTTGCTAGTACTAATTTTCGGAGTACCTGCGATAGGAAGGTATGCTCGTGATAGCCATTTGCGGCGTTCTGCACGTTGCGGCTTTGTGGCAGTTCGCTGCGTCCGAGAATCTGGTCCAGCGAGAGGGATATGTATAAAATGCAGCGACCTGCTCCCAGGTTCTCGGATCATCATCAACTGCCAATCGTCAATCCGCAGTCTTGTTCGCAACAATGAAGTGGGCTACTATCACCACGGCTTTGCTGCCTTTGGTCGCGGCTCATGGCTTCACCCACGAGCAATATGCATCTGGAGAGGTCATGGACCTCATGATGTCTGGAAAGGAGGCTGCATGGGCCAAGCAACGCGCTGCTGGCGCCTTTGACAGCAAACGCTGGAATGGGTTCGCACAAAAGAGGGTCAACAAGAACAAGATCGAGTGTAAGAACGGCCGCGTGGAGGCTGTCAAGGGAGATGCCGACCAGACCTACAAGGTAGGCAAGACTGGGGTCGATTGGACTGCTCTCGGCTAACAACATTACAGTGCAAGAACATTGACCTATACGACTTCAAGACACACGAGGAACTCGGTGATGCAATTGGCGACGGAAGCGGTTCCTGGGGTTGGTCGCACAAGGGCCGTGACTTTGTAAGTAATCCCTGCTACCCCACACCTACTGAGCCAAAGCTGATTTCAATTAGATTGCCATTGGTCAGACTTACGGTGCCTCCTTTTCCGAGGTCACCAAGGACGGCCAGCTCGAGTACCTTGGTCGTCTTCCTGCCAACAACGACTCCGTCATCTGGCGTGAGATCAAGGTTGTTCGTGACAGCCTCATTGTCGGCTCCGAAGGTGTTGGTCACCATGTTCAGGTCTTTGACCTAAAGAAGCTGCTTAAGCTTTCCCCCAAGAAACCCTACACTTTCGACATCAAGACCGACACTGCTCTCGTCGACATCAACCAAGGTATCAAGGGCCGTACCCACACTGTTGTTGCCAACGAAGAGAAGAACTATGCCGTCGCCTGCGGTGCTGGCGGTCGCCCCGGTCGTAACGACACCTGCGCTGGTGGACCCATATACATCAACATGGACGACCCCACCAAGCCTTACGTCACGGGTTGCAGCGGCCAAGACGGCTACACCCATGACGCTCAGTGCATTGTCTACCGTGGACCGCACAAGAAGTACTACGGCCGCGACATTTGCTACGGCTACAATGAGGACACCCTGACCATCTACGACGTCACCAACAAGGTCGGCTTCGGTAATGCTGGTGCCATCATCTCCCGCACTCCCTACGTCGGAGCTTCGTACACTCATCAAGGTTGGGTTCTTGACCCCATGTGGCAAACCCACATCGTCATGGATGATGAGCTTGACGAGGGCCAAATCGACCCCAACCGCACCGCTGTTAACAGCCCTGCAAAGGATGGTTTCGCCGTGACTTATATTTGGGATATCCAGAACCTTGAGAAGCCTGTCGTTACCGGCTACTACAAGACCACCACTCGTTCCGTCGACCACAACCAGTACGTTTACGACGGTCTTGACTACCAGTCCAACTACCAGGCCGGTCTCCGCATCCTCGATGTCTCCAGCATCCCCCGCTTCCCCGACGGCTCCAAGGTCAAGGAGATTGCCTACTTTGATGTCTACCCTCCGGATGATGTCAAGCCCGGTGGTGGTGACGCTCTCTGGGACGCCGGTACCTGGTCTGCCTACACCTTTGAGTCTGGATACGTTGTTATCAACACCATTGACCGTGGTGTCTTTGTTGTCAAGCAGGCAGATGTCAAGGGCAAGAGGAGGGGCCGCGGTCAGTACTGGAACAAGTACTAGATCGACATTATGTAGATGCCATGCGCGGTAATAGCGTAAAATGGTAATAAGTAATAATGCAAGATTCGAACAAGTCCTCGAATGTTTCCATGCTTGAGTAGTCTTACAATTTCGTGAAAACATGAATGGTACCCGATATGATTTTACCAGCAACCCTGTAACATGACTTCGGCCCACTTTTCTCCACAGTACTCGTAACAGTGAGTAGTATATAACCACCCGCCATCTTCGGTCCTTTCATTCTCTCTTCCATTCCACTTTAAAACGCCAACAAAAGGCACATATTCCACGTCTCCACAAAAGATTGATGATCTATTCATGTTTGAGTTTCACTCCGAAAACTCGGCGTTTGGTTCTGCATGTCTCGACCACAAGCCTTGGCCAACATCACCTGCTTGTGTTGCTCGAAATCAACAATGTTCTACTGGTTTTACCGTTCCGATACAACATACGTTGGAACGATGACTGCGCTTTTGCATGAAATGATCATCTCCATAGATTGTGGGCATAGTAAATATGGTAGTGAATCATGCCATGTGTTGTTGCGATCCTGAGAAGAATCACATTAGGGATATATAGCATTGCCGATTCATGAAGACACACGATCTCAAAAATGCCAGGCGAGATGTGCATTGACTTCCGAAGTGTGATGTGTCAAAAACCCCGAAATCTAATACCCCTACTTGCCCATGGACTAGACCTCACACCGAGAACCAGAACAAAGAGAACATGTCTGATACAAACAAAAAGACTGTACATGACGATATATTATGTGATTCTTTCGAATCCATTCGTGATTGGGTATATAAAGTCCACTGTGGTCTGCGCTCTCCCTGTCTCTGGATAATATTATCCTGCAAGATCTTTCAAACGTTTCGCAGTTTCAATGAACGTACTTGCATCCCACCACATGTAGCCGTGGCTTTGCCTTCTGCCGTCAAAAAGCAATCTCGAGAGCGTTTCAAAATGAGCGTGGCAGTTGTTCGCCGCGTCTCATGTTCCTGGACTTCCGTGAAAGGTGACAATTTCCCACATCGCTACCTACAGATATCCTTCAAACTATATCGTCATTCAATTAGAACCAGTACACCCCTTCCGTCTTCCCACCTTCCTTCCCAACCTTCAACTCATCCAAGCACTTCTTGAGTCGCTTCGCAGTCGCCTTTCCATATGCCTCGCGATCATTAATATCCGGCATCTCTCCCGTCCAAGTCACGTCGGTGCGCAGCCACAGTATTTTGTGCTCCCCGCAAGCCTCTTTGATCTGCGCAAACATTTCGTCGTTGAAGCCGCCTCCAAGAGCTACAGCAGCAGGTCGCTCACCGTAGTTTTGAGAACCGAGGTTGGAGGAGCTGTTGGGAGGGGTCTTGGAGGAGAAGAGAAGAGGAATGGAGGAGATTGCTTCCTCTACGGAGAGATTTATATGAATCACTGAATGGTGGTGTCAGTCACATATCATGCATCGTGGGCGTAGTCGGACGGCTCGGAAATATTTAAGCGTACCATCGTATTCTGGCTGTATGCCCTCACGAACAGTCTTTGCGATAGTTGGATGCCTACCACAGACGACGATTGGGATAGGCGACATTGCGGATGTGTAGAATATTGGACGCAAACACGGAAATGGCAACCTTTGCACAATGTTGACAACGGTCGATCGAGGTATGATGTGGGTAGACGTCTCCTGATCATGAAAGCGTACTATTCGTGACATAAGCATCCGACGTCTAGATGTAAGCTGACGTGAGCCTGGCTTCGCGTTGTAATGCTTCGGGGTTATCGTGTCTAATTCCGGCGCATAGCCAGACCTTATCTGAAAGCGATAATGTTTAAATGGACTACCGTTGCTAAGGTTTCGTTGCGTTTGCAGCTCTGCTACGTTGGTACTGCGTATTATAGAACGCGAGGAGAGAATGCATTGCAAGCACCGCCATGCCCACCTACATGGCAAAAAACAACTGCCACACACAAGGATGTACGACGAGCTTCCGGTGTGTCTACGCAGCAAGACAGTCAAAAAGACTATTGAAAAGCAAAAAGATACGTTCAGGGCCGAACCGGAGTCGAACCGGTGGCTTCGGGAAAATTGCGGTTTTGGTTAACTGCAGTCCTACACTCTACCACTGAGTTACCGGCCCGTGAGCTGTTTTGATGAGATATGGTGAAATGTATCACAATATAGCGACAGAAATATCAAGACGAGTGGTTGTGGAATAATGTGAGGATCTCTAGATGCAAGCTTGGCGTGCTGTGGTGCGGTGTTGTGGGGCAAGTGCTGAGGGGCGGCAGGTGCGAAAAGAGTTCCCTTTCAAGGCTGTTTCCTTGGCTAAACAACAGGTGATACCCAGGCCTCCAGAATCAAACATTGATTAGGCCGATTGCGTCTGTTCACAGCAACATTAGTTGTATGCCTTAACATCAGCTACAATTTTTCATTCTGTCTACAAAAACAGTAGTTGTATGCCTCAACATCTGTTATGATTTCTCGTCTGCATCTTTATTTCCTAGTGAAGATATTCAAGGCGTATTCATTGTGTAACCCGATTTCCATTGTTCGTATGTGGGTATCATCTTCCTCTAAAATCTCCTATTTACACATCTCATGCATCTAAAACTCCAACTCCTCAACTTCCATCCCACACTCCTCACACCTCTTCTTCGTCATGCCCGTTTCAGGGTCAAGTACGCTCCTACCCCACTCGTGCTCATGTCTATCGTATCTGCCTCTAATCTTCTGCCCGAACTGCGCATCGCCGTTGTCGCCTGCTAACCGCGCCCGTTTGTAGGCTTCTACTCTCGTCCTCTTCTTCAAGTCTTCGAGCTTGTTCTTGAACTTCTTCTGTTTTCTTTCCTTGCTCACGACCTGCCTTTTCGCATACTCTTCATCCAACGCCTCGGCTGAACCCCATTTCTGCGGACTGAAGGCGTATGCTTCGACTTGGAGGCGCAAGAAGAGTTGCATAGGGTGGAAGAATTGTTTGTGCGGGTTCGGACGTTCGAGATGTGGCAGGAGTTCTTCGTCTTTGAGTTCCGGGTCGGTCAGGAGGTAATCGTCTCGCGCTTCGGTCTTCGTAAGCAGGGAGTATTTATCCGGGAGCTTCTCCTTGCAGATGTTGCATACGCCGATGCCGAATATGTCCTGCCACTTCCAGTCGATCTCTAGACTATTGCATTCTCGACATTTGCCCTTGACGTCGCGCCTACCGTCGCCATATTTGCCTTTGAATGTACCACTCTCGATCTCAGCGTTCTCAGCCGCCTCAAGCAATGCAGCCTCCTCATCCTCTTCTTCTTTGCCATTAACTGTGTCAAGGATGGAGATTCCGGGCTCAAATGGTCCAGCTCTGTTGGCCCGGAGCTTCCGTCTTATACGCTCCCTTTCCCACTCCGCCATTGTCACACCCTCTGGCTTCTGTTCCTCTTTTTGCTGTCCTTTCCACATAGCCTTATTATGCGGGTCGTCTACGGTGCTCAGGAAACCACCCTTTGTGTCCGTCATTTTACTGAAGTCGTATTCGATGAAGTCTGATCTCGCATACTTCTTCGCCGGCTGGATATAATCGTTTGATGGTGGCTGTATGAAGCCATTTTGATCGCGCTTCTGGGGAGATGCAGCAGCAGCATTACGAAGCGTTGCTGGCGGTTGCGCGGCGGTGACTGAAGAGTATGCGCGTTTCGTGCCTGCGACCGGCGCAGGCGAAGGTTTCGATGCTTGTGCGTGTTGTGCCGCCGCCTTTGCCCTCAGACGAGCCTCTTCCATGCGCCTGATTTGCTCTGGAGTGGGCGGATTCGGCGGGAGCCTGCCCGCTGAGCGAGTCGCTCGTGGTGGCGTTGACGGTCGTCCAGACATATTGAGATGGTGAGAAGGTGGAGATTTGGGTTATGGTACGCTCACTCGTACTTGTTTCGATTAATTAAGAGGTGCCTGGGCGGAAGGCTACTGAAGCGCGCAGGTGGCGAGCGTCCTCGGGGTTAGAGTAATGCGGAACCCGGACCCTTGTTCCTGAGCAATGATGTACGCCAAGAGATCCACGATCTGCACTTTCGGATTCGCGTCTCAAATCGCAATTCCCATGCCTAAGCAATTTGCAAAATTGTGTACAGTGGTGATGGCATAATCGTGTCATGTGGAAAAGGGCGGTTTGCCGTGCTGCGCCCTTACCAATCCACTATGACTCTTAGTCGTGGCTGTGACCGGATCAATTCACAACGCCTGTCATGACGAACCCACACTTCACAGAGTAAATGTGACACAAAAGTACCCCTTATTTTATAGATCGGTCCTTCTACAGTGTGTTCTTAGAAAAATCCCTACGATTACTTCTTCATCTCAAAACATGTCAAACGCGAGCACACGTGCGCACGTGGCAAGCTCTATAGCGGCCCCGCTAATCCCTACCGCCGATCTCCAAGAAAATGTCCAAATATCAACAGCAGAAGATAGCGAGTACAGCAGTGACGAGCCTACCACCGCAGCCGCTAGACGAAGGAAGCGCAAACAGCTTCGCAAAGAAGACCGCAAGCAAGAGAAACAAAGACACGACTCCGCCCTTCCAACGCCTGCACATTCCGACACCGAGACACCAACAAACCAACCCCGCAAATCTCCGAACAACACATCCAAGCGGAACTGCAAGCCTACCACTGAGACGGACAATTCGTTCCTAACCATACCACAAACGCCAACCATGGCGAAACCCGCCGCTCAAACCGCCTACCCACTCCTGATAGCCTCCATTGGCAACCCAGGTGCAACCTACGCAAATACTCTACATTCCGCGGGCCACATCGTCACCTCGGCCCTCTCACAAGCAAAACGCTACGGCCCCTTTCAAAAAGGCATGTCAGGCCTCGTCTCGCGACCCCCGACCACACACATGGCGTTCAGCTTGACCGGGTACCGGAGAGTGGCCACAGACAAGGATGCAGAAGACGACTGGACATTCTGGCAATCTACGTCATTGATGAATATCAGCGGGAGCTCAGTTCAGAGAGCGTACAACGAGTGGTTACGGGGCATACGGCAGGCTGCCGGGAGTGCAACGTTGGAAGGGAGACTGGTTGTTGTGCACGATGAGCTTGAGTCTGCGCTGGGCAAAGTCACGATCCGAGACGGTGGAGCGAGCGCAAAAGGACACAATGGTATCAAAAGCTGTCAGCAAAGTCTCGGAGGTGTCAAGTGGTGGAGAGTAGGTGTTGGCATAGGGAGGCCGGAGAGTAGGGATCCGAATGTGGTGAGCAAGTACGTGCTGGGCAAAATGACATCGTATCAGCGGGCTCAATTAGAAAAAACCACGATACCGGTTTACAAGGCGTTGGAGGATATCGCCGCAGGGAAGAAGTAGGACTTTTTCACAGCGCGATGAAGCATTTTGGATGGCGTTTGGGATGATACCCATTTTAGACGGTAGAGTGCTCTGCATTATGCAATGTATGAATATTCAACTGAACACTGTGAATGATAAAACATGCAAAGGTATTGTGCGATGAATCAGAATCCAATGTCGACGATAACTCCATACTCCGATAGAAATGCCACAACACACTCATACAAAACGCCAATCAACAATCAAGAACCAACAATTGTGGCACCGTTCTTCCTCAGCCTCTTCCTCTCTTCAAGCCTTCGTCTTGCTTGTTCTTTGCGGTCGACAGGTAGCATCTGGCTGCGATCATGCTTGACCTGCGCAGAACCTTCTGCATGATGTGCTGTGATCCTCGAGAGGTCGAATTTGGCGTCAGCGGGTGCGTGGTGAGATGATGCGTCGGCCTTCTTGAGCGCGTCAGCCTTCGACTCGTGTAGCTTCTGTTTGTCGTCCTTCTTCGATGTGGCGGAGGTTATCTCAAGCTCTGGAACGTGTGAAGACTTCTCGGTTGCACGTTCTCTGCGTCGCGTAGGCTCAGCTTTCCTATCCATCTTCTCAGATGCGATAGCCTTGTCATTTAATTTGGTCGTCTCCGTCGATTTCACATGGGATACAGATTTCGATACTCGATGTTGCCTTGGTGGTGGATTCCATTCAGGGCGTGTGTATGGCTGGCCCGTAGAGACTGGCAAAGCCATTTTGTCCATCTGCATTATCGAACTATTATTCATGTCCATCCAGGGATCAAGACCTGGTGATGGCATAGGCAACGGACTGGATGGCGGGATTGCAGCGGGCGACTTTGGCGCATTGTTCTCGTCAGTTGGGTCTGGCCTGCGGATTTTCAGTGGCGATCTCTGCGGCTGCTCTTGCTGAGGCTGTGCAAGCGCCTTCTCCAGAGTGACCTCAAAGGGACGTGCCGGTGCACAGGGCGACCTGCCTAGGATGATGGAGGCTTCACCCTCTGCTGTTCCTAGTCTAGACGGAAAAACTGGTCGATTCAACGTATCAGGGATGGTACCACGGCGGTGAACGCGAGGTTTAGGTGACGCATTCTCTTTGGTAGACGAAGCCATGCTGTTGTTTGGAGCGAATGACGTCTCTGGGTCCACATCTAAGCCACGCGTGGGCGATCGTGTGTGACATCTATTCGCATCATCGTATATCTCAAATGGAGCCTTGTTTGCTTGAAGCTCGGAGGGCGGTATCGAGCCTGTCGCCTCCAGAACTGTGATTCGGGCTTTCAGCGCTGCGATTTCGATACTCGACGACATGCTCTCGGCCATCGCTTGACGTAGCCGTTCTTGGAGATCCTTGTTCTGCTGCTCCAGGTCTCGCTCCCGTTGTCTGTATCGCTTGCGCTCCTGCTCGAGTTTGGTAGATAGTTCTGTGGCTTCGCCATCCTTCTTCATGGCGAACTTCTTCGCAAGCTGCTGCTTGGCAATTACCTTCTTCATCTCTTTCTCGCTCTTTTCCGCGTAGCTCTCGTATTGCTCTTTCCAATATTTTCCAGACTCTGAACGCGGGGCACCCAAATCTATTGTAATGTCGCTATCGTCTCTTGCCTTGGGCTTCTGCCCCGATTTCGGCTGCGTGGTGGTTCGCGCGTCAAGCAGGGCCTCGGTAAGACGGGTACGTGGTCGTTTGTCACTTTCCGTGTCAAGCTTCAGGTGTGTGCCAGGTGTCCAAGGACTTGGAAACTTTCCAGGGCAATCGCTGGGTATGCCGGTCTTGCCAATATTGCCGCGCTTGCCTTCATTATCTACCACGTGCGACCCAAACGACACCTGCTTCCTTCCTTTGCTTGCGGTACCTGGTGTCATGAGGATGCCGCCTGGCTGTTTCGATGGTGAGATGGGCGGGCCATTGTCTTGCGGTGCGGGGAGCTTGAAAGCCTTTGCGTTTGCTGCATCTATCCTCGCCTTTCTCTCGCTCTTCTTTGAGGCATCTTTCGACTCTTCGGGTGCGGGCGTTCCGAATAAGGCATGTTTGAAAGCCTTGACGGCGAACTGATGAGCGGGCGTCTCAGGAGGTTCGATAAACGTGGACTCGTAGTTGTTTTCTGGAACGGTTAGCAAGTCGCAGCAAGCGCGTAGCTCAGTACGACGTACCAGGCTGGAGATCCTCTATTGCATTCGTGATGCGCGGACCCGTAATCCACGAAAACATGGTGAAGCGTGTACTGCGGTTGTGGGGCAGAAGGAGAGACTACGGAGGTTGGTGAGAGTGATGGCGATCTCGAATGCGCCGCGTGGATATGGTCTTGCGTTTGTTTGGCGGGTTGTTTACTCACGCAAAACGAGGGCTGAGAGTGGACTGGACGCTGTCGTGAACTTGGTATAGTCGCAGATGAGTCGCAAACACCTCCAGAACAGCATGAGATAAGGTGCTAGCGCATCGCCGAAGTGAAAGAAGGTGCGTTGCTGTTTGTTGTGTGTGCTGGCCATTTTCGAGACATGCGGAAGTCGCGTCCGGCGGCTCAGCTGGCGCCTGCAGGGATGGCGCAGAAGGCACCCAGGTAGCGGGGTTTCGCCAACATATCGCCCCCACCGACCGCTACTTGACATGCGCTGGCCATGAAGTCTCTACGCATCGTCATTCCCATCACATTTCATTCACTGCAACCTTTACAAATCGACATGTCTGCCGTGTGAAGGGCAGCAGCTACGGCTGCTAGTCTCTCCGTCAATACCCTATATGACGGCCTATTCAATCATCCACCAGTAGCCCACTATGGCACCGCTCAGAACACCAAAGAACAAGAAACAAACGCATGATGCATCCATGCCGATGCGAGACGATGGGATGGGCCCAACGAGTCCGTTCGGGGATTCGCGACCGCCGCTGCTCTCGCAAACGTCCGAAACTTACGAGAAGGCACAAGAAGATGAACGCGAAGTCTTGAAGGCTGTGTTTATGGACGACTTTGTAGAATCAGAGGCCAAAGGAGCATGGAGCGTAAGTGCAGATATCTCACTGTTGCTGCGTACATTGGACTATGAGAATGCTCGTTTTGGATGAGTTGTACCCCAAACACTAGCCTGGGATGTATTCGTTAGACTTTGGTTCATACAAACTTGAGCCTAACGACAGTGTATCCTTCAAGGCGTGTTCATCTTTTGCGTATAACTTATCAAAAACGACCCTCTTCATACTCTCGACCTGCGATAACTCACTCCCGGCTCAGGCAAGCGCTAACTAGAGTCTAGAAAACCACAGATCGCGTATTGCGTCTCAAGTTGACGTCTTTCTCCAACGAGAAAATTTCGGTCACGCTTTGTGCAAAGCTTACAGCTACTTACCCCAAATCGCTGCCTGAATTTACCCTGGAAGACTGCGGCAGCCTCAGAAAAAGCACGTGGGATAGGCTCTATTCCCTGCTCAAGACCCGACCTCGTGAACTGATAGGCGAGGTGATGATCTACGATATCGCAACCGCTATCCAAGAAATACTCGAGGACGAGATTGCTGTTCGCGAGACTGACGGTACCTACGAAAACTTGGACGCCGAGCGAGCAGTGCAAGAAGCGGCTGCGGTCGAACAATTGAAACAGCAAGAGGAAGAGTTACAGAAGAAGCGCGAGGAAGAAAAGGCCGAGGAAGAGCGCCTTTTGCAACAGATGGTAGGCGATGAGATGCGTCGAAAAGACTTGATGGCAAAGCGCAAGAAGCACCGTGTGTCCGCAATCACTCCGCCGTCGTACTTCCCCAATGCGGAGAACGTCAATTATATTTCTTTCGATAGAACCATCACGATCCAGCACGAAGATACCACAGTCCAGTGCAACGGGGTCGAGAATCCGCTTCCTTTTCGTTCTGGCCCCCTGACCGAACAGCTGCTGGTCAAACCAGCAGGGAGCTCAACAACATTCACGCTAGTTCTGAAACGCGCTCGGGTTGGTGGAGGAAATGCTGCAGCTGGCCCGCAGCTGAAAAAGGCCATTATGGGGTTTGAAGACGAGATGGAGGAGATCAAACGACTACGACAGGGAGCCATTATGGCGGTGCTAGACTTCAAAGTGGAGCATCTGCCCGACTCCGGATGGGAGATCAGTGTCCTTATGGATCACGCCGACAGAGGGAGTTTAGGCGAGCGACTTGCCGACGATGGTCCCGTACAGGTCGCACGGGTTCGTTCATGGACCATTGAGCTCTTGGAAGCACTGGACTTTTACCATCGTAACGGAATAGTCCACAAGCGCGTTCATCCTCACAACATCTTGTTCAAGAGATCTTCCGGTGGCGGTATCACAGTACTTCTGGCCGATGCTAGCTTTCAAGAATCTCTATACCGCCTGCAAAGCCTATGTCAAGATGTTCAACCGACGAAAATCTTAAGGTCGTTCTACTGGATAGCACCTGAGCTCTCACAGGATGCGCATCACACTCGCAAGACAGATGTATGGGATTTGGGAGTTACTTTCCTCCAGATGCTGTTTGGACTTGACGCACCGGAGAAGTACAATTCGCCAAAGGAACTGTCCGATGTCCTTGGTTGCTCGGAACCGCTTCAAGAAGTCTTGCGCAGATTCTTCAAGCCCGACCCTAAGAAGCGACCGTCTGCCTTCGATCTCATCCCGTCTGAATTCTTGCGCGACGATGTAGATGTGTACGAGCGATCTTCTACGCCTGTGCGTTCCAGAAACTCATCGACTTCATTGGGTCGTTATAGGCTACGGAGAGAGTCTTCATCCGGCGTTGTTCCATCCTATTCACGATACGCCAATGACTGGGTCGAACAGGGTCGCCTGGGCAAGGGCGGGTACGGTGAGGTCGTGAAAGCCCGCAACAAAGTCGATGGTCGCCTTTACGCCATCAAGAAGATCAAGCAGAAGTCCGCAGCAGCACTGAGCGAAGTCCTTTCCGAGGTTATGCTGCTATCACGGCTCAATCATAGCTGTGTAGTCCGTTACTACACTGCCTGGCCAGAAGCTGAAGCGGACGACTATGACTCTGCGACGTCGGATGGAGATGAGTCGGACTGGGAGTCGGACGTCTCCCCAGGCACGACAACAACTGATGGCGGCGTTCACGGAAAAAGCGGCGGTGGTCTAGACTTTATCAGCTCCAGTGGGTATCCCAAAATCGAGTTCGGGTCCGACGACGAATCAGAAGACGACGTCGGCGCAGTGATCTTTGGGTCTGATTCAGGTTAGTGATGTTTGATACCAACGTTCGCGTCTATCGCACGCTAAATTGAACTAGAAGATGAAGCCAGTCTGGAACCACTTTCGCCGGCAGTCAAGAAACGCACCATGTCGGATTCAATGCCTGCCAAGTCGTCGAGATCGATTCTGTATATTCAGATGGAGTTTTGTGAGAAGCAGACACTGCGGGACTTGATTCGCACAGGTTTGTACGACGATCCAGACGAATACTGGAGATTATTCCGGCAGATTCTCGAAGGGCTCGCTCACATCCATGATCACGGTATCATACATCGTGATCTCAAACCCGACAATGTCTTCATTGACATGGCCAAGGTCCCCAAGATTGGCGATTTCGGACTAGCTACGAGCGGACAATATCAGAGACCCGATACAAAGTCCTCCAACGGTACACAGGACGGCGGTGACATGACGCGAAGTGTAGGCACTGCGCTTTACGTTGCTCCCGAACTGAGCTCTAGCGTTACTGGCGACTACAATAACAAGGTGGACATGTATTCCATGGGTATCATCTTTTTTGAGATGTGTTTTCCTTTGAGGACTGCCATGGAGCGCGACAAGGTCATCCGATCATTGCGTGAGCGAAAGCATGATCTTCCACATGAGTTCGAAACCCCCGAAAAGTCGTTGCAAGGTGGCATCATCAAGTCTCTTATCAGTCATCGCCCTTCGGAAAGACCCGGATGTACTGAGCTTTTGAGAAGCGGTAAGGTACCTGCTCAGATGGAGGACGAGGCTGTGAAGGAAGCTCTCAAAGCCCTTTCAGATCGCAATTCGCCACATTATGCCAAGATGATGGCTGCTCTTTTCTCACAAAAGCCTGACACGCAAGCAAAAGACCATGCTTGGGACCTCAGCGCGACAACTCAGACGATAAAAGCCAATGACGTGCTCCTACAGAATCTTGTCAGGGACAGATTGGCCATGGTCTTCCGGAGCCATGGTGCTGTTGAAATACAACGTCAGGTACTACTACCCTGGTCTGATCATTATGCCGACAGCAACGTCGTAAAGCTATTCGACCCTTCGGGAACCCTGGTACAGCTACCTTATGATCTGACTCTGCCGTACGCTCGTAGCATTGGTCGAGGCGGAGTCTTCCTGGAGAAGACATTCACTATCGGTCAGGTCTACCGTGATAACTACACTGGAAGCGCTCCACGTAGTAACGGCGAGGCGGATTTTGATATCTTGTCGTATGACACACTCGATCTTACCTTGAAGGAGGCGGAGGTTCTCAAGGTTGTTGATGAGATCATTGACGAATTTCCTTCGTTCCGGTCGACGCAGATGTGCTTCCACTTGAATCACGCCGATCTGTTAGACATGGTTATGGACTTCTGCAGGATCAGCGTCCCAAAGCGCGCAACGGTTAAGGCGGCCCTTAGTAAGCTAAACATTGGGAAGAACACTTGGCACTTGATTCGGAACGAATTACGATCTTCCGATATTGGCATCTCATCGACCTCACTGGACGACCTTGCGCGTTTCGACTGGCGTGACACACCAGAAAAGGCGTTTGCGAAGCTGCGGAGACTGTTCGAAGGCACGAAGTACCTTGAACGAACCCACGTCATCTTTGCACACCTCAATTCCGTTATTAATTACATGAAGCTGTGGAATGTAAAGCGTAAAGTCTACATCAGCGTGCTGAGCAGCTTCAATGAGAAGTTCTACTCTGGAGGCATTCTCTTTCAATGCGTCTTTGACACAAAACAAAAAGAGGTGCTTGCTGCAGGCGGACGGTACGACAAGCTAATCGAAGAATACCGCCCCAAAGGCTCAAATCACGCACACCCAGCGGCTGCATACCATGCTGTTGGCGTGAACCTAGGATGGGACAGGCTCGTCAATTCCATGAGTCGGTACATCAAGAAACCTGAGAAGTCGATATTCTTGCGGAAACATGCCGAAGAAGACACGCCATCTATCTCGTGGATGCCACGACGCTGCGATTGCCTCGTTGCTAGTTTCGATCCCAATGTCCTCCGCTCCACTGGTATCAAGATGGTAGCAGACCTCATTGCCCATGGCTACACTGCCGAACTCGCAGTCGACGCGCACTCCATCGAAGACATTCTACGTCACTATCGGGACGACAGGCATAGCTGGGTCATCGTCATCAAGCACGGCGTCGCGCCTGACAAGCCCGAGTTAAAGGTCAAATCCATTGCGAAGAAGGAAGACACGGACTTGCGCAGCGCCGATCTCTTTAACTATCTCCGCAACGAACTTCGAGACCGTGAAGAACGCGAAGGAAGCGCAGCTCGCCTAATCAAAGCCGCACCACCAAGTTCAGACAACGCTTCCAAGGCCAACGTCGACGTTCTCATAGCTCAACACCGATCCAAGAAGAGCAACAAATGGTCCATTGTCGAAGCTGCGCAGTCGCGATCGGCAGATCTCCTTTCCGCGTTTCAATCCGCACCCATTGCTGCCATCGAATCGAAAGAAGAAGTCATGAATCTTCTCAAAGAGACACGCCTCAGCGACCCAGACTCATGGCGTTATTTCATCCAGAAGATGCCGCTCGCTGAGAGGAAGTATCTGCAGGAGCTGCACGATCTACTACTAAGCTACAGAGCAAGGTGGGTTGAGAGTAAGGGCGAAGGTGGAACAAACAGAGAAGGAGCTGTAGGAAAGGCGTTTGTGTATAACTTCCGGACTGGAGCATGCTTGCTCTACGACCTGGAGAGTTGATAGAGA
>JAESFQ010000388.1_pt1 | contig 15926 bp, 10 predicted proteins | sample 9269431 | NCBI WGS metagenome assembly JAESFQ01 (sample SAMN14502588, study PRJNA617103) | algae metagenome | isolation source: Plectolyngbya sp. WJT66-NPBG17 and co-occurring heterotrophs from well... | place: USA: Mojave Desert, Joshua Tree National Park, California | collected 2006-08-06
TTTGTACTATGTACAAGCCTAGGAAAATTTTGCGCTAGTCAAATAATTTTTTTAAGGGCTGTATTAGTCGTGAACGGCGACTACGCGCTGGGGTACCTGGTGCAACCTTTGCGACTCCTACTACAGCTGTATTAACTCTAATACGTTTCTGACGCTTTAAAGCTAAATTATAAGCTTTTAAAGCTTTGCGCTTACCCTTTTAGGGCAATTGTATAGCTTTTTTAGCGTCGCGGAGCCTCTTCTGGTGTTGTTTCTCAGCTTATTCTGCAGCCTTACGCTTTCTGCTCTCCTCCTAACCTCTCTCCCGCTTAACACGCTTCGCTTGTTTTAACTAAAGCTTGCAGAGGCGAGCTGCCTTATTAATCTTGGCTTGCTTGGCTTTTTGAAGCTTTTTAAGCTTGGTTTATTATTATTGTAATGCCTAAGTATCCTGAGCTTGTTTTACGCTTTTAGGTGACCACCAAATAGCTCCTCTATAATACTTAGGATAGTTATCAAGCTATAGGGTGTAGGACTTATTATCCCGCTTCTTCTTAATGGCTAGGGAGTTTCTAAGACCTCTGACCTCGCCGTAGAGAAGTATATTTTAAGCTGCAATATGGTGCAAACTTCGTTGAAGCTTCTTAACGTCCTTGTTGCTCTGATTCTTTACCTTACGGCGTACAATTAACTTGAGCTTAAGCTAATCCTCTCTGGAGAGTACAGAGGTTAAGCTGCCTTCTAAATCTAATGCCTTCTTAGCAAACTTCTTAAGTACAACCTCTAGGTTAGGTAGGTGTATACTAGTTGCTTTAAAGGACCTCTTAATAAGGAGAGGTTTAAAAACCTTGCTCTAAGACCTCTAGAAGAGCGGGAAGAAGTCTCCTTTAGCTATATTAAGTATCCCTTAGCTGTCTTAAAGGTATTCAGCTAACTTAGTTAAGTAAGCGTTCGCCAGAGGTTTGAACATCACAACGTCAAGCGGTTAAAGCGTATAGGTAGCGTAAGGTGGGTATACAGCCAATAGGATCTTGTGGTCATAGTAGTAATTAATAAAGTCCATAGTAACATAGGATCCATAGCCGTCAAGAAGTAGTAATCAATACCTAGTTAAAGCATGCCGTCTAGTTTCTCTCTTAAACACCTCCTTAAGCCAGTGTAGCCTAATATCGTTGTTGCTCTAGCCAGAGGGTGATAACGTAGTAAAGACTAAGTGCTCCCCTGCTTGTACAGCATTAACCTAGCTTGTTTAAATAGCTCCGTTAGCTCCCTTAAAGATAAGAGAAGGACTTAATACTTTGCTATCCAAACAAATACAAGCCACTACTGTTATCTACTCACTTAAGCCATCCTCAAGCGCTTAGCGTACCCCTTTTCAATTGTAGAGTGCCTTAGAGAAGATACGTTTTGTTCTGCTAATCTTTCTAAGTTAAAACCCCTTTTTATCTATATTAAATATATAGGTAGGCGAGAGGTTATACTTCTCTATCTTTTTATGCAAAAGCTTAAAATACAAGCTGTAGTTAGCTTCTAAGTTAGCGTTGCAACGTAGTTTGTTCATCCTCTTGCTGTAGGCAGAGATAAGATAGTTAGGGTGCCGGTGGATAAACCAGGAAACCCAGGATTCTAAAACCGCTTTTCCAGCTAAATTTAAAGCAAAGCGTTGTATTATTAACCTCGTAGGTGGCAAACGTCGTTCAGTAAGCGTATCAATGTATCGTATGAGCTCGGTCTCGTGTTGTGGATGGAGGGAGAGCTTGCGCACGCTATAGGCCTCGGTTTCGCCCTTGTGTCGTCTCATCAGCGTCATGCGTGCTACACCATACTTTTTCGCGATTGCTTGGTACGAGAATTCATCTCCTGGTTCGCGCGATTCGATTTCTGCAATCGCTTCTTGAATCGGATCCATATTGGTTGATTTATGACGCGTTGAAGTTGTGCTGTTGTGGTGGTGGGGGTGCTCAACCAGCGATGGTGCTCATCGAACGCACGGGCACTGTAGCGCGTCTGAAAGCCGCACGGACGTTCCCGCCGCTCGCTAAGCCAGGGAAAACAGCGATTCATGAGGTCATGGTACGCTTCCCACAACAAACGCTAACGCCAGCTTGCGAGGGGAACATCGCATCCTCAACTCCATCTCCAACAAGCCTCACCGAAACGATGCCTGACCCACGGACATACATGGACATGGCGCTGCCGCTTGTGAAGACGCTGCCCGAGTGCGCCGACTACTTCAAGACTGTGGAACCGTTCCTACCTCAATTCTATGACCTTCCGTACAAGGTTGCAGCGCACATCACTGACCTGCACGCGCTGAAAGACCTCTATGTTAACACCAACCCGCTCATGACAGCATTGGCATTCGCCACCATGTTCGTCACCCCCATGGTGCTTGCCGTTTCGGAGATCAACCGCAACTACTCGCAGGTTGACCGGCTCTGGAGTTTGCTGCCTGCCATCTACAATGTGCACTACGCAGTATGGGCCCACCTCAACGGGCTCCCTACAATGAAACTGGACCATGTCATGGCTGTCTCCATCATATGGGGTGCTCGCTTAACTTTCAACTACTGGCGCAAGGGCGGATACCAAGTCGGTAGCGAAGACTACAGATGGAACATTGTCAAGGACTACGTCGGTGGACCTGGCATGTTTATCTTCAATGTCACTTTCATCTCGCTTGGACAGAATGTAAGTACCTTCGCATCATATGCTATGGATATAGATGGATACTAATCATGGTAGATTCTTCTCTGGCTCATCACCACGCCCACGTATGTCCTCCTCCTTGCGAACCGCCTCCAGGGCAACGAAATCACATCCTACGACTCCTTGTTCGGCCGCTCCATGGTTGGTCTCGTGGTTCTCGAGTTCTTCGCCGACCAAGCGCAATGGAACTACCACAAAGCGAAGGGCGCATACCAAAAAACCGCCAAGGTACCGTCCGATCTGAAATATACGCGCGAGCAGTTGGACCGTGGTTTCAACACGACTGGTCTATTTTCCTGGTCGCGCCATCCCAATTTTGCAGCTGAGCAGGCCTTTTGGGTTTGCTTGTACCAGTGGTGCTGCTTGGAGACCGAGACCTACGCCAACTGGACAGCTGCTGGCGCTTTTGGATACCTAATTTTGTTCCAGGCGAGCACCTGGCTGACCGAACTGCTCAGCGCGGGCAAGTACCCTGAATACAAGGTCTACCAGGAGCGCGTTGGCAAATTTCTTCCAAAGTTCGGCACTAAGAGCATGGAGTTGCCGCAGTCGGAGAAGGAGAAGCAGAAGGTCAAGGACGCGAAGTCTGGAAAGGGTGCCATGAAGACCAAGTAAGGATGTACGCAACAACTATGGCACCAGTGCGAGATCTCCGGCTGATGAAGAGGCCGGATAATGTAGGATGGCTGATGTGTGTTCAGTCTGGATGAATGGGCGGTATGATGAGGGGAATCTTTCGTGATCAAGCTCCGATCAGGATCTTAACACATATACAACATATATTAAACTAGTATAATAGACCCACGTTTTCTTATCTCATTCGTTGTCGGTCAGTCCTGTGTCTCCGTATGAATGCGCGCCTACGTGAATCTCTTCGCAGTAACATTGCCACTGCCAATGGTGCTCACGTCCGGCGCACCAACGAGCGCCAGATTCTCAATACCAGCAACGCCATACAGCGCTGCCGCATTCGTGCTAACCCATGTAGCTTCATCGACGGGGATAAGCGCATCACTTCCATCAATCCTCACCCTCGCCCACGAGGCATTCGGTGCAAGACCGTCCTTACTACCGTCGCCCAAAAACTCTGACCAAACTCTTGGTACGAGTGTCGCGTTGTTACGATGATTGGCCACATAAGCAGTGAAGCGTGAGTGACCCTGCATCAGACTGAGATTGCCAAAGTCCTTGCCATAACGAGCCCTCTGCTCAGCCTTCCCGGCGCCGTAGTAGTAGCAGTAGTCCAAGAATGCGTCGAAGAAAGGCTGAGTAAGATTCTTCTGCTCTGCACCAAAGTGGTCCATCAGCTGATCAATGGTCTCGAGAACACCGAAAACACCAGACAGATGCGACACGGTGACGTTGCCGGTGTTGTTCGGGTCCGTAGGCGGCGGTGCCCACGCACCGGTGAGACTGTTGTAAAATGCTTCACCAGTAGCGAATCCATTCTTGAGCTTTGGGTATGTCAAGATGGCCTCTACGAGCTTCTCACGAGACTCTTCCCAACGTGGTCCGCGACGCTCCCACTCAATAAGGTATGCTTGTGCGATACCCGCCCAGTCGGTTCCAAAGTTGAGGAACAGTGCTTCCGGATCGGGATTGTAGACAATACCCGGCTCTCGGACTTTGCGTCTTGCGTCTACGCGAAGGAAGGCTTTATCAGCATCGATGACCTCACGCACCAGGTCGCCAGTCCGCTCGTCACCTCCAGAGATGTAGTAGAATGTCTTGCGGTAGACTGGAGTTGAGATTCTAGCCTGCTTGGCGCTATCGCTCCAGTGCTGGACGCCGTGACGAGTGCCAAGGCCAGTAAAGTTGCCCAGATGATACGAGTCAACTTCCCCTCCATGGCGCACTTGGTCGTGAGCGATTTTGTAGGCGTCCGCGCGGCCGGTACGGAGGAAGAAATCCCAGAAGAAGAGATCAGGCGACAGCTCCGAGTTGTCCCAGGCATAACCACCGATATCGTATCTCCACTGATGTCGGTCGTTATCGTACGTATGCATGATGTCTCCGTGATCCCAGAATCCGTACCAGCGACGCTGCTCGATCTGGTCTTCGTAGAATTTGATGAGGAAGTCCATGTTCTTCTCGATAGTCTGGGCTTGCGCAGAGTCCACAGCACCGGGCACGTCCCAGTAGGACCCAATCGCCTTGGTGTCACGCATGTACGCCGGCTCAGGGATGAGAACGGGTGGGTCGTTGGTGAATTTGGTGAGTGTTGCAAGGTGATCAGCGGATGGAGTGGTGTCGAACGCGTAGATGTAAAGCTCGTTGGTTCGGCCCAGGCCATAGGGAGTGTCATAACCTGATTCCCAGTCCTCGTATGTGATATCCAGAGCATCTAATTGTTGCTTGTAGGTGTCTTGTCCAAGTCCGTCGTGGTATGGGCGGATGTCCATAGGCCCGGCCTGGGGGCTGTATAACCACATGGTGATTGATCCTGTATCGGTCGCGGCGTTGGAGATATCGAGACTGGTAGGGTACTTCTTCCAGAAATCACGGAGGCCAACAGCAAGACCACCAACTGTTGCGCCACCGAGATATGCCAGGCCTCCTGAGCGTGTGCCTCCTGGGATCTTGACCCAGCTTTGACCAGCCTTTGTACGCTTCTTGAGATTGAAGCCATCTGAAGAAAGTTGTGTCAGGCGGTAGTCGTTCCATGTCGGGATCCACTGTAGACGAGTTGTCACCCTTTGGTCCCACGTAGAGTTAGGTGGTAGAACAGTTCCATTAAACTGTCCCGATCTAACGTTAGCGCCAGGGTCTCGACGCAGACCAGTAACGCCCTTGACGGCTTCATGTAGCATTCCGCCCTCAACGCCCGCAATTCGGATATGGCGATTGTAGAACTCCTCTTCAGCAAGGGGCACATCGAAGCGGATACCGATCCCTGACATGAAGTCTTTGTACATATCTCCGTCGTAGATAATGGTGTGGATGACGCGTATGGCTTCCGAGTTGGCATAGAGGTAGAAGCGAACGGTAAAGGGGATCCAGTCGTCATGAGCAGCCTCCCCGTCGATAGTATGGATGCCGTTGACCGTGACTAGTGAACGAACAGTGTTTTCCTCTGATACGGTGACATTCGAGATCTTGCTGGTAAAGCTGAAGTAGTCAATGCCGGTCGGCTTGCCATCTTCATCGTCATCGGGAGTACCACTTTGAGAGCGTAACACGAGATGGCCGTTGCTTCCGACCGTCTTTCCGCCGGCCTCAATGCTGGATACCAGGACATTGCCCGATTTAGGAAAGGTTGCTGAGACTTTGCCTGTACTGACTACGATATTCTCGCCAGAGTCGCTAACTTGGATGCCGTTACTCTGACGCTTGAATCTCGAAGTCGATGAATTGCCTGCTCCAGAAGCCGTAATTGTGTATTCGTTGGCAGGTGAGTCGCTGGCTCCAAGTGCATGTCCCGTCCACTTCAGCGAGCCATCCGGCCAGTAGGCTGTAACCCACGACTGGAGCTCCGCATCTCCGGAAACTGTGAAGGTCGTTGCGTTCGCAAGGTGCTGTCCACGAGGCCACGGTAGGCCAAAGGTCACACCAGCGAGGTATTCTGGTGTGTTATCGATCCATTTGACTTTGACTGAGTCACTCTGAGCGGTAGCATAGCCAATAAGGCCAGCTAAGCCGATGAAGGCGCTCAACATCCTGAAATTAAGCAAAGAGTGGAAGAAGTCGCAACCGGATGGAAGGCTTGACCTGCTCCTGAAAGTTCGACATGGGAGCATTTTGTACTTGTATCTTTGACCCAGATACCCGGCTACGGCTTGACTGCAACGGACCTTTACCCATCTAATATCCGGCCTGCCATGTCACTTGCGGTAGTATACCCGTCGGCTAGCCTGCACGCAAGAAAGGGTCCACAGAGCGTGATGTACATGGTCCCAAACCGGTTTGGTTTGTGCTAAGCGAGCCCCGTACATGATAGTTCGGGGTGGAGGTTGTGCGGAGGTAGGGTTGATCTGCATGTTTCTAGTATAGTAGGCAGGCGAAGCCCTCTCCGCAATTTAATCTCGGGGTAAAGACGGCCGAACTGGTGGTTTTGGGGTGATGCAGACGGCAAGAGCACCGTCAAATCAACAAAAAATGCAATGCCCGTAAAGTTACAGACGCAACGGAAAGGCTTGTTTGTTATTTGTCGGCAACTTGGACAAAAAATATCAAAAACATACAACAGCGGGGATTCGCTAGTGGTCACCCACCTAACTACTAATCCGCCGGTATTTTGCTTAACTAGGGCTGAGCGGACGGGAAGCCGTGTATTCAAGATCCTATGGTCGTATGTGACAGATTTGGGTTTGGAAGAGTATATACCGCCCTAGCAACTCACTTGTCCAGGACTAAACAGCTAGGTTTAGATGCGACCTAAACAGTCCAGGTATCGCGGGGGTGGCACCCCACTTCCTGGCGGATATCTGAATTGCGGTGGACATGTACGATGAAGATGAGAGAGGAGGTATTGCGCAGCTTTCGCGAGGTCGAAAGGGAGGACGCATGTGCCACACGAGCGCGTCACGACTGTGCCAAGAACCTTAGCTGGCCACGCGCTACGCCGCTCCTCATCTTGGAATGCGACATCTTCTGGGCATCGGAACAACACACGGCGAAATACTTTCCTGCGAACACCCAGTCTCCCCGCGATTGTCGATCTCACTTCAATAGCCCTGGTCTACTTCGTGAACCTCAAACCATTCCTGCTTGCCTATTGTCGCCCCATTGTGCACCGCCTTAAAACATGCTGGAAAACCTACCAGGCGGAAGACGCGACAGACACCGACCTAGCTATTGCGCCAGTCAAACGATATGGGCTTGGGAATGAAACTTCCTGCGGCAAAGATCGAAACGAAACGACGGTGACGTCACAACACGCGGCCTAGTCACCATCGCAATTCTCATTCGAATTTGAGCGGTCATGAGAAGCATACAAGAATATGTACCGGGTTTGATTGACTAATCAAGGTGGCCTATCGAAAGACAGAGTTTCCATGCACCAACGCAGGATGGCGCAGCAAAACGCTCGTATACGCGATACGTTACTCGCCAAATAAAAGTGAAACATCATTCCATGCTTTTCGCAAACAGGGTCGTGCAAGATCGGAGTTTCTCACTTGCTACCAGTACCATTGCCGCTACCGTTACCCTGACCGGAAACGCCGCCACGGCGTCCGCCTTCTTGTTCGTATTGGCCATATGTTTCTGGCATATTGGTTGGTTTGCTGGGATGAGTGTTTGTAGTAGAAGGTTGTAGTAGGCGTTGCAGTGGGTGAGGCAGTTGGTTGAGTTGTATGTTGTGGGTTGGTGTAGCTTGGGTAATCTATATATAGCGGGTGGTGGAGCAGCTGTTGAGGCATGATCATACGGGGTGAATATCAGCTCCTGTGAAATCACATGACTGTGAAGCGGAGGCGATGCAAGCATGGGGCTGCGTGGGGCGAATGATGTCCGTGAATGGTACTGCTCAACACATGTTTCACCATAAGCAAGATCTTTAGGAAGATGAAAGTCTACTAAAGTCTATTCCTGAATCCAGTAGATTCGCCGACTAGGACTACTACCACGAGCTTTGCTCATACACATCTAGTAGATGATGTCTCCGTACTCCTCTTCAGCGAGGATAGAGTATGTCTTCTCCTCGCTCAACTCTTGTGGGCACTCCTCATAGTCATCGTATAGGGTAGCATTGAAGAAGTTGCACATGTCCTGGACGATAGGACGAGCTTTGCCGAGATCCTCGAACGAGCAAGTGCCTTTACCACCGAGCTCGGCCGGGAAGGCGCAGGGTTCGATCGCCTACAACAGTATTAGAAGTGAAACCAAATAAATAAATAGGCTGATTGTAGATCACTTACAGCAGAGTAAACGCTGTAGTTGATGCAATGGCAAGTAAAGTCATCAGGCGCACAGCCGTCCGCTTGGTTGGCGTGTTCCTGGCACTGATGGAGGCACTCAGGCATCCAGGTGCTGAGCTTCTTGTTGTCCCTAGTATCTCCTCATTAGTACGAATTTCCACACAGTTTGTAAAGGACTAAACATACAAGCATTTATATTTCTCCATGTTGCCCTCTTCTTCAGCTTGGGTAAGGTTGTATGTATACTTGGCGCTGGCCGCAGTGACAACGGAAAGAAGAGTGGCGATTTGTGCGAAACGCATGATGATTCTCGAGATATGACGACGTTTGTGTAGTTAGTTAGAAAGTTGATGAGTGAAAAGTGATGCTTGATGTTGTACTATGATACAGTGAGGATGCTTCCCTTCTTATACACAGACCTTGAGAGGACCCTCACCTTTCGCAGATGAAGTCAAAGCGCTGTATGCAGGTAGCCGAAACCTGCAGCATTGTACCATTTTGTCCCAACACTGCGCGTGTAATGTTGATCTATGCAGGAACGTGCTCCTGCGTTGAGCTAGAGTGTGTTGGCACAGCTGTCAGGTGGTTGTGTCGGTAGAGTTTCCGAGCCCTGACACATCTCTCCACAAAGCGGTATACACGTTTATTCGGCCGGAAAACATCATCATTGGGGTGGTGGCTGTATTACATCTGGCGGTGACGGCAATTTCAGCCAAAATGGATGACTGATCAAACCTCTCAACACAAACAATCCGAGACAAAACAGCTGGCAAATGGCTGGCGAATGTCGATTAAGGAAACGGTGGGGAGATTTGTCGCACATCATACATCAGTATTTCATAGTCGGAAATGCGCTTGTGTCACGATGAAGACAAGATGAGGGGAGAAGAACTGGGAGAGCTACGGGCTAGCCGCCGAATCGCGAACGGTGAAAATAGCATGAATATAGCGTTTAGCAGTACCATGGAATGAAATGATGCATTGACATTGTAGCAAAAGAGGGGTTCAAGGAAAAAAGAAATATCTCGCGAAACTGGCTGGGTTCGTGAAGCAGCGGGAACCTTGCGTATACACGCGATTTCGCATCTGATGCGGTGTGTGAGAAGTACACGGCTGACCGACTTGTGCGTTTGTGTTGAGGTGATGGACTTGAAGTCCAATGTCCCTGTTCCTAGACGGGTTACTCCGGATGTCAAGCCGAGCCTTTCCGAAAAGGTTTAGTGTTGAGCTTCGGGACCCCGCATCGCGTCGAGTGAATGCCAGATTTGAGGTTTCCTTGCTTGTTGTAATAACATGTCCGTATTCTCACCGCTTTCTGTTGTTCGATATGTGCTCACCCTATACAGTCAACAGATTGGTTTAGTCAATTAAGCGACTGTTGCAGTTGCTCGTTTACGAGTACTGCAAAGTGTGGATGCGCCGCACCTATGGCATCCCATTGCGCCGCTGACAATCCGTGCGTGTTACCTAATATCTGCCTCGCTGTTCGCCCAGCAAGATACGCGACAATCGGGTCCGAAGGCGGCAAGGCTCGCAGCAGACGCAGATAGCTACTGGCCTCTACGACGAGGCTATGATGGTCAATAAGACGCTCGATAAACGGCTGGACTTCTTCAGTGGCCCTGATTCCAAGGGTGCGCATAGCCGCATAGCTGTACAACCAATACCACTTATCTTCGCCGTCAATCTCCGGCTGCTCTGATACGAAAGGTATGTATGTTCTACTGCGTAAACAGCGAACAAGCCAGTCGAGAATACACATGGCGTAGCCTGGTAAGATGGTACCCATTGCAAGAGGGAGTCGTGAAACGTCTGGGTATTGCTCATAGCTGGTCTTGAATGCCTGCGAGGCCGTGACAAGGGCCAACACTGGAAACTCGATGGTATATGGACGGTTATTGCTTCCAGCTTGCTCAGTCAACTGACGACTGCGATCTACGGCAACGAGGCCTTTGGCAGCAGCGCACTGTTGCGCGTAGTCGGACGCCGTACCCGAGTGCGATACGATAAGCAGAAGCGAAGGGCCTTCCAAGAGGCGGATACGCATCTCGAAAGAGAGGCTCCAGAAAGCTTGCTTTGCGCTATGGTGGACAAGATCCGTAGTGTCAATGTCCATGGTTGCAAAGCTGTCATCGAGCTTTTCGCGTGCAACCGCGGCTGAGCCGGTTCTACGGACAGGCGGAAGCATGCTGTTATTTCAAATATTTTCAACGGGTCTGATAAGTGGACTGGACGCTCTGCGTCTGTTTTGATGGGTGTGTTGGGAGAATTTGATCGCGGCGCCCTTCACCCTCGACTACGCCTGCCTGCAATAATGAACAGCGTCCGCAACTTCATCATGACGCAACTATGCGCTCGCAGCACTGCAACTCGCTCTTATTAGGGTCTAAGTCAATGTCTCTCCCTCGGAACGAAAACGTGGAGGTATAGCCGTAGTGAATGTGAGTGACAAAGACACTCGAGCGTGTGACTAGCGCGACAATGGACCCACACAATGCCTTTGTCTCACTTGACCTGACTTGCTCACTTCTAACACACGACCATTCAACACCACAATCACTCACGCTTCTATTATCTCGGATAAGCAACACCATGGCTAGACAACGCAAGAACAATTCGCGCAAGCCTGACCCAAAGGCTAACGGCGTCCACAACACCCACCCCATGGCCGGAAAGGATACTTGTGCTCAAGATGAGGCAGGAGGTAAAATCCGTTTTCAAGATCAAGGAACCCAGCAACGACGCGGTCGTGGTGGTAGACGTGGATATGGTGATATGCGGAGCAGGTCGCCAGAGCGAGAAGACTTTCATGGCGAGCAGCAAGCCAATCATCGAGACAACAGACGGTCGCGTACCCCATTGCCAGCCCAAGATACCCGGGGAACATCAATTCAGACTCAGCAAGTCCACGGAAGTGCGATCACGGACGCGATGGATCAGATACCCGCAAAGCGCAAGCGAGAAGCGAGTGACGACGTTGGCCTGGATGTGAACAAGAAAACCCATTGTGGATCTGAAGCAGTACAACCGACTACTGTTACAATGGTACCGGGAGATGGAATTGCGCTAGTAGTATCGAAAGACGAGAGTGCACAGAAGGGAGTCATAAGTCTGGCCACCATCAAGAAAATGAGTGAGGAGGAGAGGAGGAAGCTCCGCGAGGCTAATTTTGGACGGCAAACCACCGAATCAAGCAAAGGTTTCGTCAAAACCGAGGCAACGTCACAGGAGCCAAAGCCTGCTGCACCGACACATGGTGTCAAGGACAATGGCAAGACCACGCCTCTACCCGAAACCGAGTCGATGCCAAAGGCACCTACCCCACCTACCCCTGGTCAAAAGAGCAAAGAAAGCTCCATATCACATGCCACTACCAGCAGCAAGATCACGACTGCGGATATGTATGTTGAATCCGCCAACAGAGCCACCGCCATAACACCCAAATCACAAGAGCAGAGCGCCGAGAAGACCGCATACCAGATAGAGAACTCAAAGGTCGAGAATCTCAAAACCGATGATGAGACAGCACATCATTCTCCTGCTTCAGACCAAGCAGATATACCGCCAACTAAGCGCAGTAAGCGAAAACACGAGGGGGTAGAGGGTAGAGAGGGAACTTTGCGAAAGAAGGCAAAAGTAAATTTCGACGCTATAGAGAGGCGGAATGCTAAAATCAAAAAGTCTCTGGATGATCATCACTTGCATGCAGAGAGGGATTGCTTCCCAGAGGAAGGAGTCACCTTCGTTGATTATGATGCCTACAGCATACCCCTTCTGTGCTCCCAATCTATCGAGCATCAGTTCCCTTTCGAGATTTTGGACAGGCCATCTGACAAGCTGAAAAGATCTTTTACCAGCGAAAGTGAGGAGGAGGTTTTCAGTCGCAAGATGCTTGTTCTGCGGCAAGAAGCGCTTCGTCTATCCAGAAAGAAATTTTGGTCATCCGACGACCTTGGCCGCAAAGAGACCTCTAAGATCGAGCCCACAAAAGTCATAAGTGATTGCGATCTCTACCTGTATAACGGGAAGGCTCACGTTGCTACTGAGCGTGGACTGCTTCTCACAGCAGTGTATCTCAAGATTATCGGAGTTCCAGACACGCAACCAGTACGTTTCTATGGGCATCGGCCTGCTTGGATGAGACTCATCACGGCAAATCCGGAGCGCAGACATGTTGTGGAAACTTGGACTCCCATTGCAGCCTTGAGAGATGGGGGTTGTATAACAATTACGTGCGGCTCGACCGTCGTGGTCTACGAGCACGGCGTCTTCGATATCGACACTACGACTGGTGCAGAGTCTCGAATGGCCTACGGTATGCGGGAAGAGGATTGCGTTGCTGGCTGGTTCGAGTGTTCAAAGACTTGTCGTATAGCCTGGCTTGAAGATTCAGAGAAGATAGCCGCCGCAAAACCTGATCCTAGCATCATTGATTGGGCAACATTCGATTTTGGTCCTCTCGCAGCTCGAGCTACTGCACAACAAATGGCGCAATCAAAACCAACAGCTACAGTCCAGGAAACAGCAACCGTCGATGAATCCAGAGCATACCCACCGCCGATAGCACAAGAATCGGTACCGTCCATATTTGAAGAGTCAACTGTAGCATCCCCCACGGCTGTAGCAGTACGAGCCACCAGCAATTTCGAGCGACAGACGATTAAACAAGTACTCGTGGCGAAAGGCTCGGGAAGGCCTGCTTCGAGTGCTGAGTCTTTTAACTCCTGTGTGTTGCAAGAGGATAACACGTTGCCGATACTTAGTATAGCAGGTGGACCTATCTCCCGACACGACAGCCCCAATTCTCGATCCAATTCGACTACGTCTGAAGGTAGCGGCGACTTTTTCGATGAGTATAATGCATCTCAGGGGACCATTACCGCCACCCTACCTAGACAAGCCACATACATTCGTCCTGTCGTGGTTCAAGAGAAAGGAAAAGATCCGTTCTCAAGACCCCGTCAGGCCCTACCAGGTTTTGACGGGCCTGGAAGATACCAAGCGTCTTCACGTGAGCCTGCAGCTCTAATTTCTCCAGTAATCCGACCAAGCGAACCTCCGTCAACAGTGTCTACACGGCATGATGTTGAGGTAGACTGGGACGATGAAATCTAGATTAACAATCAGAATGAAGAAGATGAAGACCTTTGAGTGTGAATGAAGTATCACAAACCCTGCTACAAATTTTCATTTGAGGTCGCCTCGCCCTCCTCGTCTGCGAATCAAGGACCCGATACACGAAACTGTACCATCGATTGCGAAGTTCAAGCGGAAGACACAACCTTCACCAGGCGAACTCCCACCACATAGGCATCATGCCACGGTCTACCATACCACGAAACGAACCACCAACACCATCAGCGGCCGGATACCTTCTTACACCATACAAGCGACATGGTACCAGGAGTAACTTTGTACAGATGCGAAGATAGTATCCATCAATGGATGGAACGCTAAATTCGCACACATCCTGCGTCACAGGACGACGATCACTTGTGTTGTCGAGTTGATGAACCTTTTCAGCTAAAATTGAATCGGTCATGATTGACCACGCGAAGACAAGCGTTAGTGTGACGCATGTCATTGTAGTTGTTTTCCCCCGCACCCAGAAAGCGCATGGCACGGATACTCTTTCCTATTTGCACGCAAATTTCACAGACGAGCATTGCAATCACCATACCCATTTATAGCATTTCGACGTGACTTTTTGGCGTTTCAAGAACGAGGTTTGGGGAGAGGCAGAGGGGCATTACATCATCTGCGTTTACACAATATTCAGCCTAGCACAGCGCGGGTCGCATGCATTTTGGTTTACAAATAAGTACTGACGCTTAGTCTGTTTGGTAGTCCCGTAATAGTTACGAAAAGAAAATTTGCAAACCCTCCTGGCCTGGACTGCTCGAAACACGAATGCACTACCTTCATCATTGTGTATCTTACAGCGTATTGGTTGACTTCAAATTTCTCCCACCATCTAGTTTCCTCACGTGCGTTCCAGTTCCTACGCCAGAAGCTTGAGGGCTCGTTGACGGCGGCGCTCTTGTCGGATTAACATTGCTCTCTTGACTCTTCTCCCCAAGCTTATTCGATGGCACAAACCCGTTACTAACGGACAGTCGCAGTTTCTTCTTCTTGTGCGCACGAAACCTATAAAGGTCAGTATGTGAGAGCGCGATGCAACAGTTGAACTTGTACCAGAAGAGAAGCAACGAGATGATGATTATACCGCCAACAGACCCTCCTACTGCGGTACCAACCGTATATCCTATATCGTTGTTACCATGTAGAGCAAGCATGCAGAGGCTTTGCACTATGTAAATACCTGTAGAGAAGCCCGCACCCCCACTTGGACGAACTAACGAGGGAGAAGTTCCTGAGGGAGGGGCTCCGTTAGTCGGATCTGGCGGCGGTGGAACTAAAGTCTGAACTGAAGGTCGAACGGTTCGAGAACTAGCTGGACGTGCAGACGAGGATGTTCTAAGTGGCAGCGTTAAAGTACCAAATGCCGATGGTTGGCCATTGAACTGAGAAGCTGTTGCCGTAGACGAGCTTGAGTCAATGCCAGAGGTAAACGAAGTGAGAAATGTAGTATCAAACTGTAGGATAAGACTTAGCCTTGCGGGTGAAGACAAGAGGTTCACTTACCAATTGCGCGCTTGTCATTGTTGCGAAACTCAGAGTGAGCAGATATACGAGGAGTATTTTCATTTCCCACAACATGGCGAAGAAGACATGACTATGAAGCTAGAGCTGGAGATGTCGTCTGATTTATGTGTATGTCTCAGCCGCAATGGGCCGTTGATCTAGACACTCCGCAAGGCTAGCGGCCAAGCTTATCGTGGGAGGGCAGTTCGCCTGAACGATAAGGCAGACTTCAGCCTAGCCAGAGCTGAAAACAGCTTTTGTTCTGCCTACAAGCAGCCCCATCTTTTTCTTTCTATCATTTCCTGACGCTTACGGTAGTTGATAATGGATCCATCAGACTGCGTCGCTCTTTCGGTTCGAACGGACTTCACAGCCTATATCGACCTGCTTCGCAATCGCACAAGCGGTGACTTTAGCCTGGTCAAGGATTGCAAAAACGAAGTATGTGGAGCTCTATGGGGCTTCGGGAACCCAGACATCAGCGGTATTGGCATGGCAATCGGATATGTCCTTGAGAGCGTCATCTGCGCATGTCTTGTAGCAATATCGCTGTGGATCGAACGAAGCGAAAAAAGCCACACAGGCCTTGCGAGGCTATTGGTCGCGAACGCCGCAAAAACATTCTTCGACAACGCTGTGTTCTTCACCTTCGCGATTCAGACTGCCAGCATTGTAACACTTTCCGGAGTAGACTTCGGGGTCAATGCCGACGGGATGGGTGGGTTCACAGTTGAG
>JAESFQ010000389.1_pt1 | contig 15914 bp, 10 predicted proteins | sample 9269431 | NCBI WGS metagenome assembly JAESFQ01 (sample SAMN14502588, study PRJNA617103) | algae metagenome | isolation source: Plectolyngbya sp. WJT66-NPBG17 and co-occurring heterotrophs from well... | place: USA: Mojave Desert, Joshua Tree National Park, California | collected 2006-08-06
CCGAGCTTGCCAGGCACATTCTCAATAGCTACCACAACAAGATCTCACGGTTTCCACCGAGCACCAAAGTCCAGCAATGCCGCACGCTACCAACGCCTTGGGCGAAAGCAACCATGGCCTTGTTGATAGTTCCGAAAAAGCAAAACTCGAATTACTACTCAAGACCAAACTCCATGGCGTACCTGCTTTCCATCTGCCCACTCTCACCGTCGCCGATATCCTCGACCAAACCCCACGAGCGCTAGCGATTCCCAATATACCATCAGATATCCAACTCCCATTCTTCCTCCGCAACCGCGCCACCATCGACCGCTACGCAGGAAAGCCCGTCAAAGATGAAGAGAAACAGAGTCTGGACATGACGCGGGCAATCTGGTTCTACCGACTCGACGAAGCACACCAGTTCCAACGCTTTCACGATGTCATGAGGTGGAACACCGCCATCTTTGTCGCACTGTTAGCTCTTCACTCCAAGTCAAGTGACGAAAAGTACTCTTCAGATGGCGAAATAAGAGCAGCCGATTGTCGTCGTGGCACCATGGACTCCTATCGCCCCGGACGACCAGCTACATCCTACGGCGGCAGCAGCAGCAAAGGCAGTTATAAGCCTATCACTCCCCCCGCCATCCGTTTCCTCAAGCAATACATCGCCGCCGTTATCGAACATCACAACACACCCACCTCCAGCTTCACTGCACGCGAGTCCTTTGTCCGGGCCTGGAAATCAGGACCTTGGGATTTATTCACCGTGTTTGGCGGTGCGCAGAAGAAGCTGCTGAAGAATGCTATGAAGACCCTTGGTAAAAGGTGGGAAGCTGAATTGGGTGTTGCAGAGAAACAGATAGGAAGGGAGCGGTACCAGAGGGACGTCGGCAAGTTCGTTGGGGGATTGGTGCCTGGAAGGAGGGACCAAGGTGTGCATGTTATACAGGCGTTTGTGCAGGATAAGAGTGGGGGTGTAAAAGTGGACGGAAACACTGACATGGAAAACCTGGCGTTGACGGGCAAGAGAGAAGGCGAAGAGCCGGGCGGCAATACGTTGTTGGAGGCGCTTCTCTCTCCATACGTTCCGCAGACTAAGCAGGCTAGGAAACAGGATGAAGCGGGCGTCAAAAGCGGTACGACGGAGGTCGAAGGGACGCCGGTCACAGATCTTAGATGTGCGATTGCGGCTTTGCAGAACATGGAACCGAGGGATATCCTGCCAGTGCTTATTCGGTTGTTTCCGGAGTAGCAAAGTGTAGTGGTCTGACTGTAAGGTATTGCAAACCGGCGTTTGACACGTTACAGAGAGGAGGCTGTAGGAATCTTCCGATCTGATATCAACTTCTCCCAAGTACAGACACACGTAGTGGACTAGAGAAGACCCGAGTTCTACAAACAGCTAAAGACTACCAGTCATCTCGTCCGACAGTCACAAACTAGAGTCCAACAATCAAAGTACATTCAAACATATGAGATTCGTAACTACATCATCGCCATCTTCTCGTCAGTCCCAGACCCCCCATTAACCATCTCATTAACCCCCACCACTCATCCCAAACCAACCCATCTACTGCGGCTTAAGCACACCCCGATACCTCATCTTCCCATCCCTCAACGTATCCATCGCCTCCTCAATCCCACTCTCCGTCAACGGAAACTCCATCGTAATCGGCTTAATCCCATGCAGCGCCGAAAAAGCCAACATCTTGCGATGCACAGCCCTCGCCGCAACGACAGAGCCCTGAACCGTAATCCCCTTTGAAATCAGCGCCATATGCGGGATGGCAAAGTCGTCGTCGGACACCGTCATGGGGAAGATGATGGCGTTGTTGTTGAGAACAGGGAGCATGAGTTTCCAATCCGGCATCACGGAGGTGGTGACGAGGAGGGCGTCGACGGGGCGGCTGACGCTGATTTCTGTCTTGCCTTTCATGGCGATGAATTCTTTGGCGCCGAGTTTCATTGCTTCGTCTTTTTTGTTGTCGGAACCGGAGAAGACGACGACGTCGCAGCCCATTTTTGCGGCGTATTGGATGGCGAGGTGGCCCAGGCCGCCCACGCCCATTACGCCGACGCGGTCGGTGGGCTTGACGTTGTAGGTGTGCAGGGCGTTGAAGACGGTGGCTCCGCCGCACATGAGCGGTGCAGCGTCGGCGTCGCTCAGTTCATCGGGTACTTTGAAGACAAAGGCTTCGCGCCAGACGGCGTGCGAGGCGAAGCTGCCTTGGTCGAGGTTCGCCATGCCGTACATTTCGCGCTCGTTGCAGTATGTCTCGCGCCCTGTGAGACAGTGGTCGCAGCGGCCGCACGAGTTGTGCTCGTATCCCCATCCGACGCGGTCGCCCTTCTTCAGCTCCTTGACGTTGGGGCCAAGCTCTTCGACGACACCGACGCCCTCGTGGCCGAGCGCCATATCGGCGTGCTTGTAGTGCTCATCTGTTCCGCAGAGACCCGAAGCGGTTACTTTGATGAGGACCTGGTCATCCTGGAGATCGGGCTTGGTGGTTTGCGCCTTGACAATCTTGTTGTCCTTGGAGCCTTTGAAGACGGTGAAGGAAGGCATCTTGGTGGTGTTATGTTGTGATATACGTTGAATAGATATGTAATAAGAGAGCTTGTGGGTATCTTGTTGCAGTAAAAGATGGAAAGTTGATGTGGAATTGATTAATGAATTTACAAAGGCGACTTCGACTTACTCTTATACATGTTCAGAATCAATCCACAGCTCATTCTTACATGTGCTATGAACACAGCGCAAGCTACCTTTGAAAACTTCGCTCCAATGACGTCGCGTATTGATAATACACAGGGCCTCCGCATCGAGGGTCTGCCTATCGCCGTTCTTCACACTTTGGCTGCATCGGCCGCCACTAGAAAACGTGGTTTTGTGGGTCCCATCTCCAACCATGACGGTTTACCAGATGTGCCGATTTTGGCATAGTTGCCCACTCAAACAGTGTAGTCGCAATGTCGTTAGTATTATTCAGCAAGGGACCTACTTTTTGCGACTGCATATTAGACAGCATGACGTGCAGATGCATCTACAACGTGTAGGATGAATGCGATGGCCAAGGTCGACAGATGCCTCGGGCAGTGTCGGCCAATCAGTCTGCTGGATTTGCATGGGTAAGCCGAACAGGCCGCGATAGTCTGGAACGTTTTTGGTTGACATAGCTTTCATGTGCCAGTTGTGTGGAGCGGTAGACGTTGTTCCTGACCCTAATGCGGATGAGGCTCTGTGGGCAGAGTCTATGACGTAGGTGGTGCCGGGGTGTCCGCCCGACGGTTGCGCTACATCACCGAAACCGTTCGGCTTTTTCAACCAGCTTACTCTCAGAGGTTGGTGCGTGCTTCATTTGATCGCAATGTACAATACCGATCTTTCGTCCAACGGGTATCTGTTCCGACCCTAAGAATGTAGGTATGGAGATGATTGGTGTTCAGGTGAGGTAGATTAGCCTGGAGTAACGGCTTTTGGGGCATCGGGACATTTGTCAGTCTTCGCAGGATGCTTACTGAACCCGAAAGCTTCGCATCCTAAGTCCGGATAGGCGATGCGCGGTAAATCCGATGAAGGTTCATGTGAGGGTGCGTTTCAAGCTATCTAAGTGTGAGTCGCTTTGCGAGCCCTCAATTCTAGATCTCAACATAGGGCGCGGAAAGCGCGTCCGCCCTCGCAGCTGCAGAACAAGTCTCATCTCTTTCATACTCACTTATGGTCAATCAGAACCCAGGCGTCACTGTCAATGTCCTATGAGAGGCAGTAGACCTCGGAATAGTTAGTTGTCGAGTTCAGAGTTGTTCGAGCGGTCAGAACCTGACAAAGGCACCCATCACATGATGGGTGCAGGGGACGACGCTACTTCCGCACGCCATGGCCAACACATATGGCCATTTCAGTGAAATCAACAAGATTGAAGCTGACCTTTCCGGTGAGTGGTGAAAAACTTTCACCGTCGTATAGTTAAATTTCTCTTAGTACGCTCTGGTAGAAGTGTCGGCATAGTCGCTAAACGGCACTCTCCTGTACTGGATACAAATATTCCAGCATGACTGCATGGCAATCTCCATGCGCAGCAGGTTCTCTGGGGCAGTAAGACTCCAGCGAACCGAAGCTGTAAAAGAGACAAACGAAGCGTCGTACGACGACCAAAATTTCACCTCAAAGCATTATCAATTGCCAAGTTCGTAGTCTTGCCTCATCTCAAGGACCGCAAAGATTCGGACAATAATCAGAGGACGCCAACTAGTTTTGTCGAGTCTGGTATTCATTACGTGTTGAACGAATGACAACCTAGACTCACATCCTCGTGGCTACTGCAGTAACGCATAACGACTAACAACAACACCTTGTCCTTCCAAGCCATACTTCCCGGCTACACCATCCCCCTCTTCACACTACCCATCACCCCCTAGCAGACAATCTTATACCCCCTCTTAAAAACCGGCACGACATCACACGTCGGCGGATCACTAAGCGTATACGGCGCACCAGTCAATTCGGAGCAGTCCGCCGAGTCAAAGAGTTGCACTGCACCTTGTCAGCCATCACCCTCGCCCATTAAAGAAGAAGATGTACGTACACACACAGCTCGGACTAGCTACCTCGTATACCTGCAGACTCGCCTGTCCTGCCTCAAGCGGATAACACGTCTCAGACACAATGTTGTCGTGTGGCCACGAGAGACAGGGGTTACTGGCCGCGCAGTCGAAGCACGACCATGATGTAAAGGCTCCGGCGTTGGGTATGGGGTCGCGGCGGGTGAGACTAAGCGGGGATGCGAGAGTAGTCGCTGCTAGAGCGAATGTGATAGCGGGGAACTGCATGATTAAAGATGTTGTTAGGCCGGGTGAGATACAGACCGTTGTGTGGGTTGGCGATGGAGTTGTAAAGGGGTTGTGGCGAGGGAGCTTTATACACTTTCTTTCCCTTTCACCCATAACAAATACGAACACGGCGAGACAACAGGCCGCCCATCCTGAATATCAGTTTCTTGGTATATTACCACGTGACTTGAGTGCAACCAATGTTTATCTGTACATCCCTAGCGACCTTGCTCTCACCTAAGCCTTGGGATATTGTAGATAGAGCTTGGCAACGACGTCCTCGTGTCATTTTTGCGAGGTTTAACCATTGTCGCAGTAAGCACTTGCTCTATACAGAAGTAGCTACCTATACGAGAAGAGGAGTCTGATCGTTTTTGGTCTACATGCTCACATCACATCACGTCACGCTCGGCGAGAAAAATCACTTCTTAATCGAAAACGGTGATAAAGGTGATCCGGTATATTCCAACTCGGCCTAATCTGCACTATGTGTTGAACATAGCGAAGAGCTAGACTGGATTTAGAAAATATGGACTGAAGAAGCGCTGTAAAGACCGTCGTCCGGTTTCCTCCTCCTCCTACCCCTACATGCTGTTGCCAGCCTTCTCTGATCTAATCATCTCCTCGTCTCCTCATCTCTCCAATAAGCTTTACCAATATGCGAAGAGCGAATACCCCGCTTAAGTGCAGATAGCCTTGAACGAGAATTTGGTCGAAACATCAATGCAAGCGCTGGGGGCCGAAGTGATGGTATCACTTGGTGTACCAGTGCAGTCACCGGCAACGTAGAATTCGACTATCGATGCCAATTACATTAGCATCTATTTCAATAGCCATTTCACTTGTTCCAGTAGAGCGACTTACGGCGGCAGTTGGCGCGGGACTTCTCCAAAAAGTAAACCTTGGCGCTCAGCTGGGGCAGATAGATACACTGGTTGCTGTTGATGTTCTGCACCTGGTTGGCGGGGGGCGCGCAGCCGGCGTTGGCGTAGGTCTCGACTGGGGAGTGGACGTTAGTGGCTATGTAGGTGTACAGGCATAGAGAGATATACAAGAAGCGATGTTCTCAATCTGCCTCTGAGCAACGGCAACTGAGGCCATAATGGCAGCGATGGTGGCGGTGGAGAACTGCATTGTGAAGATTGAGGATGGAAAAGTAGAGTTTTTGGTAGATTTAAAGATGTTGAAGGTAGTGATACTATTGGAGCTGTAGTTGTGGTTGTGCCTTCAATCACGTCCTTCCTTGGGGGTTTTATACCCTTATTCTTCGGTGTCTTCGGTCCTCTCCGCCGTCCCCTCGCGTTTGAGGCGTTCCGTGAAGTTCATCGTGGCTTGCTGCGGTGTAAAGATACGAACATTTTACATCATCACATCTGATGGGCTTGCCATTCAAGTGACCGGATACAGGCAGACGTATGCCTCATTGCGCGGCACCATTCGAATAATGGAGCTTGTTGGTGGTATGAGAGAGTTTGCTGGCGCACCTGACGCCATGGCTTTGATTCTGTAAGCGCGATGCCCACCGGTATGATTGCTGAGGGTGGCAATGCGTAGTCTGCTGGCCTATAGACTCGACAGTGCATAGAGCGATGAGAGCGATCTTTGTCGATGTGGCTTACGTAGCGACCTTCGGGCCGCTGCGGCAGACGTCGGTCCGCAAGGAAGTCTTCTCTCTGGAGGTTGCATTAGTGTACCGTGGCTGAGCGCCGTCATGTGTGAGACAAGGACTCAGCACTGATTTCGTGTTCACCTCATCTCGGTATTGACGTGAGAGGTGTGCGTGAGAAGCTGCTCGTCATCTACTCGTTGGTTTTGTCAAAGATGTGAGGTTGTGGCCTCATGTATAGCCTCCAGCAGCTTGTGAACGTGGTGAGAAACTTCCAAGTGTAGGACGGTAAACACGTGATGTGTAATATTGGCAGCGATCCTGCGGTTATGTGCGAACTGCAATGCAATGCAGCCGGTGAGAAACACATGCACAGATACGACGATGTGTTGGTGCAGAGTGAACACGAACATGTGCACCAATGGGACGGAAATACCCGGCTGACATGCCTGGCCAAAAGGCTTATGCAAACGACTGTTGGATTGGTAGCCTGGAGCGAGAGAGCATAAGCAAAAGCGCATGCTCCATGTCAGCGTGAACCCGGTTTTGAAACCACTAAGGAATCAGATCTATGCTGGCAAATCTTTTGATAAACACAAAGCCCCCACCTACGCCTCAGCAGTCCCATGCTGTACCCCAATCGTGTCTTTCGTAACTTTTCGAGGGTACGTGTGTATCATCGTCTATAGCAAAATGTCATGCGTTTGAGCAGCTGCTCAGTTGAAATCATTCATGTTGTGTAAGCTGATGTCCTGGCTGCTGGTGAAGCGTCGTTCTTCCCCGTTGCCGTTAGCCATGGCGTCACTCGAGTTAGTCTGACTGGCAGCGTTGGCTGGTTGCCAATCGGGTTCTCCATTTCCATCCGACGGGATGACGTTGCCATGTTGATCGACCTCCTGTTGCAGTATGCATTAGTCACAGGGAGTCTCACATGTCAATTTTGGGCTCTCAACTTACAACACCTTTGGCAGCCATGCGCACCTGCTGAGGGTTGGCTGTACCATGTACGACGGCCTCGCGTGCCTTCTCCATGACCTTCTGTTTGCGACTCTCTCCACGGATTCTCTCAAGATGCTCGAAATAGCCAGCATCAACCGGGGTGACATATTTACCGCAAAAGACACCCACTTCGAATTTTTGGGTTGCGGGATCTCGGGGGGAGAGGCTTGCACAAGCGCTCTGTAGGTCCTCGAGATTCTGGTAGACGACATCGTCCGCGCCGATGTGCTTAGCAATCGCTGCTGAATCGCGGTGGTGTGCGATAAGTTCCGAGGACGAGGCGAGATCGATGCCGTAGATGTGGGCGTTTGTGATTGGAGGCGCACAGGAGGTAAAGTAGACCTTCTTAGCACCCGCTTCCCGCGCCATCAGGACGATCTCGCGCGAGGTAGTACCTCGAACGATGGAGTCATCTACCAACAGCACATTCTTGCCCTCAAACTTCTTCTTCATTGGATTCAGCTTTGCCCGGACACCCTTTTGTCGCAGTTGTTGCGATGGCATGATGAATGTGCGGAAGATGTAACGGTTCTTTACGAAACCTTGCACGTATGGTTTCTCGAGAGCCTCAGCAACACACAGAGCAGAAGTGATGGAAGTCTCAGGGATTGGCATAACCACATCGATCTCGGCCATGGTCTTGGGACCCAACTGCTTCTTAATGGTCTCGGCGAGGGTAAAGCCCATGTTGCGTCGGCTCTCGTCCACATCGATGCCGTCAATGACAGAGTCAGGTCGGGCAAAGTAGACGTACTCGAAGATATCCGGGGTATACGCTTCTTGCTTGGCGACCTGCCTGAAGACTGGCTCCTTGCCCTTCTCGATAATGACAGCTTGGCCGGGCAGGATGTCGGAGAAGTCCTTGTAGCCACACTGGACCAGCGCTACGCTCTCGGACGCCATCATGTAGTCCATGCTCTTGCCGTCGTGCGACTTGCGGGAACCTAGCACCATGGGTCGAATGCCGTACGGATCGCGGAAACCGATGAGACCGAATCCTGGAACAACTGTCAGCATCTGTATGGTTGTAGTCTCCAGCATCCTGCTGACATACCAGCAAGCATGGCCGTGCAGGCCCATCCACCAGTGCACAGCTTGTACATCCTCTCCAACGCCGCAAAGCAATCATCGGCGTTGATACGCGCCTTGCCCGTCTCATTGAGCTCGTCGGCGAAGATGTTTAGCATAAGCTCACTGTCGCTCTCGGTGTTGATATGCCTGTGGGCCTCGTGATCGAGTCGTTGGCGGAGCGCCGGGGCGTTGATGAGGTTGCCATTGTGCGTCATGCAGATACCGTACGGGCTGTTGACGTAGAAAGGCTGAGCTTCAGCGTTCGCGCTGCTGCCGGCAGTCGGGTATCGCAAGTGGCCGAGGCCCATGAAGCCGGGGAGGTCGGACACGCGGGCGCCGTCCTGGAAGACCTTGGAAGCCATACCGTTTCCTTTGCACTGGTGGAAGCGACCACCAGCGCTGCAACTGACTATTCCGGCAGCATCTTGTCCGCGATGTTGGAGAAGGTAGAGCGCATCGTGCACCTCGACCGAAGCCGACTGCGACTTGGGGTCACCGTGGATCACAGCAATAATACCGCACATTTCGACGTGTTGGTGGGGTGTAGGGAGCTTAGGAGCAAAAACTAGGATTTATATGCTAGCAAGACGCGTCAGTTTTCCGTAACAGGTCGGAAGACGCGGGATCGTGTGAGGTGGGGTAGTCTCTCAGGAAGTCGTTGTGCGCTCATGAGGAATCGCAAGTCTAACATCTTTATAATATGACGAAATCATCACAGGGACAGTGGGTAGGTAAGAGGAGAGCAGTGAGAACTTACCCTGGGTATCGTAGAAGAAGTAGAAGTAATAGTATGGCCGTTGGGCACTAGATGCAGCAGCAGTCCATCTACTTTGGTAGTCGAGTCGTCAGTGTGGGCGGCGTCTTCTTCGTAGCGTCGTCGCGGGAGTGTTGTCCCAGCTGGTGACGGCGTTGGGGCTCATGGTTATTGGAAAGTAAGAGCGGTCTAGTGGGGAAGGGGCAGCATGATAAACAATTTTTTTCCTCGCCGCACCTGCGCTCCCGCTCTTTGGGGCTTGGCGGCACTCCTAGGCCGAGGGCGCAACCCCACATCTTCGAACCTCCAAACGGAGTCACGAGACTCAAAATCATAATGCTATCAAAGGATCAATGCAAGACTGGCTGCCTTCCATCACGATAGCTGCATTCGTACTCGGTCTCGTTCAGATTTGCGACCCAAACCATCATCTTCTCCGCCTCTTTATAAAGGGCCGAGCCTCCTCGTGTCTTTTATACCAAGGGGCTGCTATGCATTATGTGCTTATGCGCATTCGATTCCAATCAGACGAGCTCCTCCGTCATGCGCATCCCGCTACACGGAGAGTTAGGATACTCCTCTCCCGGTCTTCTCTATAACCCCCGTGAGTCGACATTTGGTCATGATTCTGGCCAGGGGGGCTGGAGACGCTAGCGATACCCTGGTTGCTACAGCTTCGCAGCTTCGTCTCACGCCCAGCCTCTTATTCCGTCACTGTCGTTCTCGAGCCAGTCCCTCTCACTCGCGTTTCTGATCACTTCACGAGCTGATATGTGAGAAATCCTTATTTCCCGATAAGGGTTCCGGAATGGGCCAAGATGCACTGGTTGGACGACGCCCACACCCACCACATGCTGGTGTTGTTTTTCGAAGCATCCTTTTCGACATCCTCTTCACAGCATCACTGTGGTTCACTGTGGTGCCAGTACCATCCCGTCGGTCTCCGTAATGCTGCACGAGCGGTTAAACTCCGCCTTGAACCCCGAAAAATGTCTACATCGCACGACATCCACGGCTGAAGGTGCATCGGCACTCATGTCATATTCGCGAACTAAGCAGCCAGGGACGAACTGCTCACATGTCTCAGGACAAGATGTTTGTTCTGCAGGTCGGCGGCGGCTATCTCCTAAGCGACTCAACGACCATAGGCTACTCTGCCAGACGTATCTGCTTAGTCCTTATTTACCCTGATCCTTCATCTCAACCTTCCAGAGCCACGGTGTGGGTAGTCGATTACCGGTCGTACCGTTCGATTGCAATCATGGCATGGTAGCTGCATTAGTGTGATTCCGTTCCCATCATGGCCGTCGAAACTACTCTCGGCTGAGCTCTCATATCTAAGTGATCCTGATCCAATATGGATGAGAGCACCAGAAGGCGGAGTTGATCATCCACTGGACATGTTCAGTCCGAGTATCACTATGTTTACGCTGCCATTACTAGATGATACCGACTCATTAGCTCTGTGCCGAGTACAACGTGGGGTTTTGCTCAAGTCGCATTACGTGCTACGGCAGTCTTCACTCATGAGGCACGGTTAGGGCCCGCGGACACGTGAATTTGGGGACATACGTGTCCCATAGCATGCATGAGTTGATGTTTCTTGCACAACGACTAGTGGCGGGAAAAATGCAGCTCACGTTCTTTGGATTTCCGATTGGTGTTGCTGCGTTTACACTAGCTTCATCCGGGAAGGATCGCTTTACACAACATACCCGCGGAACACGAGCAGTGTCGAGCAAAGCATGATCCAGCACTATCGCCTCAGTGCAGCACAAGTTGATCGATACCTTCACACCATGTTCTTTGTATGTTTTTATTCAAGGCGCAGGGTCTCATCTCTCTTCGAATGTTCAAGCTTACAACATGCCAATGCTGCTTCACGGAAATAGGTCGTCTCGGCTAGGTCAATACAGCAATTGCAGCAGACGGAAATAGCTGCTCGCCATGTCTTTGAACTGTCTAAGCCCAATCAGCTCCCGCTTATGATTAGCCTCCTAGCCTGGCGTGGTTGGTGAGGCATTTCATATCCCTCTCGCAAATCTATCCTAGCTAAGATCATGTATGCATAGTACTATGCATTCCGTCTGGTTTCAAGCGGCAAAACTAATGGTTGCCTGGAAGCTTTGCGGTCTCTGATAGGCGCTCGAACGGTATATCCACTGCTAGCCACTTCTTCTACCAAGTCCAGCTCAGCTAGGGATATACAAACGCATCCGGCATATACGACATGATTATGCAGCACGAGTCAATGCTCGCGACGCATGCAAACTCATGGATTTAAACCGTTCATCCGCAAGCTTGGAAGGGCCAAGAGAGGTAATGGTCTGGTCGGAAACTACTTCCTTGACGTTCGCATCAGGGTTGTCGCGATCCAGATGCAGTATAAGTGGTCAACAACCCCGCACGAAAGTCTTATATATTACTTCAGGTTGCTTGCATATAACCAGCACGCGTCCATAAGGTTCCTCCGTCTCCTGTCATTGCTTCCTCGTAACTATCATTTCCGCATACCTTATGGCCTTGACATCAAACAAATCCGAAATGATAATAGCTTCCGACGAGGCATTCTCGCCAAACATGTCGCAGGTAGTTGACAACACTACTTCGCCAGAGTCAACCAAGGTAAGTAGCTAAAGAAGCGACAATAAAGCTCTCATACTCAAAGTACAAGGACACTACAGAACGCAGCGTACCCTCGAAAGGAAAGATCAGCTCTCAACCCCGCGTGTTAGCGGCATTCGTCGCCCTCAACATTTCTATCTTTTTGGTAGCACTCGACACCGTGCTCATACCAACAGCTCTGCCCACGATCTCCCAGTCTTTCCAGATTCCAGACTCCTTATACGCTTGGATTGGATCTTCCTACCTTCTTGCTAACGCTTCGTCCATCCCTTTCTGGGGCAAGCTTTCCGACATCTTCGGAAGGAAGCCGGTCATCCTGGCAGCCAACACCATTTTCCTTGGCGGGAGCATCCTGTGCGCCGTCAGTATAAACGCTTCCATGCTTATTTCTGGTCGAGTCGTCCAAGGACTCGGTGGTGGTGGCGTGGTAGTACTAGTTCACGTCTGCGTCAGCGACCTGTTTGCCATCCGGGATCGATCCTTTTATATGGGAACGGTCGGCGCTGTGTGGGCTGTTGCATCCGCTCTCGGTCCGGTACTTGGTGGTATCTTTGCCCAACGTCTCCATTGGACGTGGTGCTTTTACATCAATATACCCATCGTCTCGCTGGCGATTGTGGTTCTATATCTTACGCTGCACTTACGCAACCCACGAACACCTCTTATGGCTGGACTCGCGACCATGGACTGGCTGGGTACTGCCACAATCATTACAGCTACTATACTGCTGCTTGTTGGTCTCCAAGTAGGTAGCAGCAGCTCGTACTCGAACCCACCCGTCATCACCTGCTTGGTATTTGGATCGGTCGCTTACATCGGTTTTCCCTTCTCACAACGGTGGGTGGCTCAACATGGTGGAAGCCCTATTATGCCATTGTGCATCTTCAAAGACATCAGCAACCTGAGTGCGCTGGCTGTCTGTGCATGCGACACTCTAGTCTTCACCTCAGTGGCATACTTCCTACCCCTGTACTTTCAAATCGTCCTTGGTCGCAGCGCCGAGATCACGGGCACGTACATGACTGCGGTGGCGATACCTTTAGCGCTAGTGTCATTTGCGTCTGGTCACATTATAGAGAAGACTGGCCGCTTCCTTGAGGTACTTCAGGCGGGTCTCTTCGTTATGACGCTCGGTGTCGGCCTTCTCATCTCGCTAGACACCACACCAAATCTCGGGACGATCATCGGATTTCTGATCATAATCGGCCTAGGCTTTGGACCCAACTTCGGCGCACCACTCATCGCCCTGCAAACACGCATTCAAGAGTCGGACATGGCGGCGGGTACCGCAGCGTTTGGCTTCGTACGTACAATATCGGGTGCTATTGGTCTAGTCATCGGCCAAGTAGTATTCCAACTCTTGATGGCGCCGCATTTCAAGAAGATTGTCGACAGCGGCATTGCAGAAGATATCGCCCTTCGGCTTACTGGAGGCGAGGCTATATCTCAAAGCGTCGCTATCACGGGGGCTACTGAGTCTCAGAAGAGTGTAGTGCGTCATGGCTTCGTGAGTGCACTGAGAGGGACGTGGATTCTCTACACAGTCGTAGGTGCTATTGGACTTTTAGTTTCTTTCGGTATTAAGAGAACGAAATTAATTCGAGAATCGACGATTGAGATTGAGGAGTTGAAGGGTACATCGAGCGATGAAGCGTCGGGTATCAACTCACGCGCATGCAACTAGCGGATTACGCTCCCCACAAACATATAGGAAAAACTGCTGCTGCAAGATTTAAACTCACGCCTACCTCGCTTACTATCGCATAAATCCTATATTTGTATTATCGTCTTACCTACCTGCACTCTTGTTCTTCTTCCTCAGCTTCTCTAACTCTTTCTTACTCTAAGCTCTATCGCGATACCTCTGTAGTTACTTTGGAAGTAAATTTTCCCGCCTCTTAGCCTAGAAAAGCTAATAAGATAACGTAGGTGTATAGCGAGTGGACAAACTTTGCTATACCCGGCCACTCGCTATACACCTACGTTAGTAAGATCAATAGTAATCAGTAATAATATTAAAGATAATTACAAGAGGATGCATTATAACAAGTAAACTACTTTAGTTATATAACGTATATCTTAGTAGCAACTAGAGTAGTAAGACATAAGGCCTATAAAGAGTGGATTGTGCGCAAAAAAACCTTTTCTCCTTTATCTTTCTTCTTCTATATATTGAATGAATGCACAGTTATTAGTAGGCCTCTTTTCGCTCTTAACAATAAGCAGAGATAAAATAACCACTTCGCTCATGTCTCAGCGATTAATGTTACCTGCGGAGGTATAACAAGTTTTCGAAAGAGCAATCTTTTATCCGGTGTTTTTTCGATCCGCAATTAAAGCAACGCCCGTCCTGTTTCCTTATCTCACGACCTTTTCGAACTGTTTCTACGTATGCGTTGCATTCCTTGAACCGATGGTTATTGTCACATCTATAACACCTGATCCCCGTGCGTCCCCTAGAGAGTCGTGCTTCTTTCAGGCCTGTTGTTTTGTCGCGATGGTGCGTAGCTCGCAAACTGTTGTCCGAATCTTTTGTGAAAAGTAAGTCTACGTTATAGTAGTTAGCTACGGCCTATTTAAGTACAGGGATTAGCAAGATAGCCTACTGACCACTAGGAGTGGGAGTTGGAGCCTCGACCGCAACATTAGTAGGTGGTGTCTGCTGACTTCCTAGCGCCTGCCGCACAAAGGCTTTCAACACACCAGAGATGGCACGATACCCTTGGTCGTCTCTGCTGCTGTATCTAGCCATCTGCATGTGGTTTGCATCGATGCTCTCCACCGTCTCTAGCACTCGCGGGAGGTCGAGTTTGGATGAGAAGTTGTCGACTACCTATAACTGTGAGCTTTGCTTTCTGGCTTGTCTGTAGCGCACAGCACATAGCAGCATACACCCACCTTCTCGCAAAACCCTTTTATACCAGTAATCCCATGTGACTCTTGGAAGGTGTGGATCTTTAGCGTTCTCTCGAACGCAATTGTCTTAAATTCCTCATGGATGATGTCCAGCACTTCGTTGTTCACTTCGAGTGTCTTAAGGAGCTGCTTGTTCGAGTCTTGCAGCGCTACACGAGCAAGGTTCGAAGCAATCTGGCCCCAGCTTGCATATACGCTTCCCCGGTGCGGTGTTCCTAGGAAGATAACGAGCTGTGTCCGGTCGCGAACTATCTCCGAGTGGCGGATAGCCTATAACAGCACTTAGCGGAGGAGTCGTCGTTGTTTTACGGATTACTAGACGCTTACATCCTTAAAAATAATGCCACCAAGACTATGCACTACAAATGCAAGTGGTTTCTGCAACAGTGTTAGACACTCACTTCTTCTCCATAGAACGGCTGGCATCCTACTTCATTGTCAATCTCCCTCTCTAGCCTGACCGATAGATCTCGGCCGTGCTGCGAGATGCTGTTCTTGTTGTTGGCCTGGAAAAGACCGCCAATAACGTCTGCGTTGTAGCCGTATGTCCACACGCAAGCCTGTGGGATATCCGCTGCGAGGTACTCTTCGGGCCAGAAGACGGTGGTCGGTGACAGTGATGGCGGACTAGCAAAAGGCCCTTGCGCTTGTTTAGTCTCTGTTGCCAACAACCTGTTTACTCGTCGTTTGAAGAAGGACCGAAGACCCTTAGACTTCGTAGTCGTCTCGAGGCTGCCATTGCTCGCGCTTGCGCTCGCTGCCGCTTCCCAGGTGCTTCGAGGATGGCCTCGCAGGCCGTGGACGAACACGATGCTGGTGACTGTCAGTAGCCTTCTGCCAACGTGTGCAATCGCGCGACGATCCTACTTTAGGCAGAACTGCTCATCGCTCTGCTCACTAATGGTCAGCCTCGTGAAGCTGTGCCGGTGCACCGTCGCCATATGTGGTGCTGAAGCGCGTCACGTTGAGGGTACCGCGAAGCTGCGCAGCGATGTGAGGCTGACTCGACGCACCCGTTGAGGCTACAGCGACGTATGTATCGAGCAAGGAGGATCGTGAAGGTCATGATTGTAGCTGCAGTGAGATGCAGGGTTCAGGCGCATCTGCAGGTAGGTAGAACTTCAGCTGAGC
>JAESFQ010000391.1_pt1 | contig 15899 bp, 18 predicted proteins | sample 9269431 | NCBI WGS metagenome assembly JAESFQ01 (sample SAMN14502588, study PRJNA617103) | algae metagenome | isolation source: Plectolyngbya sp. WJT66-NPBG17 and co-occurring heterotrophs from well... | place: USA: Mojave Desert, Joshua Tree National Park, California | collected 2006-08-06
ATCGCAGCTGGTGCCTTCATTGGTCATCAAATGGGTGAGTCGCTCTCTACCTTGTACACTATCAGTACTAACATTTTCCAGCCGACGACAGCGACGACGAGAACCGTCAGCAGTCATATGCTCCTCCACCCGCAGCTGCAGGTGGCTACGGCGCTGATCCCGGCTATGGCGCTCCTCCCCAATCAGATCCTTATGCTATGAATGAACCTCCTCCAGTTCCCACCCATGATGAGGACGGCGATTCCATCTCAAGTAGCGACCGTGAGTCCATGGAGGAGAAGCGTGAGGAGCTCATCGAGGCGCAGGAGGAGTATCAAGAGGAGGTCGAAGACAATTACGAAGACTAAGTGCACCAGCATTTTGGTCGCTGATCGGTCGGCAGGTGTCAAGGGGCGAATTCACAAGCATAACGGCAGGCATTTCCTAACACTGGTCATGAATCATGGATATCGTCAGCATGGCGTAGAGCTGCAAGGATGATTATGAGCATGCTCAGCCAACTTGTGATTCTCTCACTCGAAATGAAGAGTATAGGTTTCAATTTTGTACAAACTAAGGGTAATACCACTAAACTCCGTAGCCACTGCAGTGACGACCCAAGAATTTCCCGTTGTCGTTTCTCAAAACCCCATGGATATTCGTGCCCTTGCAATGAAGAAACATAGTGAGCGTGTGGTCAGTCAATCCTTTCCCTCGGAACCGTCGTGAACATGTCGCATACTTAGCACAGCGTGACTAGCAGCAGCAGGTGCAACAGTCGAGGCAGCATTCGCATGTTTCACCACAGAGCCAACAGCAGCACAATGTCGCAAGGCTGGTGATGACGTTAGCGCAATCGGCTTTTTCTAACCCATCCACGCCCAACTAGTTGTTGCAAAACGGAAGGAACAACTCACAAGGTCGTCAAACATCCCCTCTCCTTCTTGGGCTCCTCTTGCGGCGGCGGTGGCCCTTGTTGGTAATACATCTACATGGTAAACGGTGTCAGCCACACACCAAACTATCACAAACTTGCAGTCGGGCAAGACGCTATTACTGTGAGACTTACTTGCTGCGGAGGCGGTGGGCCGTAGTTGCCAGGTTGTTGAGCCGCCGCGTAGCTCATATTTGCTGCTTTGATGTTGTAGAATTGACGTTCAAATAGAGGTGCGAAGTCGTGGCTGGTGAAGCGTCGCCTAGCGTATCGCAGTTCGTAGTGTGGCAAGTGAGCAAGAGGCTGGTGATAAGTGTTGCAGTGTTGCGTGGCAGAGGAGAGTGGAGTGTGGCAGGTAATATGTGGCACAGCAAGGCAAGGTATACAACGTTAAAGGGGAACCAACTCGTGTTTTTAAGATTGCACGTCTTTCACGCCCTGGCTATTGCGTTCGGCGTTCGGCAGCTGAAACTATGCAACCAACCAACGTGCTCATTGCGACTGACCGCGTCCATGCCCGAATAAAGTCCATACACTTGGACAGCTGCAGGTGAGCTTTGCTCGGCGCCACAAGTGTGGCAGGCATGGCGCGTAGCTGTGGCCTCTACTCGGCTTTGCTATGGCACGAATGGGTCGGCCAAGCCACTGCTATCACGATAGACGCAGGACCCTTGTCCAACGCGTACGCAAAGTCTTGGTACGCAAGGCGCATGGCTTGGTTGCATTTTGGTGTGCGTGTGCAGGAGTGGGTGGGCGATACGATGTATGTTGCGTTGCTGTCATGCCGTGTTGTTGATAGATACTGCTGCTTAGGATGCAAGAGATGCCAGGTACATGTTTTGCACATCGTTTTCGTAATACCTCCCTAACACTGACCCCGGAAGAGAGCGAACCGAAACAACCTTGTTAGAAATCGCACGTGGTGATGTGAACGATGCCAGGCGCCTTGAGACATATAGACTTGCCGTGCGTTCCGCGCGCTAGTCACAAACATAGACTAGCTGTGGCGCCACCTTCTCAGAAGGCATTTTCAGGCGGGCCAGTCGACGTGGCTCATGCATCGACTTGGCACTCAAGCAGCGATGTCGAGACTGGTGGTGCTCGGACACTGTCACAATGCTATCCGTGAAGTCAGACACGACGAGATGACCAGTGCCAAGATATTCGAAAGCTACAGAGGCGTATGGCATGGTAAATGCTGTGAACCTGAAACGGCGCGGATACATCCGGCGCCAAGGCAAGACGCCATCAAGTGGAGAGTGTGCGGTCCGAATACCAAAGTTAGTTATTCTGGTTGGAAGCCGGCTCGGCAGACACGGGACCTTGAGAGCAGCCAGAGAACCCAGCATGGCAAGTTATTGTGGCGCGGTGAGGCGCAGTTTCCATATCAACAATGGGATCCCAGGATTGCCAGTACGAAAGAAGCGGGTTGGTCCATATGACAGCTCGTCCTTTTGTATTGTCAGACAGTTTGTGGCTTAGAGAACGAAGCAACAGCGTGTGTTTTTCTTTCAAAAGTCGTCGCTCTCAAGTCGAAAAGATAGCTCCTGGACGGTTTCTTTACTCGTTCAAACTATGTTGCGTGTTACTGTTGACTCCTTCAACGAAGCATAGCGGTAGCTTCTGTGATCGACAGCACGTGGTGTTCTAATGTCTCGTCACCAGCTTCCTAGGTCTCCGCTAGTCGAGGTACAAAGCCCCGTTCAGCCCTTCGCTTCTGCACCCACTCGCCAAATGGCTTCCAGATAGCTTCTTTTTCGGCCGGCTTCAGACTGGCCGCGAGACCGCTCGTACTCGTAGTCACAAACACCCTGGACCCATTCCATGTGTTACCATCACTATCCTGTTCTTCCTGGACGTCCTTGCTCTTGCCCATATTGTGCTCTTCGTCCTGCCACCCATACTTGAAATCTTTCTTTGCCATATTCTTACCATAGCGATACCGCCAGATAGCTTCCCAGATGCCCTTGCCTACGATACACACAGCCTCTGGTTTGTATTCGAGGAATTTGGCATCGAGGTTCGCGGTGCCTGCCGCCATCTCCTCTTTCGAAAGCTCAGCAGCGTCTTTGGAAGGTCTCTCGACAATATTGGTATTCCCCATGCAATACAGAGCAGGGAGACTCCGGTCTTCTTCAGGCTTCAGTCGACGGTCGGTAAGCCCTGACGAGTGGAGCAGCTTCCAAAACAGGTTCGAGGGATGCGCATATGCGTGCCCCGCGGCGGCAGTCTGGACACCTGGATTCGTGCCAACAAAGACACATATCAGGTTGGGCTCTAGTATGTCGACGAGCGGTGATAGATGCGCGTATTTTGATGGGTCGGCATATTTGCTGGGCTTCCTCTTCTTCGTCGATCGTTCGGAAGTCTCTGGTGCAGTCTTAACAGCTGCCATCACGGTAGTTCTAGTGCGCTTTCTAGGGTTTGTTGACGATACGGGTAGTGGTGCGGCATCTTGATCCGCTCGTGTCTCTGTGTATTGGTACTTCTTCAGTCGGCCTTGGAAGGATGCGGAAGGTGCTGTCGCTGGCTTCTCATCGGGTTGTTTAACATCATCGCCCCTCATAACGGACTGCGACGCTTCATCTTGCTCGGTGCGCGGTTGGTTTGAGCGTGTTCGTGCCATATGCGTTGCGTTGTGCATCGAACTTGAGAAAGGATGCGTAACGTAGCTAGTCGCGTCATTTCGAGCTGTGAACGCGTTGACGTCATCATGTGACCCGCCCGTGCACTCGTACGGCACTCTTTATAAGGCAGGCCTTGGTTTAATCATGCGCATCTTTCGGCTCCGACTACGCCTCATACTTTATGCTCGTACTGTGCGTTATCAGTCCATACGAGTTAGAAGATATGTAAAGAAAAGTGTCTTTGATAAACCCAGGCGACAACATATACATTCTGGTACCACCTCCGTCCCTATACTTAAACTTTCATGGCGCCTTCCTGTATTTACGCATTTTGAACTTTGTCATTACCCCTCATTGCACAATCGGGATATACGCACTCGTCCTTCTCTCCGTACCCTTTAGCGCCCTGGGGTGTACTCGTGCCCATCTTTTTGACAACCGTAAGTGTAGAGAAAGCCATAAAGCATACATCTTTGTATGTTCGCCATCTGCAGACGACGGTGTGGTAGCGACATGACGACACCGCTTCATCATGCACATCTCAATGGTAAGCCCAGGCCCGAAGCTAGTCGCAACCACGTTCTCTCTGCCTTCGCCCATTTGGCGAAGTTTGTCCAGCACGATCAGAACTGTTGGGCTGGAAGAGTTACCGTAGTTCTGATACACTTCGAGTGAGGCTCGGATGTGGTCGTCGGTGAGATGCAGTGCTTGCCTGGCCCCTTGCAGGATGGTTGCGCCGCCTGGATGAATCGCCCAGTCGAAATTTGACGCCTTGCTGCGAGTCGGCGATGCAAAGGGGTGAGTAGTATTGGAGTTGTTACGAAGCTGATCGAACATGGGCATGATGGCGTTGATGGCTGTGCCTGGGACGTCTTTGCTAATAGTCGCTATCATACCTAATACAGTGTTAATAAGAACTCATAGCCAGGCGGGCAGCATCGACCATTTCAGGGACATACCATGCTTTTCGATATCATACGAGATATATCCCGAAGTACCCGGTACCATCATACTATCCCATTCAATAAGCTCAAACACCGGCTTTTGCTTCTCTTCCAGCGCAAGATCATTGCATACCACCAATGCCGCTGCGCCATCGGAAAATAGCACTGGGGCTATGTGCAATTCGTTATCTTTGCAGGCCGCGTGCACCTCTGCCTGGAAAGATAGACTGCACAACTCACATGCCATCACCAAGACGCGGGCCGGACGGCCTCTCTGTGATGCTGCAGCGGCGATGTCAGCAGCTGCACGAAGCGCGGAGAGACCACCCGCACAACCCACTCCATGGAGGAGCACTCGTTGTACACCTGACCGGAGGCCAAGCTCTTTGCATACAAAAAGATCGTAGCCTGGGTTGCTCTGATCAGTGCAAGTCACTGCTACAGTGTGCGTTATATCGCTAGAACCAAGACGAGCTTCTCGCATTGCTTCTTTGCACGCAGACGTAGCGAGCCGTACACCTTCGATCCGGAATATGCAGGAGATGGATTCGATATCCGGCGGTGTAGAGTTTTCTTTGGTCCATTTTGTGAAGTCAAGGGTAGTTGGACGGGAGAGGATTCTTGTTTTGTTATTGAAGCGGATGAGCTTTTGGATGCTATTGTGACTGTTAGAGAGAGAGCAACGGACGTCACAAAGAATACTGAAGATGACTGACGCTGGTGAAGATGTTTCATCGGGAAACACTCGTTGTAGTATGCCCTCGAAGTCCTCCTGCTTGACTGAGTTGGATGGGTACTTATGGCCAAGGCCAGTGATGTAGATTGCATTGGTCCTGCTACTGCGTGTCATATTGTTTGTAAATGAAATTTCTCCCCTTGATACACAACAATAGAGCGAGACATGGAGGTTATAAGCTTAAAATCTTGACCATCCTTCCACCCGTCGCCTTACTCGTCTCCTCACCCCATAACAGACAGACTCGTCGAACTTACACCCTAACCGCAATACTTGGTCCAGATTCCGCCACTTTCGCACTGTGCACTCTCCAGATTTCTCAACATTTCCAGGCGAGGACTTGGTATACCATAGCCTTGCCTGTGCGCCTTGTAATTTACGCCCAGAGCGGGCCTTCTCCCGTCTACTGAGTATCATTATTGCCTCTAGCGGGATGTATACGCCCTGGCGCCAGCGAGTAAGAGATGACATGTGCGTACCTTCGCTAGACCTGCAGGACCTTCAGCGCATCCACGAAGACTTGGTATGCCACCAACAAGTTCCACCCGCCAACAAAACTCGTTCGGCTGAAGATGCCTCGCATTTAGAGAAGAAGCGAAACCTGCTAGTAACCGATGAAAAGCGCCACTGACGGGGCCAAAGTGATAAGGCCATGATTCTCGTGTTCAGGAATATCACGACACGACAGAGCAAAGACTGGTGATACATCAAGAGACTTTTCTCTACTACGACTTTCATTGCTTCTTTTCTTTAGGCTGTCGTGTCCAATCATGTATAGAAGCCGGAAGGTGGTAAACAATCTTATCGGCCTTCACATAGGGGGCGTAGAACTCATGGATGACTCTTGATGTACCATCCGAGACTCTCATGTGAACAGCCTCGGAAAAAGGCGCACCATACATCGGCGCTTGCCATAGTCGCTGACAAAAGTTATGAGTCAATAGCTTCCGTAGCTTTCTTGCCCCTTTGGCCCCCAGTAAATGTGTTCGGTGGTGTTGGTATCTCTCTCGACCGTTTGCCAATAGGTTGTTAGAATAACACATGTCGTCGAACACGGACAGTCGGAAAGTCCCGCGTTATCCTAGTCTAGATTCTGCAGACCCAAGTCGAAGCCACAAGATTGGTTCATCGGGTATGCAAGATTGAGACCTATTGAGCTAGTCAGCGCGTTGCGAATAGCAAGGACTTCTGCCACCGGATGAAGCAAGTACTTGAACGATACATGGAGACTAACGTGATGTCAGACTTGAGCATCAATTCTAAGTTAGTATCAACAACTAGCTCATAACTTGAATGGTGAGACTGGATCCTTAATCAAGGCGCCTCGTGTTCGCCGAGCTTGATTGTCGCCCCCATTGAAGTCCTATAATCTCTGTGGCGTGAAGCCCGCGGTTCGGGGCGATATCTAGTACTTCTTTGGCACGGGGAGGATCATCTGAGACGCAAAGAGATGGGTGTTGGTTGTCCAGTAGTGGGACCGGGCTGTGGAAGCGCTGGATCCTTCAAGTTGCAGAAGGATTCGGGCTATACGCAAATAGGACGTTCCCGAGCGATTATGGATGTGGTAGGTATGATTCCGAGGCCAACACTGAAAGAATAGTGTGGGAGAATCCCGGTAAGAAAGTGGTACAGCCCCCTGTAGAGTTGAAGATTTTCATCGCGTTTACTACTGTTGTTGTGATGAATGTTGGTAGAGAAACATCGTGCCGTGCCGTGCCGTGCGAGAGGGCGTGCTCTGATTGATCGATTGACGGAAATCATCACTGAGCGTAGATTCAGAGAACTCATGTTCGTCTTTAGGATCCACAGGCAGCAGTCCAGGTGCTGCTTACGGTATGAGCTAGTTGCGAACCAGGGCGCAAGTAAGCGCTTTCTTAGCTAGACATGACACAGTCAATGTATGTCAGATAGCGTCAAACTTCGGCGATGACTGCTCCCCGAGGAAATGAGACTCTCCGTCGAATACATCGCCGTGCCGTTATGGCGCTTCGCCGTTCTTGTTGAGCGTGCTGTGCCGCATGCGGGGGTTCTGTCAATTCGCGGTCCGGACCGTAGTGGATGTACTACGGTCACCGAATGGTTCGCTGTTACTAGATTAGATTCGTTGCGGCACAGTTTAACGGTTCCAAAGCTCCAAAGTCATCGACTGGTGGGACGCATGAAGATTTCAGTTCTTTCGCGAATAGTGGGGCACACGCACGTGACTATGCTCGTCTTCGCACACTTCAGCCCAACGGCATCGGCGAAGAGAAGCAATCGAGATGTGCACGTATGGATAGGGCTGAATAGTATGCCAGATGCTTACCATGTGCGACTAATATTGGAAGGTCTCGCACAAAGCAGAAGCCCCTTGGAAGCGGCCGCCGAATCCTATATGCGGTCGGCGAAATCGATGTTTAAGGCCAGCGATTAGGCATAACATCGGGCCATCTCACATCGGCGACTGCGGCGTGCTGTCGGCCTTATGCTGTCAGATGTTGCATCTTGGAGTAGTCGCTGCTGCTATTCGCTTCCTGGAGGATCCGTGCCATGCGCAATGCTTTCCTAATCCGGTTACTGCGTGTGGCGGCCAGACTAGTGTATAATGTACGGCGAAACCATTCGCGAAAAGCATCTTTGCAGGTTAGCACTCACGTGGTCAGTTGTGTGCGTTTGCGAGGTGATTTGGGATTTTGAACGAGACACCGCTGTTTGATGATGTGGTATATATGCTTAGTATCGCGACGCATAATGCCACCCCAACATACATTGCAATAGGGTTGTCGACCACAAAGAGAGCCAGGATGGACATGTACAGATACAACGACGTATTATACGGATTTGAGATGATGAAAAGGCAAAACTTCGTATGGAATAGGGGACTCCCTGTGGAGCGACCTAAGAAGCAGTGAGCGGCGAATGCGCGAGAGACTCAAACAAAACTAACTTGTCAGGAATCACAGACAAAAGCTTCCAACACATCGAGTCGAAGACGTAGCTTCAGACATCTATACACGTCTACCACGTGAGCTTCGCAATCGCGTGTACACATTTTGCGTCCAGGGATCCTATGACAACGAAGTCATTGTTCGGCGCACAGCAAGTGGAAACACACAACGCTTCGCGCACCTCATCCGGCAGGCTTGCGGCCAACACTCCTACCAGTGGATCGAAGATCCCACCGCAACGTTACTGAGCACAGAAGGTCTAGGTGGTGACGTGGCTAGAGAGTTGCTCGAATGCTACTATTGGACACGTACATTCAAGTTCGCCCATCACGAGCTTTGCCTGCTCAAACCGTTCCTCGAAACGGATGGGTTTGGGCTGGGAATGGTTCCAGCGCATTATGCAAGACGCTTGCACATACAGATCCAGCCGCTTGATTTCGCGTTTCTGTTGCCAGACAAGCGGCTCATTGAAGAACAGCGATATTACAAGACCATCGAGGCACTCGCTGTCATCACGACCGCTCGAACTGAGGTGATGATCGAAGTCGATCTAGCCCAAGGGTCACTGGGTGATGGTGATTACGAGCGCTTCTCGAACGAAGCTGCGCAATTTGTGCTCAAGATAAAAAGCGTGGTAGAAGCGCTCGGAGAAAAAGGAATGCGCATATCTCTAGCGGTATTATAACCTTATGAGCTGAAAGGAAATGGATGCGTTTCCTGGATTTCGTTTCAAAAAGCAAGAGCTTTGCATCGGCGGAGCAATCGATTTAACGGGTCGGAGCGGTTGTGCTTGCGGGTACTGGAGCTGTCTTCCACTGGCTTCGTTTGAAATAATCGGTGTAGCTTCGATTTCTGCTAGAAGGAGCGCCATGGCGTTACCAGACGTGGTCGGGCTTGCGGCTGTGTATCGTCTCTCATATGAATGACTGCCATGCAATCAGTCGCTAGGCAGTTACTTCTGCCTGCCCACATAAAAGCCGAGCAAATGACCTTCGCGCAAGGTAACAAAATGCAATGTTCTCTTCCAGACGTTGGGCTTCATAAAATACTAAGATGAGATGGAAAGCTGTGTTGATGAAAGGACCTCGGGAGAAGCTGTGACGTGCGCCAAAGAAAGCATGCGCTAGCCAATCTTAGGGGCCAAAGGCTTCCAAGCGGCTGCCCTACCAGCGCAACTTGGCTTAAGCCACGATGCAACACCATATCGATCAGCCAATGTCAGCATCTCAAATTTATAACTTAGCCTTAGCTTTCGGAAACCAGCAGTTGGTGGGGCACTAACAAATTTTGCTGTAAGTCACAAGGCGCAGTGCGGTAAATACACCCGCTCATGCGATGTACGTCAGCCCGCAAATGCAGCTCAAAACTGCTCTCGGCGTAGGCTTGGGGTCTATAGGTATGTAGTCGTTGCACTGATTCATCGATGTTGCAAGCGCGGTGTGGGTCCTAAGATTTATAGGCCTTTTCTTGAGTGTGCCTAGGCGTTCACACTTACGGGTAGACTGCCATTTTGTGGACATTTTGCGTTTGTAGCTGTAGTATATATACCGACTGTATAAGTTATCTTTGTCGAAGAACATGAATACTGCCTCGCTCCCTCTCCCATCTACAACGGTATTTGCCCCAACTACTTCAATTACCACCTTGCCCATCGCTTCGCCCTGAGAGAATGACTGTCCAGTCGACGATGCCAACGAGCTGTTCCCAGCATCTACAGAAGGCATCTTGACCTCTGCACACCTAAATATCCGCTGTTAGAAGCCGTGGGTTCCGATCGATCAACGTGTGCCGAAGATACCTCAGTCGAGTCGGCGTAGAAAGGCTTCATGCAAATGAGGCCGCTGTCCAAGCCAAGACCTAAAGTGCTTGCGCAAATGTATCAGTAACGTTTGATGCTCTAGGGCAAGAGACGTAGTTGAGCTCGCCGATGTTTCAGCTCTTCCCAGCATCAAGAGCGGCGCGAGCAGATGGACATATCTCCTCATCCCAGTAGCGCATGAGCTCGGTATGATTAAAGATGATTTTAATGGTAGCCAAGGCAGCGCGTCTAGGATTACAGGTTGAGAAAGCATATGTATCGAGTAGATGCCCACCTGTGCTCTTCGAGAAGATTCGAACTGTTCAACTCATCTAGTGTAGCATCGATACTAGCTGTGTACTGTTTCCATTGCTGCTCATAGGCCGCAGTTGAGTCACCCCTCTTAGTTTTGCGGCCCTGGAGTAGTCTGCTGTTGTTGGGTAGGCGTAAACAGCGAATGAGCAAGCAGCTGCTCTGAATGAGGGCATTGCGAAAGTATCGAAGTCATCAGTGAGTTATAGAGGCTGCTGCTGCAGAAGTCAAGGGATCTCTGAACCTTATATGCCATCAGAAAACGTGACCGAATATGTATCGACATCATCGAGCCCGCTTTCGTAGGCTAAAGCAGACAAGATCGTTCCGACGGCCGCGAGATGTTCTATCGAGCTACTGCCATAGTTGCCGTATTGGTCCTAGAAGGTGTGGGGTGGGTTGCGGGGAATTGGCGGATCCATCGGGGCTGGCTACAAAGTGGGGGCAAAAGTCGGATTAAGCAACAAACCGTACAAACCATAACGCTCATCATCTCAATCGAGACGAAGAACTCTTTGGCTGGTGGTCCCATTTTTTTCCTATCCTTTGTTCTAGTTACCCAACCACAGCAGCAGAATAGGGACGGAACTTTCAAAGGCAGAGTTGTCAATCGTGGTTTTTGCCAACTCAGCAGATCAGAATGAAGACTCACAGATTACTATCATGAATTGATTAGCTTTAACCGATCCTATCTCGTACCCACGGCACCGTGTGGTACACCAGCCCTTTTCCGCATCATAACCTCGCCCATTGCATTCCTCACTTCCTTCTCTTGATGTACCACATTTTGCACCATGTATTTCTTGAGTGCTTCCCGTAATTCACTTTTTGCCCTCTCGTTATCCCTATATGGTACACTCTCCAACTCTAGTAGTCTGTTGGCATCCTTGTTGCTCTCTGCAACGAGCACGCTGAGACGGTCAAGCTGCTTGTGACGAGCGTCTTCGGTATCGTCGGTAGGTTTAGTGGGATGTTGAGGGTCATCACGATAAAGTGGCATGAGTAGAGCAAGGAACTGCGTGAGGGAGATGGCGGCTTTCTTCAGTATAGTGACAATTTGGAAGGGTAAATATGCGGGACGGAAGTTGGCTGTTGCGACGAGTGGGTTCAGGTATTTCGAGAGGAAGGTAGGATAGTCTGGGCGAAGAGCGGTACGGATTTCGAAAGTCGCAACAGCGAGAAGGCCCAGGTAGCGCCAGTACGACCCATCAGTGAGAAAGCCGAGGGCGTTTGCACCGATTAGAACGATGAGGAGTACGCCATAGGTCGTAGCTGCAGTGAGCAGTGCACTGTCGGTGTAATCTTTGATAGTCAAACAGCTCTGGCACTGGGCAAAAATTCCCGGTCCAAAGCGGTCGTATGCGAATCGCTTGACAGGATCCAGTATGATGTCCCTAGCATGCTTCAAATGAACATAAAAGTCATTCGCCCTCTCCCTGTCCACATTCGGTCCAATCTTGTCTGGGTGGTATCGAATCGTCAACCTCCTGAATCGCGAGTTCAGTCCGCTCTCATCGACATCTATCGGTACGCCAAGATCGTTGTATGCGTTACTGGAGCGCTGAAGGTTGAAATCGACTTCGTAGATGGTGAAGGCGAAGTAAGCCGCATAGATGGCTATTAGAATGTTGCGGCGGTGCTTGATGAAGCGTGGAGAACCGGGTTGCGGCTTAGGGTCGCCCGCGCGAATGAAGATGCTGTAGAGGATTGATTGCGCCCATCCTGCTGCCTGTGTCGCGTTAGATCTTGCTGTAGCAAAGTGTGGGAGACTATGCTTGCGATGGGTATGAGAAACTGCCAGACTAGAAATGGACCCAGAGTGTCAAATGACACGTTCGATATCGCCATGCTGCTCAATCACTGGCGCGGTGACATGAGGACGTAGTGTCGCTGCACAGAGGAGCAAGTTGAGAGCCAAGTGTCCTGGAAGAACATCGGAACGGGTTCCGAACACTGCCGAGGCACGTGAATCTCAAGCACCACTCCAATCTCCAGAATTTACTATCTGCAGCAAAGAGTGGGTTAAAGAGACACGACGACTGTTTGCTACAGAATACTGCGTAACAGCAATTACATTTGATACGAAATTTCCTTTTCTCTATGGCCTCATCTCTTAACCTTTACCGATTGTACGTGAACGCGTATCCGTAACGACCCCTACTGTCACACGAGTCCGACAGAACAAAGAGAATGATTCGTCTTCTCAGTTACTCCCAGGCTTGTCCCTGGTTTCAATCCCTGCACATGTCTATTAGTAAGTTGACTACGACACAGCAGTAATTCCTTACAATTTGAGCTCAAGTCCCTTGTCTTTGCTGCCCTTGAAGGTGCACGCTCTAATGAACAGTAAATCAAATGTGCCCTAGATTCCAGAAAGAAAGAAAGCTTACAAGTGTCTGTTGGCTTTCAGGCTGACGGTCCCGGACTTAGTGAGCTTGACGACGATTCATGCTGCGCCTGAGGTTGAGCATTTGCAAGCCCTGCCTCGATGCACGGCTTTAGACTTTGAGACTGCGATGTAATAAGTAGATGAGCAGAGACTCAATAAGGGTCGAGGCATACTTTGTCTGCTTAATCTTGATGAGTCTCCGTATCAGTCTCACCTGCACTTTCAGCTGGCGTATCAACGTCGATAACGGGGACAACGGCTGGCGCTTCAATGTCCATCTCATCGTCAGAAGACACGTCAGACGGTTCAGCCATATCAAGGGACCTCATTCTGGCAGTCGCATCCTTCATGTGCTCTTCGTGCGTCGTGATACTGCCTTTCACGGCGTCTTCAAATTCGTAGTCAACAGGGTCCGTTTGCTCCAACACGTCACCCACTCCGTCTATCGAATCGCGGAGATCTTTCATGAACGCATCAAGCTCTGCATCTTCACCCTCTGGATGCCAGCGCCTAACCACACGCCACAGGCTCTCCACCGCCACATGACAGTCGCTCGCTTCTTCCCAGTCGTGCACCACTGAAGCCAACAAGATGAGCGCTTTCATACGGTGGTATCGTGGTACAGCGGGAACAGCGAGAAGGGCGCGGGTTTTCTCGATACATTCGTCCAGGCGGTCGTTTTCGTAGAGATCGCCTGCTTCGTTCACGGCATCAGTGAAGGCCTTGTTGATGCTGTCACTATCCATCTCGTTAAGTATCCGAAAACTGCAGATGACATCTGTCACTGGATGTGAAGAGATCCTCAATATAGTTGTGTGTGTCGGTGAGTGTGAGGTCGCTGGAAAAGAGGGTGCCTTCCAAGGTTGGCTACGCTTGGGCCAAGCATATAGTAAACGCAGTGTCTTGAGATAAACAGAAACCTGATGCGCAGAGTATCTGCACATGAGCTCAGGCTGCTAATTTTCACTCACATTCCGATCCCATTGCCGCCGCTACTGCTGCTGCACTTTACGCAGATCACGCTGCCCGAATATGTCGCGTAGATCAACACGGTCAACTGCGAAAGCCTCTGGCAGAAATGGCGAACCGACGTCCAGTAAAGTAAGAATCAAACATGGCAGCCAAGGTAAGTGCAAGGACAAGGCCAAAGCGGAAGACGATAACCTCACCTTCCGGCTAGACGATTCAGTTCAATCCGCATCCGAGTACGGAGAGCCGGTGACTGATCAACGACGACGCAGGAAGCGCACAAAGTATGCTTCAAAGCCTAAAAAGCGATCAAGATGGACCAAAGCCATTCCTTCAGGTGCCGGGGAGACGACATCCACTCCAGCTGGGGAAGACACGATGGTCAGTCTGAGCATCGAGGACCTTGCAGTGAACCCCGACGACTCTACCAAAATCCCGAATCACTTCAAAAACCTCTGCGAGGGCCGCAAGCTCCGCGCCATCGCCCCGACAACTACACCCCAAATCTCGATGAAGCCACGCATATCTTGGAACTACCCTTCTACGACCCCGACACCCGCCACTATGAGTTGATCGAAGACGGTGTTTCGCTGCTACGAGACTGTGAAATGTTTGATGGCGGTCTCAGCGACATTTGGCGTTCGCAGGCTCGCAACATACAGCAGCCGGAAGAGGATGTCGTCAATCTCTTTACTATGCACACAACAGTGGTTTCAAGGTCCCGCTGCCCGCCATGCCGATTAGTGCTCAATATCGAGCTATGCAATGCAATAGGGAACTCAGCATGCTCACGCTGCATTCAATTCAAAATTGCCGTCGAAAATCCGCCGCGTGTATCTCAAAATCTCGACAAAACAGCATGTTTTCGTTGCTGCTAGAAGAGCTTTCAGTGTTTACATATTTTACAGATGTATTCCAACAGAGGCAATAGCTTAGTTTATGGTGCGAGACTCCGGGGTTGTCTTGCATCTCATGTTCAGCGTTGGGAAAGAAACTATAACAATCTTCGGTGTTGAGACGTGAACTTGCGCCGACTTTGCAACGGAGCATCTTCGAACCTCCAGTGTGGATACGTCAAAATCACTGTATTCGCGCACATGATAATGTAATGAGGTAGTAAGAACAAATCATAGATATCTATGGCTGCCGACATTTGTCGGTCTCTGGTATAAAACGATGTTATGTAATCATAAACAAAATGAAACTTTCGCATACTTTGAAGCATACGACCTAGCAAGATTCTCCATGCATCTCGAGCCTAGATAGGTTGACGTCTACGCGTCGGGTATATTTTCTCCAGGCATTAGGCATAACAGGTATCGGCTCGCCGACACTGGAGCGCACACAGCGCGCTCACATCAGGCCACCGGCCTGAGGCATCAGCTCCTCGTCTTGCTGACGCTTCTCCTTGAGCGATCCAGCTGCAGAGCGGTTCTCGATATCGCTGTCAGACAGATCGTACTGGCGGACTGCTTCGGCGATCTGAGCCTCATCCATCTTGGGTAGCTGCTTGGCGGCATGCACGTAGCTCATCTTCTCAGTATAACCCTTGGCGAAGATAAGATCGATCTCCTCGAGAGAACGGCCGGCAGTCTCGGGGTAGAAGAAGTAGATAACAGGAATGAAGGATGCGTTCAAAATAGCGAAGAAAAGGTAGGTTCCCCAGCCGATACTGGTGATCAACACGGGCGTGATCATAACAATGAAGAAATTCCATGCCCAGTTATTGATCGTGCTTCGCCTTAATTAGCAGTGTTTTGAGTATATTTGTTGTAGTGGTAACTTACGAGAATGCGTTGGCCTTCTGGCGGGTCTTGAGGGGGTTGATCTCGGCAGGGTACAACCACGGAAGTGGGAGCCACGTAACACCGAAAAACGCAATGTAAAGAAACAAACCAACAGCAGCACCCTTCGCAGGTCCCTTGTTGTTCTCATTGTTCACGCCTCCAGGAAGCAGGCAGGCAAAGGTGATGATCATGGCAGTCATCTGACCGACGGTACCGATGATGAACAGCTTTCTGCGGCCGACGCGCTCAACGAAGTAGAACGAGGTAGCGGCGAAGAGGGCGTAAACGACCATGTTGACGCCTCCCAGAAGAAGCGCGAGGGTATGTGTTGTATTCAGGGCGCTCTGGCAAAGAATTGGAAAGTAGTAGATAACAGCGTTGCATCCAGACAGCTGTTGCATGAACTGCGAAGAGGCCCCGAGAATGGCACGCCGGAGGTGCTGAGACTTTCCGCTAGTCAAAAGAGCGTTGGTTGGGACCTTGCCGCCACCACCGGA
>JAESFQ010000392.1_pt1 | contig 15895 bp, 11 predicted proteins | sample 9269431 | NCBI WGS metagenome assembly JAESFQ01 (sample SAMN14502588, study PRJNA617103) | algae metagenome | isolation source: Plectolyngbya sp. WJT66-NPBG17 and co-occurring heterotrophs from well... | place: USA: Mojave Desert, Joshua Tree National Park, California | collected 2006-08-06
ATGGTACGCGATCTCGGCGGCCTTCTTGCGCTCCTCCAGTATCAGTTGGTGCTGGTCCCTCTCCCGCTCTGCATCCGTGCTCCCAGCTTTGCGCTTGCCTAGAACACTGCCGAACATGGAGGCGAACGCGCGTTGGAGGCGTGCATATGTCGTTTCTGTCGGCGCAGATGTCGAGGCCTGCACTGTTGTCACGACGCCAGAAGCCGCCTTTGAGGAAGCAGACTTGGCTGCGCGAGGGACACGATTCGCAGAACTCTTTCTCGAAGTTGGCGGCTTTGCGTTCTCCTCGTTGAACTGCTCAATCAGCTCTTCGATCCCAATGTCTTTCCATAGCTCGTCCGGCGGCGGCCGTATGCTCCCGTTCGTGTTTGTATGTTCTTTGAAGCGCGACGCGCGCGGCTGTGTCGACTCATCAGCGTCGTCGCTCATGGCCAGAGCCGTTGCGCGCGTAATGGGCATCCGTCCGTCTTGCTCGCGGCGCTAGAATGGAGCAATGTATAGTGGTTGAGATAAGGGAAGGCGCCTCGAGGAAGCGGCGAGGGACAGCAACACGGTTGGAGGAAGCTCGAGGTCGTCAAGCGGAGAATCGTGTGTGTTTGTTTTGCGCAGGAAATTGGTCGAGGAATTGCAGTCACTGGGTGCAGCTTCGGACATAAACAATTACTGGGTTCAGCATCCGAGTTGAGGAGGACCCTGTCAGACGTGACTTGGCGCCCATTGATTGCTCGCTACAGCCAACTACGGTCCGTGACACGTTGTCTACTGTCCTTCACCGCCTGAAAACTTGACTCTCTCCCCGGTAGTTGGGCGGACCAGGTTCCACAGTCGTGTTGATGAACATGTTCGGTTTATGAAATAACGCTACTGTACACTCGATCGAGCGATCTATATGCAGTTCTGTGGTACATGAATCGCACAGGGTGCCTGAGTACCCGCGCGCTAGCAAAGCAACCATGTAATCTAGCTAGGTATCCTCGTACGGCCGCCAGACGCCAAACATGCAAATGCACCCTCTACAACTTCGCCTTGGGCTTCGACTCCTCGGCGAGCGCCTCCTCGTAGCAGTCATCCAGGTGCTGTCTGAAAGCCTTGACGGTTTGCGGGCGCTTCAACTTCAACCTGCTTGTTGTCAGCATATTGTTAATCTTGCATCGTCGAGTTGCACTTACGTTGGTGTCAAGAGTTCGTTGTCGATGGTGAAAGGATCAACAAACAATCGCACAGCCTTGACGCGCTCGTAGCTGTTGAACTTGTTCTTTCGTCCCACCTTGTCCAGCTCCTTGAGCACTGCCTGCTCCACCTTCTTGTTGCTGCACGCTGCCTTTATCTTCTCCATGTCACCTTCTGGAATCTTCTCGCCAAGAACCTTGGATGCAAATTGTGGGAAGAGATCTGGCGCAACACCGAAGATGGCCACAAGGAAAGACTGGTGCGAATCGCCGTGAACATAACCAGAGGCGAGGTAGCTGCAGTTCGCAAGGTAGACATTCTCGATCCGCTCGGGAGAGATGTATTCTCCCTGTGCGAGCTTGAGGACGTTCTTCCTACGATCGATGATCTTGAAGCGACCAAGTTCGTCGACGGAGCAAATATCGCCAGTGTGGAACCAACCATCAGCGTCAATGGCCTTGGCCGTCTCCTCTTCATTGCGGAAGTACTCCTTGAATTGCGACGCAGAGCGGATCAACAGCTCACCACGAGGATGAGGCTTGTCAGTGGACATGTACTCCATGTCAGGCACGTCGAGCAGGGCACATTCCGTGTTCGGTCCGACACCACCGCAGTTGCCAGCTGAGAAGTCACCCTCATGCTGGACCAGTGCAACGGCATACGTTTCAGTTAGACCGTAGCCTTGTGTGAAGTTGCTTCCGAACACGATACGAAGGAACTGATGCAAGCTAGGATCAATGGGCGCAGAGCCACTGACCAGGACCTTGGCACGATCCAGTCCGAGACCGGCAGAAACCTTCTTGGCCCAAATGCGGTCGTAAAGCATGTGCTTGTTGGTCGGGTTTTGCTTGTCGTTAATAGCCGCTAGCTTGGTCGATACGACGTGTCGAGATAGTGCTCCCTTGACGCCAGTTGCTTGGATGGTGGCTTCCTTGATCTTCGCTCCGAACCGGTTGTACAGCCTCGGTACACCAGAGAAGATGGTCGGTCGCAGCAGCTGCAAATCCTCTACTAGCTCTGCAATGTTTCCGTGGAAATAGCCAATAGCGGCGCCAGTGGCCAGTCCACTGTGTTCTCCCAGCCGCTGGTAGATATGCGCCAAGGGCAAGAAAGAGCAAATAACCTCGCTGGGTCCGCTGCCCATGATGACCATCGAAGTGCACGTGCCAGCGTGCGCGTTTCCGTGGGACAGAACGACGCCCTTGGGGTTTCCCGTGGTGCCAGATGTGTAGTTGATGGTGACGATGTCTTCAGGTGTAGGAGGATTCATCGGGATCGGCTGCCTCTCACCCAAAGCCTCCACATCGCGGATATAGTGAATTGTCACACCTTGCTCGCTGGCAAGTGAGTTCAAAAGGTCACCCTTGGACTCTCCTGGAAGTTCGCCAGCCGAAAGCGGATCGAGGACCACGATGATCTTGAGCGAAGGTAGTCGAGGTTTTAGCTTCAGTAGGGCGGTTACATGGTTCATTCCAGCCACCACACAAGACAGTCCCGAGTGGTTGATGATGTATTCGGTCGTATCCGGACCCAGCGTGTCGTAGATGGAAACCGTAAAGAGTCCTTGGGACATGCAAGCCAGATCAGTGATTTGCCATTCCGGCCTGTTCTGACACCACAGCCCAATGCCGTACTTTGACGCGGTAACGCCAGCTTGTTTGTGTAAATGTACCAGACCGGCGCCGAAGTTCTTTCTCCGCTTAGCGACTGTCTCGTAGTCATCCCAAACATAGGGACCAAAGGTCTTGGTGACGGTGTCGTAGGGGCGGTGTCCCAAGCACCTGTTCTTGGGCCATTTCGCAACCGAGTTCTCGAATGCTTCGTGTGGTGTCCTAATCTCAGGAACCAGATGATCCAGCAGAGGCTTATCCGTAAATCTCCAATGCCTGTAGATGGCGCTCCTTCCCTCTGCCTCTGAGCCCGGCAAGGCTACACTATAGGGCTGTCCCTTCGCGGGAGGCGCGTGAAGCTCAGCCGCGCGATCGATCTGGGCATCCGAGGATCCGAACATATTCGCTCGCTTTGCGTATACGGGGGTTTAGTGGGTAGGTTCGAGTAGTCGCTTTGTCTGACACGATCGAAAGATGGCTTTGTGTAGCGTGTAAAGGGATTCTCGCAAGATGCTTATGAGCTCTGCTCCGTGATACATGTCAGCACAACTCTTGGTAATTACGCCCGTGGATGGTTCACGTCGGCGTGTCCGGGGCAGCCCCAAGCTTCTAGCTTGGAGCTCCATCGAGGCAGATTGACTTCACATACCTATAGCTTGCGCCACGAATCCCTGTTTCTCTCTAAAACAACTGAATAGTGAAGCAAAGACTCAGAGCAAGTCGAGATACGTGCAACGCGCTCAAACAGAAACAGTGGAAGATGGAACAGGCGCAACGACGACTCTAAAGCAAGGGTTGTGATCATACGGGACTAGGCCCAGAAACCCACAATTTCCATGGCGCGCAAAACATGCCTCGGCAAAGTCATCATGACGCGCCAACATCCAATTGGCGACCAGGACGAAAACCGGAGCCAAGGCCTCGCAGCACCGAGAAGCCCAGTTGTGCTAACGGTCATGTGCTCCAGATGCAGCTGAAGCCCCGATGTCTTGGTGGCCAACCCGCTTTTCTCCAGACTTGAGGGAAGGCGCCTTTTGGCATGTGTTTGCGGGGAAGGATATGGGGCGCCGTGCTGCCTTGGCGGTACAGCTGAGTGGAATGCGATGGCTCGGAGAACCATGGTAGTGAGAGTGTATGGTTGCACATGTGCGTCATGTGCGAGATGCACGGCTTTCACATGTTGACATGGGATTCTGGGGAAACCACGCGGACATGACCCTTACTCGTTCCGCGACCGACGGAACTGCCTCATGCTGATTGGTCGAGGTTACCGATAGAAGATGCCTCGGCTTGAATTGCAACGTAACATGGACTTGGGAGAGACATATAGCGACTTCGTACGAGAAGACATGACCAAGATAGTTCACGTAGCGCCAAACATTACAACTAGGAGAAGTATTGAATTTCCCACTTGTCACTGGGCCAGAGCCGCCATGTTCAGCGCGTCACAGTCTGGGAATCGCTATCCGCGTTTCTAGAGCAACATCCTCAGTTTCGCATTCCTATGTAGCTCCCGACAAGGACGCAGAAGGCTCACCACCGCCTGTTTTCGTTGCATTGTCAGGGTTGCCCTTCTCATCCGGCTTCGTCGCCGACTTCTTGAAAGACTGTTCAAAGTCGGCGATAATGTCGTCAATGTGTTCTGTGCCAACCGAGATACGAATGAGATCCTACATGCTGTTAGCAAGTCATCACTCTGAGTCTCAGTAACTGCTTACCTCAGTAACACCAGAGCTTATCTTCTCTTCGTCACTCAGCTGCTCGTGCGTTGTCGTCCAGGGGTGGATAGCCAGCGTCTTTGAATCGCCAACGTTCGCTACGTTAGAGATGAGCTTGAAGTTATCTACAACTTGGCTGCCAGCTGCACCACCTCCTGTAACACCGAAGGACAGTACGCCGCCGAAGCCACGCGGAAGGTACTTCTTTGCTAGGTGGTGTGATGGATGACTCTCGAGGCCAGGATACGATACCCAGCTTACGTTCGTATTGCTCTCAAGCCACTTCGCCAGCTTGAGTGCGTTGTATGCGTGTCGTTCAGCTCGCAGGGAAAGAGTTTCGACGCCAAGGATCAGCTGTTGCGCAGCGAATGGGTTTAGCGCTGCGCCTAGATCTCGCATAATCTCAACACGAGCTCGGATGATGAATGTAATGGGTCCAAATGTCTCCCAAAACTTCAGCCCATGGTAGCCATCTGACGGCTCGACCATCTGTGGGAAGCGCTTGCCGTGCTTGCCCCAGTCAAACCTCCCGCTGTCGACTATAATACCGCCGATCGTGGTTCCATGGCCTGTACGTCTCATTCAGTGTATGCTTCTTTAGTAAAGGAGTAATAGTAAAAGAGTAAGCCTTACCTCCGATCCACTTTGTCGCAGAATGTACGACAATGTCAGCACCAAAATCGATGGGCCTACAGAAGTATCCTCCCGCGCCAAATGTGTTGTCGACGATGACTGGAATTCCGGCCTCGTGTGCAATTGCCACGATCTTCTCGAAGTCGGGGACATTGTACCTCGGGTTGCCAATGCTTTCCAGCTTTGCAGTGTTAGCCAAGTTTCATGCAATTGTTCGCGTGAACTTACATAGATCGCTTTGGTCTTCTCATCGATCGCAGCTTTGAAGTCATCCGGATTGTCACCATTCACGAACTTGGTCTGCACTCCCAAGCGCGGGAAAAAGACCTTGAGCTGGTTGTATGTGCCTCCATACAAGTTTGACGTTGCAATGATGTTGTCGCCAGCATGCGCCAGAGCCGCTATGGTGATGAATTGGGCCGACTGGCCAGATGCTGTGCCTAGTGCTGCAACACCACCCTCAAGTGCCGCGATACGTTTCTCAAGGACATCGACGGTGGGGTTCATTATACGACTGTAGACATTGCCAAACTCCTTGAGCCCGAAGAGCTTCGCGGCATGAGCGCTATCGTTGAACGTGTATGACTGTTTGTATCAGCCCAAATATCGTTGGAGGTTCACTTTGTTCCACAACTTACACTGGTCGCGTAAATGGGTACTGCACGAGAGTTTGTTGCCGAATCTGGCACATGACCTGGATCGTTTGTATCAGTACCTACACATGGAGAAATGCTGCGAAGCGCTCACCGGCGTGCAATTGCAGCGTCTCAAAGTTTTTGGACAATTCCTCCGCCATTTTGCTTTCCGAGTCTATAGTCTTGCACCGTTACAGGCCGAAATGAGTGGTAGAATGCCAGATGTTTAAAGGAATGTTGAAGGGATTGAGGGGAGGAGGTTGGAAAGAGGGGAGGACGAGAGGATAAATTATGCCAAAAGTCGCGTCCGTCACGCCATCTACGCCCACGCGGGTGTGGATCGCACTTGTATTCAGCGCATATTCGTAGCTTCCCTTTGTGGGAAGTATGCTCAAGGTCTCACTCAGACTCGTACCATACCACCACAGGCTAGCAACACGTAATCCGGTGTTCCTCGGGGCAAAACTCGAAAACTTCCTAATGCTACGTCAGCGATTAGGTGTAAGAGACAGTCATACTGTACTCCTCGGGTGCATGGTGCGTGTTCCGGTAGGACGCCAGGAAATTGCGTGATTGTGCTGATCTCCTTTGGGACGCGGGGTAGGTCGGAGGGGTACTCTGGTGACGCACCAAGCCACGTGACATGTATCCGTTCTATAGAACCAACGTGGGAGAATTGTGCGTATCGCCAAGGAAAAGGCATTAAAGCTTAAGTGTTACCATGCACTGGGTGCCATGAATTGAGCCTACAGAATCTATACAAATCACAAGCGGCCTCCCTCGTCGCATGTACATGCATATACTTTCTCGTCCCGTTATGAAGGGGTTGCGACATGAAGCCGTGCAGAACAAAGCCACGGTTTCATCAACACAAGCAAAGAAATGCCAGAGCTCTCATTTTGTTGAGCACATTCCAAACCAAGTACATAGTAGAAATAGTAGAGTGAAGGAAACAGAGGACGAAGTGCCTCGACAGGGGGTATGTGTAGGAGTGTGTTTTGTGTATAGGAAGGCAAAAAGAAAGATATGGTGCAGCTTAGTAGCTTACGTATGGATAATAAAGCATCGAAGGACAAAACCCAGGTGCATCATAGGAAAGATTGCCGTGGCAAGATTGTACGTCGGTCGTACTCGGGGGTATAGATGATCAGAACGCATTAGATCCGTAGCAGCACACAAAACGCCGTACTCCATCAACAGATCCTTATGCAATGTACATGCTGTAGGCCGTTCTTATTATAGCTACGCGGCCGTCAGCAGAGAACAACTTCAGTGACCGACTGTGGGTACATGACGTTGCCGTTGTGTCCCGTCCGCACGCCGATAGCTCATGGCCGCTCGGTCCATTGGCTCCTCCATATCGGGAGAGTCGGCGGTATCGTAGTTGTACCCAGCACCAGAGGGTTGAGGCCTGCTTCCTGCAACCATGCGTTCATTCAAGTGACGAGAATCGAACGTGCTGGAGAAGGAACGTTTGTTGCTGGATCCAGCCGACATGGGCGGAAGACCCTGCGCCTGGGGGTTGAACTTGGGCAGAGCGTAGTTCTGATTTGAACCGTCAGAGTTGACCGACATAGTAGCTGAAAGTGTACCAGCTGAAAGAGGACCGGGTGGCGACTGGTAAGAAGGCGAGACAGGCTCCAGTTTTTCGGCGACGATAGGTCTCAAAGAGGGCAGCGCCTGATGGCTAGGGGTGTGCACGGCACTAGGGATAGATGAAGCGTACGCCTGAGGGGAGGTGTGTAGGGGCTGCAGGGGTTGCAGAGGTTGGCTTGTTTGCTGCGGTCGACTGTACTGATCCATGGAGCCGTACGGAGGTGCCTTTCAAAAGTTCTTGCTCGCCAAGGAACGCCCAGAACGCCACCAATCTTGGTATTATCTCACTCGGCCTATACCTCTACCTTCTATATACTCGTTACCACCTTCAAGCTTAATAATCTTGTGAATGTGTACAGGAATTCTCTCAATCCAGGCCTGTATCTGAGCCTGAGGGAGCTCATCCCAGGCCTTCTCCCATACCTTGACTGCCTGCTCTCTACTCTTAGGAGCTCCTTTCTTTGTAGTATTCCTCTTTATCCAGAACCAGGCAGGCTCAATAGCGTTGAGATCAGGTGAGTTACCACACCAGAGGAGCCTATCAACCTCCTCTCGGCTATAGAGGAGAGCCTGAGCGTGGTGAGCGTGAGAGGGTGCTTTATCCTCTTGAACAAGAGTCTTTGGCCTCTCCTTTGTACACTCCTTTGCAAAGGGAATTAGCTTTGGGATGAGGACTTGGCTCTGATATCTCCACCAGTCAATGCCTCCTCCCTTGCCTCGTACGAGCTTCCCATTCTTCTCACTCCACCTCCACTCAGGAGCCTTGCCAGGCTTCGTACGTAGCCCTATCCTTCTCATCCCATTTAAGAGCTCCCACTCCTCTCTCATAATAGGCTCAAGAAGCTTATTCATCTCATCAATCTTTTGAATTGAATACTCTCTCTCCTTCTTTGTCTCAGGCCTCCAGCAGTGGCAGGGACCCTTCCTCTCAAATGAGAAGCAGCCCCAGAACATGAACTCAGAGTAGCCCTTCCACCTCTCACGGATACAGCTTCGTACAACAGCCTCATCTGACCTCCTCCACAGCCTATATCCACCTCGGCGGTGGAGGAGTACAACAGAGGTCTCATCTGACCAGATCACGTTCTTCCAGTCCTCAAGCGTCCAGTCTTCGTGGTCCTTACACCACCTAAGCCTCTCCTCCCTCATCTTCTGTGTCAACCCAGGCTTCCTTGTTGGCTTGGTCTTCTTGAAGCCAGCGCTCTTGAGGACCCTCCACACGGTAGTAGCAGACACGTTGATCCCTTCTTGACTAAGATCCCCAGCAAGGTCAGCACATGACTTCTCTCGCCCATAGCGATCACGCCGTACTTTCTGAATTAGAGTCTCTTGGACCTCCTTACGTGGACGTCCTGAGCGAGGAGCATCTTCAAGGAAGTGAGGTAAGATCTTGAGAGGCCTATTTGGCTCGAAGCCTCGTTCAATAGCTCGAGCGTAGATAGAGTTGATCGTACGAGTAGAGAGGCCTGTCTCCTCATGAATTTGAGAGGTAGATTTGCCTCCAAAAGGAGACTTTAGAGTAACAATCAAGGCACGGGTAGAGAGATCAGTGTTTGGAGCCATTGAGTTTAGTATACAGAGCTATCTACACCTCCATGAGGCCAGGTGGAAGAAACTTCAGCTGTGCCAAGACTGGTGGCGTTTTGTGGCTTCGACTAGCGTGGGCAAGAACTTTTGAAAGGCACCTCCGTACGACTGCATCGAATGACTGGATGTGGAGTACTGCTGAGGCGATGGTTGTGTCACAGACGAACGTCGGTAGTCGACTGGATGAGCATATTCAGCAGCCACGTGGTCCTGACGGGTAGGAGCAACCTGTTCGTAGTGTGCCGGCTGCTGATAGTTGGAGTATCCGTACTGCTGGCTCACGGGCATTGTGGGTGGAGGCTGGTGCTGAGTCGAGTAGCTGCTGTGTTGCGCCTGCTGGGGGTGCTGCGAGTATGCAGTAGAATGCTGGGGAGATTGCATCATTGGAGCCGTTTGTGGAGCCGAGTACTGTTGCGAGTATTGATGTTGTTGGCTCGACGCATACGACGGCATCTGCGTGTAGGTGGAGCTTTGCGGCGGTGGCATCTGCTGTTGATAGCCATTACTAGCAGGATAGCCGTGTGCCAATTCTTCCATGCTCGGACGGCGAGGTGGTGCCAGCGACGGGTTACTAGCGTTGGAGACGGAGCGGGGACGGTCATCCAGAGGGGCATTCGGCGGTTGGCTGTAGTTGTCGGGCGTTGCTGTTCGTCGAGCGCGGTTGTAGCCAGCACCCTCCTCATCGTACTCGTCCCATTCCTTGGACGATTTGTTCTCGCGGCGGCGCATCCTCACGTCGCGACGGATACGGACACGACAGCCCTGCTCGGCGACCTGGCGGCTCAAGGCAGTGCTCTCAGACAACCCGGGGAACTTCTTGGCGGAGAAGACGGTAAACGGCGCCGACTTGACCTCAGCACGATGGCTGACGAATTGGTTGCGGTCGTCTACGACCATGGGGTCACCAGGATCCATGTCCTTGACCTCGGAAGTGTACTCAAACAGTGCGAAGCTCAAGCGGTATTTGCCCTCGTGACGGACGGACAAGTCAGGGAAGAGGAAGTAGCCGCCTGGCACAGGGCGTTCGAGGTAGGCCATGCCGGCAATTGGGGTACCAGTGAGGACAGGAAAGCTGGGGCCTGCGGAAGACTGTGCGCGTCCGTTTGCGATGGGGCGCGCATTCTCCAGAGTCGCATGGAGGAAGAAACCGGCATTGTAGGCACTGGTAACGTCGACGTCGTTCTCGAAGATTTGGACCTGAATAATTGGGGGAGGATCAACAGGGCGACGATCCGCGCTCGACTTTGCGCCGCTACCACAGGCACGCGCGCGTTCGGGCTGTTGAATTACTGACAGGCTGTACCGGATCTGTCGGCCATCCCTGGTGCTGCGTGTGAAGTGACTTTTGGTCTCGTTGTTGACGGCGATGCTGGACATGATGGGCGCGGTGAGTCTGTAGCGAGTCAGCAAGCCGCGTGGTTGTGGTGTTGGGGTGCGTCGAGCTCAGGGACGGCCTCGCTCGCTCCACCCACCAGCAGGGCGCACTTACGTCGGCGACCACACAATTGGTACGCTGGATCAGCTAGAACAAGTGCTCTTGTGTGAACCACGGTATGCACACAATCTGGACTTGTCAGCACATGTTTTTGACAATGTCAAAGGCAAAACGTGTGGATGCCGCAGGGCCACGTCGGCATCGTTGGCTGACGCGTACCCATACTGTCGGCATCCCCAATGCGCGGGAAAGCCTGGCTGGGAGAACTTACCGGTAGAGACGTGAGTCGGCTGCGAAACGCAACAAATGATGCGCAAAGCAACAGGTCCAGAAGAAGAGTAGATTCCAAGTTGGGGGATGCGCGGAGACGGGGTGTCTTCTGCGATGCTGCGGTCGGTGGCTGGTGGTGCGGAGAGGGACGGGTGCTGGGGGCCAGAAGAGAGGCGACGGCGAGGCTGGCTGCTGTGATCTCAAGTCAGGTGTGAGCGAAAGTATCCTCCTACACAGGTCGCAACTCGAGAGATCCACCAGTCGTCGATAGCCGCAATTGCAGTTTGAAGGGGTGCAAACGGCGATGGATATGGGAAAGAATGGGGAGAGCTGAGGGCACGCGGCTATGAGAGGGGACGGCTGAGAGGCCCGCTGGGTCAGGCTCGTCTGCACTGACATTTTAGCCGAACAAAGAGAGAATAGTGTCGTGTGGCTATTGGTTTGAAGCCTCACCCGCGTGCAACCCATGAATGCTCCGCGGACGCCTCGCGCGCCCACGCAGCAGCTTCTGCAGCTCTAGCAGCGAGACGGGCATGGCGCAGCACATTCTTGCAAGAACCACGGGAGACCATCTCAGGCCCTTGGACAAGACTCTCTCCACACCTTCTCTCTCTGCATGCACAGAATCCGCCCGTCCAGCAGAGGCACCTGCACTGACTCGTGCACCTCGAAGCGAGCACCTGGGCACCAACCGGGAACCGAAACATATTGGCCCGCGTCTTGCCAAAGTTACACTAGCTAGGTGCTCAGTGGCCCACCACCGATCACACGGTTCCAACTCTAGGCTTATCGATGGGCAACCATGGTGTCGTTCCCATCACATCGCGCCCCAGGGCCTGGCGCAGTTGGCAAGCAACGAGGCACATCGCATTGCAATGCCATCGCATATTCCCGGCACCATGCTTAGTCGCCTTCACATCTCAGCAAGCTAACGCCACCCTTCGCTCAGCTGGGCGCCTCTTCTGGGACGAGAGCCGGTTTCTGTAGTAGGTCCACTAGTGTATGAGCATGCATGATGCCAGGGTCCCCGGGAGACACCGTCTGGGCCAAGCACTCTCTGCCGTGTGACAATCATGGCTGGCGCACACAATACGTGAAATGGCCTGATGCTTGCCATGACATCCATGCCCATATCCAGGTCCATCCGCCCTCTGTTTTTACCAGCGCCGTGTCTCTGTTTTGCCAGATTGCTGACCGCTCCCATGAACGGTTCTCAACGCTGCTTTTTCATGCGTCGCTGCTGACAGACTGCCGGCTGGAAAGCTGGAAACCAATGGCCAGCGAGGCGGATTCCAGCAGCAAGCAATGGGCAAGAAACGGTCCACTCACAAAGGATCATCGTGGCTGACATGCCCCTGCTGCCCTTCTGCTGGATTGCGCCAAGTGGGATGCTTAACCCGTCGTTCCAGCCACCTTGATTCGCCCCCTCCACCATCGGAAGCATGCAGCCCCAGTTTTTCTGTGCTCCTCAACGGCCGGGATGCGCACTCTCCCGCTGAAGCCTCCTCCAGGGCCTGGGGCGATCGGATCCGCTTCACGTTGCCAACAACAACAACATGAGTGCTCTTGCAATGTGCTCGCGCTCGATGCAAGCGCAAGCAAGACTCTGTCTGTCCTTACTTATCGATGCCAAGCTCCACCTCGTGGCCATCATGTATCGCCGAATCATGCATGAGGCCGCCCGCTTTATCCGCAGTCCGGCGCGACTCGCAAAAGTAACATGCGATTAGAGTTTGCGGAAAGCGGAGGTTTCACCCTTCATTGATTGGGAGCCGCGAACCCACCACGCGCACATGTCAAACGCTCTGCTGGATGAGGGGTGTCGCACTTGGGCTGCCACTAATCCTCCCGAACTTACAACTCGCTTTCTCTGGCCGAACACAGCATTGTCTTGTGGCCTGTCGCGCTCGACGGGACAACCTTGTTGCTAAGATTGTAGTCAGGTACTTCGGATGGTTTAGTTGTTTTGTGACGTTGGTTTGCCAGTGGTTGCCATGCTCGTGTAGTGAGGAACGCTTACAGACTAGCGCCTCGGCATCAGATAGGTACCAAGGTACCCTGAGAGTTGGAAGCACAGCGTCGCGTCCCTGGAGACCACCGAACCATGCAGTCTCTCATTATAGCTTACACGACTAGGCACCTCATGACTTGAGTCGTATATGGTCGACAACCTTTCGCGCAATCTCCCTCAAAGTGTTTTGAGTGAGCTTGAACTGTGCCCACTGCGAAATGCGCTTGGTCATCGCCTGAGGCCTGAATCTTCCATTCGTTTCAACTGCAGCCTCACCAAGCGCCCAACCAGCACCCATGCCATCTCCACAACACGGGGAATATCGCACAGGCTTGTATGCCTTGGATTACGCTTTGCAACGACTGTTGCGCAAAGCGTGATGGCCCAGTACACCGCAACTCCTTGCATGAGCCCATGATGGGCGTATGCCTATGAACGACGTCTACGCTCCACCGACCACACTCCCTCTTGATCGTACTGTCTCGATATCAGACCATATCCTACTACACTCAACGTCCCTGGGGGTACTGCAGAGCCACGTTGCCTTGGCGTACCCAATAGACGCGACAACACCCAAGCAGTCGCAACATGCTCCGCCGGCTCAGTGTACTGAGCGCCTCTTGAACACGAACGTCACACTGGGAAAAGCCACGCCATGACCCTGGTCATCTTGGTCAATCTACCATGGGCACAGCCTTTACCCTCAGATGCCCATCTTTCCAATGGCCGGGCCTCAGGGAAAGCCACCATGCAGTCAAGATGCTACACATGACGACCACCACGCGTCCATGTGGCCTGATAGCAGTAACCACATACCTTTTTGTTCGTACCAACATGCATCGTATCCCGCAGGGCTTACTGCCTACGATGTGCTGGCATGCTGCAAGCTCCTCTTGTCATAGTTGGATGAGATCGGGGTGTACATCAAGCACCGAAAGGCTTGAAATAGATCCTTGTGTGCATTAGCAAAGGGTAGTTCCCGCCTTCTAGAAGCTCCTGTCTTTCTACAAGACATTATCTGATCGGTGAAGGAATGCGGTAGGAAGGACCCATTGGCACGTTCGACCCCATGCTTAACACGGGAGGTTCGGCGGCTGCAGACGTTGGGTTCAGCGGCATTTTCAACGACTGCACATATACGAGGCCTGAATTAGAAGTGCACATGTAGATCGTTTTGTTGGTACTGGGTGTGCGTTGGTCAATCAGCGTCGCAGGAAGTGCAGGGCGCTAACACAAATCCGCAACCCTGCCTATCTGATTCGTATCCATGGCTTCCTCTCATGGCAACTAGGAACATTCCAGCATATGACCTACTGCTCTGGGATACGGTGAAGCATACCAGCTGACCTGATATTCATGAGATATGCCATTCAGGCCTTGCATGGCCCCCAAACACAAAGACAACTTCATGCACTGCCTACGCGGGTGATGGTATTGGTTGTCAGCGTTACATTCGACCTCGAGAAGGGCATGTATACGTCACCTTGCACATCAACTTGCCTGTCCTTGGTGCCATGTCAGGCCGTTTCAACCCCTTCATGCAAGCTGTAGTTGCAGCCGGACGCCGATGTCTTTTTTTGCCCAACACAATCCATTCGCACCGTACAAGTAACGTTGTTCCTGAATCTTATCGCAATCAGTTGAGTTTCACGCTCCGTCTATTGTCACGTACGAAGCATTGGTTGAAGAGTTTCACTCCACGTATCTTGCTCCTTCGCCGCTCAAGTATCATGCAGACGGTAGAAGTTCGCGTTGTAACCTAGATTTTTTCATATACATTCGTCAATCTACTCGACTATGGCCCTGCTTTCTTTAGAGACGACTCCCTAGCATCAAAATCACTCCGCCATAACTCCTTGGTTCCTCAGACATCAAGATATTCACCTTTGTCCAATCCTAAGTTTCCAGCAGCTTTCTTCTCAGCTGTTTGCTCAGCCATGATCAGAAACTATCGATCGGAAAAGACAGTTCACTCTACTAACCTTCTCCCACCGTACCCAAGATAAGCCAAAAGCCAATCATAGACAAACACCATTTGCACAACCTCCCGTGCACCAGATAAAAGACGTGAGCGCGTTGGTCTTGCAGTCCACACTCACGTTTTTGCGGACACCAGACCATGGCTCAGGGTAGACGGTGCAGTAGCGGCCTTCGCAGGTAGGTGCTGGTGCCGCGACTGCGCTGGTGGCGGCAAGGGCTAAGAGGGTGAAAGTAAGGCTGAGGAGCTTCATGAAGAGGTCGAGTATTGTTTCGAGGGATATTGATTGCAAACTAAGTGAAGTGGAGGATTAAAAGAGATTGCTTCGAGGAGAAGGATGAGCAAGATAGAGGAAGAGGGAGAGAGAAGCCATTTTATATACACCTCACGACGGCATCCGAACAAGCCGACCTCTCGCTCCATGACCCAGGTACTTTTACTACTAAAGGATCAATAACATGTTATCAATCATGAATCCTGCATATATGTGCGCAGAAGCGCGGCACTCTAGTCCTTCGTCTGCAAACCACGCAAGCCGTCACCTCCCGCTTCGCTCTTGATTCGCCGACACATTGTACTTCCTACCACACAGTACATACGCGTATCTCAACAGCGAACCACGAACATCTAGATTTCCGTCTATCCATCCTCCTCATGTCCGAATCGTCGAAGCGATGCGGCGCGGATAATCCTTTTACGCGTTCACTGGACAACGGCAATACCGCTTATTCTCCGGACAGTTGGTCAAAAACTAGCCTGCTTGTGTGATGTTAGTATTCCGTAAGAAGGTCCTTTGGCATCTTTCTAGTAAGAGGCGTGGACGAGAGCGTGTCGGTGGTTGGTACGTGGAAACCCCTTGCTTAACGCGGGATGTGCCTTCTGCCAGTTGTACAGCACCACGACAACGCAGATGTGGGAGTGAATATTCGAGGGGGAAATTCGACATACTATCGATTGTGCAAGGAATGATTTAGTTAGGAAATAAGGTGTCTGGTATAATCTTTTAAGCCGGAAGTTGTATAGGAAAATCAGTGTGTTAAAGCTACCTAGATACCTCAGGATATATATCATATCTCACACTGTCTCTTCTTCCTTCCAAACCATCTCTACTCCTAACATCAACTTCATCTCCATCATCACCAGCACTTCCACCTCCACTCACAGCCGCCATTTCCTCATCCACCCACCCCCGATACTCAAACCCATCTTGCAGTCTCCCACTCCCACCCGCCCCCACTGCCTCCACCACCTC
>JAESFQ010000393.1_pt1 | contig 15871 bp, 7 predicted proteins | sample 9269431 | NCBI WGS metagenome assembly JAESFQ01 (sample SAMN14502588, study PRJNA617103) | algae metagenome | isolation source: Plectolyngbya sp. WJT66-NPBG17 and co-occurring heterotrophs from well... | place: USA: Mojave Desert, Joshua Tree National Park, California | collected 2006-08-06
AATATACCTTACTCCTCCAGTGGTAGACTTGAGTTCCCTTGGAATGGCCACGTATATCGGGTAGTTCCGATTGGGTGTTGTATGGTAGTTTCCTGTGGTCAAGATCGTCGCATCGGGGAGCGAGACGAATCTCCGCTGTTCTTCACTCCGTCGCCCGATGAACGGCCTGTTAGTCTTACTGGTGCGTTGGACGATGACAGCGAACGTGCCGACAATACCGCTTTCTCCGGCGCTGCAGCATACGGGTGTGCCTTGCTTTGCCCCGAAGGAGTCACTCGAACCGCTCAGTCATGTACTTCTCGCACATTTGATCCCCTTTCCCTGATCGCTTTCGATTACATGGCCTCGGACCATGAACTGAATTCTTCACTTTTCTGGCAGCAGACGGATTACAGTCAGCAAGATTAGTCTTCCATGATGTCGCCCACAGGTGGCTCTCTCACCCTGCCAAATGAGCCTGTCAACGCCTCGGCCAAGGAGCGCAATTACCAGGCTGAGGACAACATTGGCAAGTCTTGCTACACAGAGTTACCGTCACTAGGGGCTACCTTCTCGTCAATCTCTACGACTAAACCGAAATCTATCCAAGGCTCCCAATCCCTAGGACATCTTGTTGGATATGCAACAAGCGAAGAGGACGAACCTGAAAGACATCCGATAGAACGCGCTAAGAAAAGCCGACCCAAGAAGACCACCGTCTATAAGTCTGCTGAAATCGTGGCAAGCGATACCAGTGAGTCTGATATTAACTGCCCTTCACCTCGGCAAGTGCATTCTTCACGAACCTCACTTGCGAAACGCAAGCAATTGCAGGCCTCAGCTTCAGGCAGACACCACAAACGCGCTACAGGGACCGTTCCACATAAGGCCTCATACAGCAAGTCGGACAATAAAGTGGGCATGACTAAGAAAATGAAGGCTAAGCAACGACTAATACCACCATTTGCCTCGTCCAGCATTCCAAAACGACCGAACACGAAGGGTGGCTTCGTTGTTACGAGCAGTGACGAGAGCGACAATGAAGGGAGTGACGAAGGCAACCAAAACGGTTACAAGCATGACAATAAGTCGACTTCATCTGCTACACAACCATTGCGCGGATTTGAAGCACCAAACTTTGGCAAGCCCGGCTTGAAAAATGAGTCCAGTACAATGTCTCTGCCGACCAAACAGCTGAACAAAAGCCGTCTCAACACGCTGTTGGGAAGAATCAAAGGCGTAGGAACCACTCCCAAAGACAAGCAGCTGCCTGTCCTTGCACAGAAATCTGCCACGGCAACTCGTGCATCTACTACCGCTCCATATCCTACTGAATCACTGGAGCTACGGCGTTCAGCATCTGTGCAGGCAACCAGCCACAGCGATGCGGACCGTGTCAAACCCCCCACTATGGCTCCTACGACCGAAGAGACAAGGGGTCTCGGTCAACGGTCCAAGGTCATAGAATCATCGGTGTCCACGACTAGTGGTAAGGCAAACTTAATCTCCCGAGAGATTCACCAGCCTACTATGGACATCACAAAGCATGGTAGAGTGCGAACAAAATTCGATCTGGCCTCCACACGTCCGCATACCGCTGCTGCAGGCTCATCATCCAGCCCGGTATTCCAGCAGCGCAAATCAGTACCGGATGCGAGCATGGTTCGGGGTCATAAGAATGGCATATCAAGTACCAAGACCCCTTCAGTTACTCAGCCTATAAGCCTTCTACAGTTGACGTTGAATGAGGCCAGGAACGATATCATTGATAATGAGCTAAATTCAAGATTTCGAGCTGGCGGGCAAGACGAGCCAGATCTGGCGGAAACGGGTCCGACCTCGACACCTCCAGCCAGCAACTCTGAGAAGATACCTAAGCCATCTAGCAACGGATATCGCATTGCTGCGAACAATGCGGCGTCGAAGAGGCACTTGTTCTCGCCAGTACCAACTCCAAGGGCATCGGGACTTCCTACAGCTCAACGAGCGCAGGATCATACGCAAGTCTCTACCTCGGAGTCCGGAAAGTCTACGCCAGATGTGTCAAATAAAGATGCAGTATTCTCTAAATCTACAATGTTAAATCCGGGACAGTCAGGTCAAAAGCGAAAGTTGGATAGAATCTCCGGCGGATCTAGTCATGTTACCGGCACAGCATCTAAGAAGCCCGCTCTACCTCTTGCGACTCCTCTGAAGCGCGTCGGGAATACGCAACAAACACCAAAGTTTGAAACCACTATTCGCTCAGCTACAACTCCAAGGGGGATATCGCCCAGAGTACCCGTGAAGTCCAACAAGTCTCCCATATCCGTCACAACTCCGTCAACTTCTGAATCGAACTCGGGTTCAGCACTGCCTATCAAGGAACACAGGCTCACAGGTTCTTCTTCATCAGCTAGTATTACATCAGTTCGTCATCGGAGAAGTAATGTGGCTACTCCAAAGAATGTGTGCGTCACTTCTGCAACCCCGCATTTGTCTGCGCATGCAAAGGAAGCAGTAGTCAGTAAGACCATTGAGAAGTCTAAATCACCAACGGCGACTTCGCTGCTTGAAGCAAAACATCGCAACCAGCCTGGCGGCTTTGTGCCCATTTCAGCAAAGCCGGACGCGAGTCAGTCTTTAGAGTCTACTGAACATGCGACTGCAGCTTTTGATGCTACAAAACCTGCTCATCACAAGAGACCTTCCCTGGATCCAGTTGGCACATCATCTCCCGAACCTAGCGTCTCTCTAGTGCAGCCGGCCATCATCGATTTGGAGGATACCATTCCTCAGAGGTCTTCCAAGGGAGATATGCATCATGTAATAGCTACTGTGCCTAATCCGGGGAAGGCTTCGAGCGTTGTAGCAATCGCTTCATCCGGGGAGTCGACACAGGTCGCGGAAGAAAGCTCGACCGGTAAGGGGTTACATGAGTCTGTCTCCACAGTTTCGCGTCCGGAAGTCATCTCAGTTGTTGCTTCTCAGCCAACACGCTCGGCCCTGGAGAAAGAGCTGGCATCGAATTTACCAACAACTGCGCCTGAGCTGGCTTCTTCGAAAGAGTCCCGGGTGAACAATGTGGTCGAATCTCTTGCCTTGGAAACGAATCGGCCAGTATCAGCCGACCATCTTGAGAACGCAGTGATACGCGATTACAAGATACGGAAAGACGATATAGAGATGGATGTCGACAATATGCACACAACAACGATACCCGTTCAACAAGATGATGAATTTGCAGAGACAGTATCTCTTCCCAGGGCTGTCGCAGATGGCGGGCCTTTGAATCAGTCCAAAACAACTGCGGAGCACAAAGACAGCTCACCCTTGATGGGCTCGAAGCGGGCTTCCTCCCAAAAGACGATGACAAGCGCGCCCGATATCACTTTGACACCACATGTAGCACCTCCTGTACCTGGCTCGCCTTCGCTTGGGTCTGTCGTAAATTCTAAAGAAGGTGTCCTGACTTTGTCTCACACAGCTGATGTGTCCAGGGCTGCTCAGCCTTACTTTGAGTACTCCGTGTTCCAGAAGATCTGGTCGAGCGAGCAAGTCGAAGAAGACATCCCGGCCACCGAGACGACTGTGCGACCCTTTACCAATATCGATGAAGCAAATGCGCAGGCCCAACAAACGTTTCAAACCAGTACTGCGCTCCTCAGCGATGTAATCTTGGAAAACAGCAACAACCGCGATGAGCATGGGTGCTTAATTCTCGCCGGCTCCATCACACCCTTCGATAACCCCACAAAGAAATCGCATCTCAAAATCTGGGTGCAGCGCGACTTCGTTTCCAGACTCGCGAACCAGACCCCACAAGCACTAAAGGGCACTTCATTCATATCAAGCACATGCTACATCCTCCGTTTATTCAAACTCGCCACACAATCCGATGCTGAAGACTCTGAAGATTCCGACTCCGACTCCGACTCAAACGATAGCAAAAGCGATGCACCGATTCCTGAGCCAATCCGCGTATATCATGCCCACACTCGCCCGGAAATATACACTACTCTCGCTGCCGCGAACCGCGCAGCTCGCGCCCTGCAAATCGAACTCAGTCATGAGAAGGAGCCAAAAGATGCGTTTAGCAAGGCGTTCCAGGAGAAGAACCTAAGAGAGCTGAATGCAAAGGTGGTTGAACTTCAAGTGGGAGGGGACAGGGATGGGGAAACTGGATGCTGGAGGAGCAAGTTCAACGCATGCGGACTGGGAGGCGATACTCTGGAACTAGTGGTGGAGAAGACGGGTATCTGCGGACCACGGAATCTCTGACATGCGCGTATGGGTCTGTCGGTCTTGAGCGTAAGACTTCTAAAGGTCTTTAGGTCAAGGAAAAGGGAGGTGATGTTTATGGTTTTTGTGGATTTGCGAATCTACTTGCGTTCTCGGCTTAGGAAATACTCATATCTGAGGCTGAGGATAAGATAAAAAGCTCGTATTTCTTTCATCTCTCTAAAGAAAATGAAAACCCCTCCAAAAAAAAAACAGAAACTAGCGCGATGAAAGACTAACGCAAGCTGGAGTGGTAGGAAACAACACCGGAAGACAACAACAACAACATGAACATAACACAACACACCCAGACACCCAGACACCCCCAACACAGCAATCAACCCCGCAGTCGCTCGTCCAGTAGTGACCATCGCTTCAAGCCTCCTATAGTCTAGCCTAGCCCAATCCGACCCTACCCCATCCAACTCAGCTCAGCCCCCCGAACCCCCCAGCCCCATCGGGGACGCCTCCGGGTGGAGGCGGGGTCGACAGAGATTACGGGACAATTGGTTTTTTGTTGAAAATATATATAAAGGGCCGAAGGCTAGTGGTTAGGTACCGGAATGGGTTTGGGAGGTTTAATGTTATTCGTGTTGTTGATGTCGATACTCGTGTCAGTGCATATTCTTGAATAGTATAGTATTTCAAGGTCGATGATTTATTTCTACATTCATCCATTCATTCATTCATTCATTCATCATAACAACAACAATCGTAATACGATACACGTAAGAACCCCGCCATGCATATTTCCACAGAGGGAAAACTGTAGACATGATATATACATATATAGTACATGAACTTTTGGTCATTACACATTTACACATGGCTTTCTAAATGAGGGCTTCGCCCCTAAACATGGCTTCTCTAACCTCTCTGACGACATCGGCGCGGTCCCCAGGTCCAAGAAGGACGATTCCCCTTCCGCGTCTGCCCATGCGGCCTGTGCGACCGAGACGGTGGATAAAGTCGATGGTAGTATGCGGGACGTCGTAGAGGATGACGTGGCGGACAGAGACGGTGTCGATACCTCTTGAACCCAGATCGGTTGTGACGATGACTTTGGTGTTGGGTAGAGTGCGTTTACTCGGGGGTTCAGTCTTCTTTTCGTCGCTGTCTTGGGCTTCCTTGGCGGATGTGTCGTTGGTAAAGGATGTGAGGATCTTGGCTTGGCGCGAGGGGTCGGTGTCGCGGTGGAAGGCGAGGGCGTCGATGCCCTTCTTGACGAGGTACTGGGCTACTTGTTCCGTGTCTTCGCGTTCGTTGACAAAGACTAGGACGCGCTTGGTGGGTGTGACTTCTTTGCCTTCGTTGGGGTCGTAGTCGGCAGATGCTTTGCCAATCTGCCATATGGTGTCTGCGCAGGCCAGCATCTTGTTGCCGCGGTAGGGATCTTTGTTCACATCCACGACGCCTAATTGTACTCTTCGCGGGATGGCGTGGAGGTTGGGAGTGACGAGGCGCTGCATGTCGGGGAATCTGTCAGCGAGGTATTTATCGAGGTATTTCGGAATGGTAGCGGAGCAGAGAATGAGCTTCTTGAGGGAGGGCGTAGCGCGGTCGAGGATCTCGGTTGTGCTCTCCTTGAAGGAGCGGTCGAAGAGTGAGTCTGCTTCGTCGCAGATGAGATGGGTGACGCGTGCGAGAATGTTTGGGTTGTTTTCGGCGATGCTGGCGAGGAGTGGTGGTGTGCTGATTACGACGTCGACGCCGTTGGGGTTGAAGAGCTGGTTGCGGATGACGGTGGCAGACATCTTGGCTGAGATTGGAGCAGCGCGAAACTTGACGGTGTGGGAGAGCGACTTTGCGACGGCGCCGACTTGAGCGACAAGTTCGGCGGAGGGGACAAGAATGATGGCGCGCGGTCGTGCTGGGTCTACTGCCTTGTTGATCTCGGGCTCCTCAGCAGAAAATATATCCGTCCTCTTATCATGCTCCTTTGATGCCGCCTCTTCAGCGTCTTTCTTTGCCTGCTCCTCGGCATCTTCCTTCTCGCGAATCTCCTCCTCCTTGATAGCATCTAGAGTAGGCAGGAGATATGCCAGTGTCTTTCCCGAGCCCGTCTCAGCTGCTAGCAGGAAAGAGTCCGGTCCACTCTTCTTGGACTTTACTTTTGTGCGCACAGCCTTTTGCAGGCCGAGGAGGGCGGGGATGGCGACGGCTTGTGCGGGGGTTGGATTGCGATATTCGAGGCCGGGCAGCGCATCGTTGACGGCGCGGAGGATGGGCTCGGCTAGGGGGAACTTGTCGAAGGAGTCGTATTCATCAATCTTGCGCTTAATGGCAGTGCGGTTGTTGTAGGGGACCTGGTGCAGCGAACTCTGCATCTTCAGGGCGTGGAAGGGCTCTGGTCTCGTCCTCCTCTTGCCGTCGTCGCGCCCTGTCGCCGGCCGGCCCCCGCGTGCTTCTCTCTGCTCTCGTATCCGTTGCAGTCCCCGCGGTGCCTCCGTCCGGTTCAGGTAGTCGAAGGCGTCTGGCTTCCTCTTCGGCGCTCTGTCTGATGTTCGCGCGACGTCTTCTGAGAGGACCATCCGCGACGGCCTGGGATTGTCACGCCCCCGGAAGGGCCGCGACGGTCGTGAAGAGGATGCGCCATGGCGTTCCCCTCGTTCGCGCTGGACCTGGGTGTACAGGCGGATCTGTGGTGGATTTTTCGATGCGGGTGCTAGCAGCGACCGCACCTGGCAGAAGGGACACGCTCCAGAGACTCGGCGCAACATGGCTACGGTTCCAAGTGTCACAGGCAGGATTCAATGCGCAAGTCAGACTAGACTAACATGCTCTGCGTAGACTAAATCTCGACTAAAGGGATCCGAGCTGACGTCGGGGGCTGCACCGGCGATGGCGCGATAATTTCAGGCGCTAAGACGCGATAAGCGGCACGTTACCGCAGCAACTGGGCGCAACACAACCGCCTTGCCTGCATCCCGGCAATCAACACTCGATAGCACCAGCGGCCCCGAGCATATCATACTACGTGCACCCACGCATCCTCCTCCGCTTCTCCATCGCACATCTGCCCAAGCGCTCTGTCGGTGTCCTTCACTTCTTCGCTTCATAGTTCAGTCGGCGCGCATCCGTTATCCGCTGGCTCTACTACCACTCCTCGAGGGAGCCCATTCTTCATCCACATCCATTGCTTGACTCGACTTGCCGCCGCACATACACAAACACTCGCCCGGCACTGCATCAACACCTCCAAGCACCCAGCGCGAGCGCACGTAGCAGCCAACATGTCGCGCAATGAAGCGGTAAGCATCACCATTCTTTCTTTTTGACCAGCCCGTTTCATGTGTTGGGCACGCGAGACTGACCGCAGTGACCACAGGTGTCGCCGCTGCGCATCAACAAGACGCCCACTTCCTCGCCCACAAAGGGAAGCGGCCGTCCCCTGTCGGAAATCAGCCCTCATGAGCATCGCAGGAACTCTCCCAGCTGGAACCAGACAACAAAGGTATGTGCCCGCGACCGCCTCGCTCACCTACATTCCCGCCCACGCTCCCTCCCGCTGCATGGCTGCTAACCCGGCCCAGAAGATCATCTTGACCAAGGAGAGCTCGCCGTTCCGCGACTCTTCGCCATTCACTCACAGCCCGCGTCTCTTCTGGAAGGAGCAGACGACCTCGCCCAAGAGCCGCTTCGACACGTCCGAGAACGAGTACGAAGGCAGCTCGCCTCTCTCGCCCAAGCGCAACTCGATCGAGAATCTGAAGAAGCAGTCGCGTGTCAAGAACAGCAGCATGTTCGCCCGCGAGCAGAAGCACGAGTACGACCCCAACTCAGTCCAGCCGCTAGAGCGCCCACTCGCTGCAGGACGCCCTCTCAGCACCGCCGTCCAGGGCAACGCCTATGGCGGTAACGGCCTCCAAGGCATGCGTAACGAAGTCGAGAGCCCCAACAAGGGTCACCACAGCCGCTCCGAGAGCCAGACGCGCATCCCTATCCTCAGCCCCTCCAAGACATCGCCAGCGAAGCTTCCCACACAGTCGTCCTTCGCGTCACCGTCCAAGCCCTCTCCGTCGGAGGGGCGAATGTCGCCGACCAAATCTTCACTCGTCAGCAACGGTCGCTTCAACTCGCCACAGTACAACGGTGACTCGAGCGCCGTAATGTCGGATGACGAAGAGCTCGTCCATCAGACTCCTCGCCCGCTGCGCCGTCATGCTAAGAGTGTGACCTTTGACACCGCTCCACCCCAAATCACAGAGTTTGAGATGGTCACACCCGACCCTTCAGTCGCCACCATGTCGCGCGACGGCAGCTACGACTCCGAGGAGGAAACCGAGGAAGAGATGAGTTTTGACCAGGATGACAGCTTCGACGCCTCTCTGGAAGACACCGACAAGACGCCAGTCGTACTGCCTGAGGATTGGCGCCACATGAGCCCACAGGCCGCAGACACGTCGCTCACCGATCTCTACGACGACGTCTTCGACGGCCGCGACGACAGCCCCATGCCTACTGCACGCCCCAACGGTACGACCAATGGATCACGCCTGGGCTCCACAGCGTCCGATGGCGATGCCAGGCCACTTCCTCCTCTTCCTGCCATACAAGCAAGCGGCGACCGTCGGCGGCGCGACTCCAGCATTGGCCTGTCCGCTGCCGCAGAACGGGTTGGTGACAGGCGGCGTTCTCTTCCTCAGCTTCCGCAAGCAGCTGGAATCTCTAAGAGTGATCTCCTCAACATGCGTGAGGTATCCATGTCGCTTGAGGACCGGTTGCGTTTGATGAACTTCGATGACGATCGCGATACGAGCACACCTACCCAAGAGATGCAGAACAAGAAGAAGGCAGTAGAGGTTGACGTTGCTGAAGTTGATGTTACAGAGTCCGAGCTAACGCTTGACGAGCCGAAGATCCCGCGCATCTCTCGCGAGTCCATCCTCCGGCGCGTCAAGAGCCGCAACTTCGAAGGCGGCGAGGACAGCGACGAGGAAGAAGAAGAGTACAGCCAGTTTGAGCCCGAGTACAGCCCGGAGCACAGCTATGGCGATCTTGCTGACCTGGACCCCGATGTTCCCATTCCATCGCGTGAAGCATCGTCCAACTTCGATGAGCATCCACGCCAGGTCTCAGGTGTCTCCGCCAGCGAGGCCGATAGTGTTTTGGACGCTTACAGTTACGCAAACGCAGGACACGGCGATCATGCCGACGAGACGGATGTAGATGGTAGCTCCATGTCTCAACTTGAGGACTACGAGCGCGAATCCTCCGTCATCCGACACCCTATCCCGCGAGAAGAGGATGACGACGATGATACCAGCCAATACTCACCTCAGCCTGAGGACCAGCCTACCTCTCAGAGCACCATTGACTCATCGGGACCGCCAACGCCAGTTGTTGCTCCCTCTTCCCCTGTCCCAGGAGAGAAGCAGGCGCCGCAAGACGAAATGTACTCAAATTTCGAAGGCAAGGACATGGACCTTAGCCTGGATCCATTGAAGGCGTCTTTTGCGACGGCAGCGAGTCCATTAGACACAGCGCCCAAGCTTGATGCCATGCGCGAGTTTCTACGACGTCCTGTTACGCCCGAGGCTCCTGAGATGGAGGAAGACCGCTCTGAGTCTGAAGAGCCTGGTACCCCAGACTCTGTCATCAGACATCCAGTTGCTCTTTCTCCTCCGCCGCAGGAGAACGCGCCAGAAGTTCCTCAACGGGAAGCCACCATCCGAGGTGCAGGTGGAAAGCTCAAGACTCGTCCATCGCTCATCCCTGATGAAGTTGACATGGCAGCTACACGTCGCCAGGTTAGTGGCCAGCATGCTCCCCCGGTTCCGGAGCGCAGCCCCAAGCGCCAGTCAATGAGTCTAGAGCTGGGTCATGCCGACGAGGAGAGCCACATCGATGATGACGATACGCAAGTGAGCATTACGACCAAGGAGAACCGTATACTAGCCCTCAAGCTTGATGACCTTAACCTTGGTGACGATTCAAACGATCTCAGCTTTGGGCTGGACAAGGAATTTGATAACATCATTGAGTCACAAAAGGTAGAGAACCTTTTTCCTATTCCCCAATTCGCCAGATTCCCTACATCCACGGCTGCTGTTGCCAGTGCTGCGTGCCAGATGTCAGGTGAAGGCTTTGTTTATAGGCACAGTCCCGCTAACGAACATGTCCCCGAACAGAAAGGATACTTGATGCGAGAAAACACAAAGGTCGTTGTCGCCAGCAGTCGACAGTTCAGCGACGAGAAGCCTCCTACTCCTACCGAACCCACCAGCGATGCAGCTGCAAAGCCTGTTTCTCGTAAGACGAGCGCCGAGCGCAAGCCCGCCTGGACAAAGGAGCCTTGGAATGGTAAACCTCGCAGGAAGAGCATCCGAACAGCTTCTGGTCGTCGCAGCCGCACATCAGAGGGTCCTGCTCCGCCACTTCCTGGTCAAGACTCTGCTGTCGCTGGTGCCCTGGATTCGGTCGCTGAACAGGGAGATGACGGTGAGCCTGAAGAGGGCGAGGAGCGCGGTCTCGTGTTTGTCAAGGTTGTCGGAGTCAAGGACCTCGACCTTCCCCTGCCAAAGCACGAACGTACCCACTTCCAGTTGACGCTTGACAACGGTCTGCACTGCGTAACGACGTCTTGGTTGGAGCTTGGCCAATCCGCTCCCATCGGGCAAGAGTTCGAGCTTGTCGTCATGGATGATCTTGAGTTCCAACTCACTCTTCAGACCAAGTTGGAGCCTCCCGCCGTACCTCAGGTCGTTGCTGCTCCTGCAAAGGCCGTCAACCACAAGAAGTCACACTCTGCCTTCCGTAACCTACTCTCGTCGCCAAAGAAGAGGAAGGAGCAGGAACGCAAGGCGCAAGAGGAAGCTGACCGTATCGCTCTCCAGGAGCAACAGGAGGCTCAAGCTGCTGCCAAGCGCAATCAAAAGGCCACGGCTTGGGATCTTCTCCACGACCTCGTCGGACCTGACGGGTCTTTCGCCCGTGCCTACGTTTGCCTCAACAACCACGAGAACCAAGCCTATGGCCGTCCTCTGACTGTTGACATTCCCTGCTTCAACGAGTGGGCCGTCGATAACACTGGTGGCAGCAGTGTCAAGAGCAAGCGGGGAGGTGTCGTACGCCGTCCACCGTACCGGGTGGGCAAGCTTACCCTCCAGCTTCTATACGTCCCGAAGCCCAAGAACGCAAAGGACTCGGACATGCCCAAGAGCATGAATGCATGCATTCGTGAGCTTAAGGAGGCTGAGCAAGTCAAGGACATTAGCTTTGAAGGCACACTGAGCCAGCAGGGAGGAGACTGTCCAGTAAGTTGAATGCCTACAAGATCTACCGGAGACCTTGCTAACATTTCTGCAGTACTGGCGACGTCGTTTCTTCCGGTTGGAAGGTACAAAGCTCACCGCTTACCACGAGTCCACACGGCAACCGCGTGCTACTATCAATCTGGCCAAGGCTTCCAAGCTCATGGACGACAAGAGCGCTCTCCAGCAACCTTCTGCGACGAAGACTGGCGGCCGGCGAAAATCCGGGTTCGCTGAGGATGAGGAAGGCTACATGTTCGTCGAAGAGGGCTTCCGCATCCGTTTTGCCAACGGCGAAGTCATCGACTTCTACGCCGACAGTCGTGAACAAAAAGAGGCTTGGATGAAGGTGCTCTCGGAGACCGTCGGCAAGGACATTGCCCAAAACAAGGGCTGGGCGGCCATGGTTCTTGAGAAGGAGCGGAAGGAGAGGAAGGAGAAGGCTTCACGGACACAGATTGGCGCACCAATCTCGCCAACCAAGTCGCATCCCATGGTCACAGGTTCACCGAGCGTCAACCGCCGACCTTCTCACCAACGCACCCAATCGCACGACGTACTGGGCTCTACCAAGTCCACCCCTTCAAGTCCTGTAAAGGGCCACGCTCGTACACAATCGCATGCGCCTACTCCACCTTCAAAGGACGTTCGCATGTCGCACGCGCCGCCCCCACGGCCGCGAACACAAGACTCAGCGAAGCCGGGACGTAGAGATCAGGTTCGATCGATGATTTTCTAGTCTTCCTTTTTCATCTTCATCATCGATACCACTCCTCTACTTTCATTGATCGTTCATTTACTTACTGGCTTTTCTTTGTGTTTTAGCTTCGCCAATACTCTTCTCTTTCGCATCGACTAAGATTGGGGTTTTGGAGACGGCGGCAAGGGAGGAGGAGTTTGAAGGGCGTGGGTGCTGCGCATCCATTTCCCGAATCAAACACACCAATCCGCTGAGCTACGGCGCTGCGGAAAAGTCGAGACTGCTTCTGTTTTCATTCCCTTGCATCATGTCTTATCATTGTTCTCGTTACTGTCTGGCACGGGTTGGCGTTGTATTGATCTTGGCGTTACGGCTATGGGCCTATGAAACTCTGCATAATGATTGATAGCGATGAAGCATGGGGTGTGAGCAGCAGTTGTATCAGGAGGAAGAGAATATAACATGACTTTAAAACACATTTGTTCATGTTGTGATTGTTGGCGGTGCGACGTGATGACATGGCCGCAAAGGTACGCGAGTGCTGCCGTCATGCGTGACATGAACAGAATGTCACATAGCAACCACCACTCATCTCACCCACAGGAAAACGGTGCGAAAACGTTGTCACATCATCCTTTCATCAAATCTCGAAGATTCAGGCCGTTCTACTTCCTTGACGTGCCGGTTTTACGCCCGAAAACTTCACTAAACGGACTACCATCACACCCCACAACGACAATACGCCTCGTCTCTCCAACCACATATTTATTTCTCCCAGTATTCCTAATCGAAAATACATTTACGCCCTCGATTCCTTTACTTACTTACTTACTCAATATCTCGTATAGAAAATATATTAATACGTAGACAAGCAACGTAGACAAGCACCCTCAAGCTCCGGAATAACGAGAAAGAGAAAGAGAAAGAGGAAGAAGAACGAGAAGGGAAAAGGGGCAAACTGCCACACGGCACGACAACGACAACGACAACGACACGATAATGGCAACGAGGCGATAATGACTGCCTGTCGTGCAACGCGATACAACGCCTCGTGTACTACTCGACACAGCAGTGATTAGTACGGTTACAACACAGCGCAGCACGGTGAAGCAAACAAATAACTGCTGGCAATGTCAGCACGTCAGCACGTCAGCATGTTGCTTTATACTGCTGTAGCTGCAAACGCTGGATCTAACAGTGTCGCAGTGTTGCCGTGTCAGTGTAGTGGTAGTGGTTAGTACGCATCGTTCCTGTCTCTCTCTTTCTCTCCCTTTCTCTGTTCATCCTCAAAGGATACTAGTACGATTAACCGAATCAAAACTGATTAGTATCAGTAGAACCTTGTTTGCTAAGAGCGAGAGTGAGAGAGACAGGAAAAGAGGCTGCAAGGGATGGTTTCGGTATAGAAGCGTCCAGGACATTGAATTTTTTGGAACAAAATCCGAGAGGAGGGAGACAGGAAGTACGGGCTTCTGAGCTGTTGTCGTGAGAGATTAGGTATAAGGAGCGGGGAGTAGGAAGAGTCAGTTTTTACAGCACGGGACAACACGACACGGCATAGAAGGCTTTCTGCAACGAGAAACGGTCCGCACGAACGCGACGCAACGCGACGGCTATGGGAGCATCGCACTCGACACCTCCGCCACTGGTAGAAGTAAACGCGCCTGGAGGCAAAGTCCTAGTCCCACCCGGTACGTTTAACCATTCCATCGCCCTGTCTCGCCGTAGTCAATAGTACACTCACACACGTCCGCAGGCACAGCATTCACCGTCCACCCACCATCCTACGCGCGCTCAAAATCAGACCCTTACACACGCGGTCCCATCTACACGCCGTGCTCGCCACCGCCCTACCGCGGCGGACGACGTGGTCCGCTACCTCGAGCTAGACCTCGACCCCGCTACGCAGGACACGGTATCGATATCTCAGAGGGCAGTGAAGACAGCGAGAGTACATTGCCTGGTATGATGGAGGGAATGAGTCCAAGAGGTATGCGAAGACAAGCGTCAAAAGGATACCCGGGTGGTATGATGGGCGGTGGTGGTATGCCAGGTATGGGTCGAAGAGGTGGACCGGGATTCTTCGAGGGAATGGACGGGAGACCTCGGTCTGCGCCTGAGATGCAGATAGGCGGGTATCCTGGCATGATGGGCGGTGTGCCGATGGGTATGCCTGGGAGTCCGGGGTTAGGTGGTATGAGAGGTTTAGGGGGTGGATTGGGCGGTATGGGAGCAATGGGAGGCAGGCCGCCGCCTGGTATGCCGCCGGAATACACGTCTAATCCATCGATGCCTCGATTTGCTGGTGGTGGAGGTATGCCCGGTGCAGGCATGAACCCTTACGCAAACCATCCGGGAGCGGCTTCCAACCAGTCATCTACAAGTAGCCCTGATCCACCTCAGGCGATACGACGGCCACCAGGTAGAAAGCAAAGACACTACGAGCATATTCCAATGGGCGCGTATGCCAACGCAGAGAAGCCGCGGCGCCCCCGAGTAGAGCCGCAAACGTCAGCCCGCTTAAATCGCGGTCAACCTTTGAACAAGAGAGTTGGACCGTCAGGGGGTGAGTGGATCGAGGATGAGAATCCGTGGCTGGATGCTTGTACCTGCACTACAAGTTGCAATTGTCGGAAAAGCCATCGCGTGCTTTACCGTGCACAGAACGATCGCCATGCAGGCAGCGACTCTGACGAGCAAGATCCCCTACTCACCAGCGGTGAGATCAGATACGTACTCAAAACCAATCTTGGCAAAGACTGTGGCGATCACTCCGGTTGTAAGAAGAGTAGTGAAAGCGACAGCAGTGGAAAAGACGACAAGAGCAGGAAGAAGAAAAACGACAAGAAAGAAGAGAAGAAGCGGAAGGATCAGCTCGACGAATTCAGAGATGACATTCTAGAAGCGCTTGACGAGCGGTTGCAAGGTCTCAGAGAAGATGGTCGTCAGCAACAACGAGACGCTTCCGAGAGTTCCGCGAGACAACCTTTCGGCGGACCAGGTATAGGGCCAAACATGGGACCGAGTGCATTCATGATGAACCAAGAAATGAATATGGATCCGCGAATGGCACAGCATACGGGCATGATACCCGGTGGCGCATACGGCACCAGTCGGATGCCACTTGGCATGGCTGATCCAACAACAGCAGATAAACGGCCCATGATGCATCCTGGTTTCGCAGCAATGGGAGGTGGTGGCAAGGGTGGCATGGGTCCCGCTGGCTTAGGGGCCGGCTTGGGTGCCAGCTTTGAAAACGACATGTTGTCTGAAATGGATGACACGGGGCTTGCCATGGGAAATCCATATATGCAATCTGGTGGCATGATGAACAAGAATGGCATGCGGCCCAACTTCATGTCGCATCGTGGGGCCAAAGCAGGGAGAAAATATAGCAATGGTGGCATGGGCATGGATATGGATCAGATGGCAGCCATGTACGCCAAAGCCATGGGAGGAGGGGGAGGAGGAGGCCGCGGAGGCATGATGATGGGTGGTGGTCGCAGTGGTGGAGGCAGGCGAGCACAGCTAGACTCGGAGTCTGATGATTTCGATCTTGGGCCGATGCGATCGGACAGGCGACAGCACGTTGGCCGTGATCGAGCCGGTAAGTACCATAATCATCATTCCAACCATGATATCCATGGTATACTGAAATCTTATTAGGACGTGGCAGCCG
>JAESFQ010000394.1_pt1 | contig 15851 bp, 8 predicted proteins | sample 9269431 | NCBI WGS metagenome assembly JAESFQ01 (sample SAMN14502588, study PRJNA617103) | algae metagenome | isolation source: Plectolyngbya sp. WJT66-NPBG17 and co-occurring heterotrophs from well... | place: USA: Mojave Desert, Joshua Tree National Park, California | collected 2006-08-06
AAAAGATGCACCCGGGCACATCTGCTGCGGGTGGAGGAAAGACAATGTCTGGAGAGAAGAGCCGGCCTGACCTCCCCTCGTGGGCGGCCGCCGACAGGTCACGTTACGAGGACCTCATCAAGGACCTCACCACCTCCATCGACATACTCTACGACCTCTCACGGAACCGAAGAGCCCAAAGGAGTAATGAGCATGATATCAGCCCAGGAAAAGCTGCACTGCATCCAAGCACCTCTACTCCCGTATTCTTGTCGCCCGACTACAACGCCTCTGACCTAACACTTGTCAATCCAGCCACCTTCCCGCTGAATGCATATGCCCCCAGATCTCATCTGCCACCCAAGCTGGACCCTTCAGATCTGATCCTACCTGACGAGGAACCTCCACCATACGAGAGCGTTGGGACCACCTCTGTCCGTGTCATCGCTCGCTTGCGGTCTCGCCACAGCTCCACGAACCCCTGGAAAACGGACGGCAGTAGGAACATAGAGACTTGCGTCCTGGTCGACTATGCATGCTACGATCCAGCATATCGTCTCACTCAAGTCTCTCCGTCCACGCAGCGCCTTGAGCACCTCCTGTCAATACTGACAAAGTTGTCCAACAACCAGTCTTTCCACGGCACTCTCAAGTGTCTTGGTTATTTCGAAGATCCAAAGCAGCCCCGTTTTGGCCTGGTCTACGAACTACCTACCTCAGTCTACTCGGGGCCAGCTGACTCTCATAAACCAGTCGAGGAGCTCAAGCCAGTCACGCTGCTCAGTGTGTTGCAGACGGGCTCAAAGTCTTTGCACAACTCCAACAGCGCCACACCACCACTGGAAGACCGCTTTCGTCTGGCCTTCACGCTTGCCTTGACCTTCAGCAAAATCCATGGCGACAACTTTCTTCACAAAGACGTCAACAGCACCAACATCATGGTCTTCAAGAAGAACAGGAGGCATTCTCTCAACAGCAGAGCGTTGCAATACTCACTGCGGTCACCCGCCATATGTTCCTTTGATCTCTTCTCCGACTTCGACCTTGAGGATGCTAAGCCGACGCCAACAATGAATATCTACCGGCATCCAGAGGATCCCAAATTTACTGGAAGCAAGGACCAAAAGTACAACGCCAACTTCGATCTCTATGGCTTGGGACTGGTACTGCTTGAGATAGGATTATGGCAGCCTCTGCTTGACCTCTGGAAGCCAAAGTACACCCTGAGTGACTTTAAGCAACGGATAGAAGATGTATACATTCGTAGACTTGCCTCCAAATGCGGAACAGCCTACATGCAGGTCGTGCGCGACTGTTTTTGGGCAGCCGATACAAAAGGCGATAATGCCATCGACGTCCCCCAGGTCTACACCCGCATTCTTACCAGACTGCAACGCTGCTGCATGCTGGATGAGTCGGAACCTGGCTTTGACTTGAGCGAACTGAGACCGGGTGCTACACCCTTGCAGCAAGCATCGCCGTTGAAGCGCAAGAGCGTGAGCCAGCCCCAAATCGCGACCGATACCCTGTCAAGTCCGTCATACAGGAGTGCAAAGCGATGGGCACTGGAAAAGGGTTCGCAAGCCCTGGAGAGAACCAAGTCTTTATCAAAGAAGTCGCCGGATCTATCTCTGACTCGCAACCCATCCCGGAGCTCACAACACTCTATTCGAAAGAGCATCTCAGAAAGTCTGCGCATGATGAGCCCCAAAGAAGAAGCATCAGAGATGGACTGGGAGCAGAGAGATCCTCTAGAAGAATCAGGCACTCTTGTCGCAACCCCTCCACACTCGCAAGACCCTAGCGACAACTCTTCTTTGTACAGAGAGCGCGTGGTAACCGCTGCGTCGACGATTCAGCGTGCATGGCGACAGTCACGCAACCCTCCCAACCGATGCACAACGCTACAAGACTACAAAAACAAAATCACCATCATCCAAAAGGCATGGCGTCAGACAAGACAGAAACGAAGTACCAGCACGGTTTCAGCCCTCGTCAGTGACGGACTCCGACACTGGCCGCAAGCCACTCTCGGCTACCCGACACCTGAGCCTGAGCTTCGGAGTAGGACTGTGGATTCAAGTGAAAGCTACGTTACCTCGTCAATACAAATCGAGACCGACATAGAACCTGTCTCTCGGCCAAAGCTCCGTCTTTTCCCTGTTAAATTCACACCCGAGATTGTGGATGAGTGGCACTCGTCTATGTTGCCCCGTCTTGAGCGTCTGATTGAACGCGCGCTCAAGGAGTCCGAAGAAACTGTCAGCATTGATCTTGTTGCTGTTGGGGAAGTCCTAGAAAAAGCCAAACCTACTGTCTTCATTACGTGTACTAGTGTTGCAAAGGTCAAGGTTATTCTCAATCGTCGCTTTCGCTACGATGAGAACGTGTATGATCTCAAAGTCCGGAGAGGCAAGATCAGGCGGTCAAAGATGAGCCGCTCATCGCGACGCACCAGGTATGTCATCTATCACAGTGATTGCGGTAGATCGCGAGCACGTTGTGGTTCCCACAAATTGAGGAAATCCTCTGCAAAATCCGCCAAGTATCTGCATATTGCCAGAAGCTGCTTGCATTTACGAGGCCATGAGAATGCTTACTAATATAAACAGGCCGCCCCATCGATCGATGATGAATACCGACTCTTACGGTGCCGACATGGCTGTGATGAACCCTTATCATCAGGAGCGTCCATTGTGTGGAGCTTCTATTGGTGCTTTCAACGGTGAACATCTGCCTCCAGTGTCTTACGGTGGAGTCATCTTGGTCGACGATGAACCATTGGGCATGAGCGTCCATCACCTACTCGACGCCCCCTCTGATGATGAAGATGACGTCGGCGACGAGCCCGATAGCCCCTATCCGAATGAAGTGATGCTATCTAGTGCAGCGAACAATCCCTGGCTGATGGGAATGGGCGCACAGCCCGATCTATATCTCGATTCGGATGAGCCTGCTGGAATGTGGGATCTTGAACTATCAGATGATGAGGACATGAAGAGTGAGGACGACGACGCTGATGTTGATTCATTCGATTTCTCCGACAGTGAGCTTGAGTCTGATGATGATTCTGCAGAAGGTATGTTGATCAGATACTTCATAAAAGTTCACACGCTAACTTCGTGTCAGATATGGCAGGATCTCTCGTCTCACATGCGACTATGGGCGACATTGATGGTATCCTTCCGGGCGAGGGCGAAGATATCAAGATCACACAACCAGCCATTGACGACGTAGACCCAGACTTTTTCCCAAACGAAGAAGATCGCGACGATGACCATCTCTCCTCGCACGAACTAGGCCACGTCCACGCTTCCTCTGGCATCCGCCGCTGGAGACGCGACGGCATTCTCCACGAAATCGACTGGGCGCTCCTCAAACTCAAAGAAACCCGCCTCCAACCATACAACATCTGTCAAGGGGGCCGCCGCTTCTGCATGGGCAACATGACACCCGAACAACGCGCCATAGCCTCCAAGCTCGAAAAGCCAGTCAACCGTCGCAACTACGCCCCCGAAGAAGACGAGTACCCCAACGGCGTGGCCCCTGCGTCCACCCTCGGCGGCATGTCCGTACACTGCTTCGGCCGCACAACGGGGCTCCAAGGCGGCATGATCAGCAGCGTCATGTCCGCCGTTCGCATCTACCACCGCAAATCCTTCTCGCGCTCCTGGCACGTCGCAGGCGGCTTCGGCACTGGCGGCGACAGCGGAGCCTGGGTCGTACAAAACGGCCAACACAAAGTCGTCGGCCATGTCCTTGCGTTTTGCCAAAAGAATAAAATCGCTTACATCTGCCCCATGGAGGTCCTCCTTGAAGATATCAAGCGCACACTAGGTGCCAAGCGCATCTACCTTCCTGGCTCTGTAGAGCAGACGCTATACAAGGCTAAGAAGGCCAGACATCATGACGTTGTCGAAGACTTGGGCTCGAGGGTGCAAGGCTTGGGTATTGTGGATTCTGCGGTTGATGTGAGGGAGAGCCTCGGGTCGGGCCCGCCAGCTAATCGCGGCTTGTGGGAGAGGTTGGAGAGGGGTGGGGATAACGATAGGGAGAATACACGATCGGTTATGAGGAGTAGTATCATGCGTGTTAACGAGGGGAGAGACGGGGGATTGGAAATGAGTGTCAAGTAAGGGATATATGATTAACGTCAGTCAGGCGTTTGAGGGGACGGTATGGGACGAGGAAATGGTATACCCTGTTTGCTTTGTTGATTTTTGTTTAAGCTGCAAATTTCATTGTTTTGCTCATCCTGATATTCATACAATCTCGACTTGATCCGAACAAAATGGCCTTTCCCCCATGCTCTATCTGAGCGGTAGAAGAACGTCAAGTCCAAACTCTTCCCCCAATATCTTTACACAAGCTCTCAACATCCTCCCCTTTCCCCACTCTCGCCCAATATTCCTCAATCTCAGCCGGATACCCCGTTTCATTAAGCGGTCTCGTCCATTCACTCGCCTTGCTCCGCGCTATCTCGCCCCAGTGAGCCATCCTCTCCGGACGCTTACCGTCTCGGTTCGAGGCGAAGTGTATGAGCAAAGACGCAGGACGGGCTAGTGACGGCTTCTCAGGATGGTCTGGATTAGGTGGGAAGCCGTTGAACCAGCGTTGGGGCACATAGGCAACGGCAGAGGAGAAGTAAGGCTGAGGGTCAAGGTTCGTTAGCTAGGGCCAGAAAAAGAGGAACAGAAGTCTAGAGAAAATGGAGCGGGAAAAGAGGGTCACTCACGCGTCTAATGGTCTCTTCCATGGCGCTCTGCTCACTGTACTTTAAGTTTACATCTGGATTGTACTCTTTCAGACTTAGCGCAGCGGCGAAGAGGCGTACAGCCCATTCATTCACTCTAATGAAAAAGACGCCGTTGTTGAGGCCATGTCTATCATTCGTCACCACCAGACTGACATTCTGCACCGGTGGTATGAAGACCTGCAACGGTACATTAGGGTTCATCAAGATAGTATCGCGGTCATGCCAAAAGAGCCACTCCAACCGTTCCGCAGCCGGTTTCGCGAGTTCAGCTCCAAGGATCGTGAGTAGGAAAGCGTGTTTGGACCAAAGACCAGGGAGCATGCGTTCGCGCAGTATAAACTCAGGGTACCCGTGCATGTCATTGTGGACCTGGTGCGAAGCGATGGCAGCTTCATAGACAGGGTCCTCTGGGCCAAATGACGCTGTTACTTTGCCAATTCGCGGAGACGACTGTGATGACGGCGAGGGTGCAGAGGATCCAGGTATGGATCCCAGCTGCGGAACATGGGTTGGCAGGATAGTACTTGCGACGGATGGTCTGGTCGAGACGAAGAAAATGATACCAAAGCCCAAAAGGAACAAGCCGGCGTATTTCCAAATCCGATTTGATGCTCTTGGAAGCGAATACCGAGTGCACGGCGATTCATTATCAACAGACCATTCGCTGGATATGGAACTGCGCCTGCTCTCGCTCATGGTGAGTGGCGGTTGATGGTGGCGCACGGGTTCAATGACTTGTGCCTAGGAGAGATGAGCGTCATATGGGACGAGCTGACTGCATCGGTGAAGAGCTGAGTACTACGCACAAACGACAGTAAATAAGAAAAGAAACAGGAGTAGTTGAGAAACAGGAGGACATTGACGTTGTTCGGCGATTTCGAGAGTTGGCGTGGTTGAGGGAACTTCCAAAGTTGCTCCTGCCAGGGCAGCGACGTGACGTGCCAATCGCGCCCGGTGGAGGGTTAGCCGTCTGCGGCTTAAGCTAGTTGCTTATGCTGCAGGAGGTGAAACGCGTACGTACCATAGTACGCCGAAACTCGCATCTGCAAGGCGTTTGCATCTATTGAGAGGCTTGAAGAGAGACATCGCGGTTTACGGGACAAGGATTTCTGGTAGTGGCGTGTCTGTAGCATTTACCAGGCTGTCGTGGTGGAGCGCCTAACAAGGAAGCTGAGCTGCCGATTGAGGGCCTAGGAAATCTGTAACAACACCGTTACAGAAAACGGCAAGCTGAGCGGTTCCAGGAGTATCATGCGAGGGATGTCAACTGCGCTGCGAGGCAATGTCTGACTGTACCTGCAGCAGTGCCGCGAATCCGCTAGGCCGCTAATGTTGCCTGATCTCGAGCACAGCCCTGGAGCAAGAAACCGTCCGAAACCTTCAACCTCACGACACGTCGACAATTCTGAGCCCGCCAGAGTGTAAACCTTTCAGATTCGTGTTATGCGTCTTTGTATTCTGAACATGGTTTCGCGGCTGCCGATAATGAGGTATGACCTTGAGAGCGCACGACCGGCTGGCCGTCTTTGATCAACACTTTCTTTACTTCTCATTCTGAGTCGTCGCATCAATCTGGCCTTCTCAACTTCAGGGGAACGATGCGAGAAACTCTAAAAACGAGATAGTAGATGGCACAGAACCTTGTAGAAATGTGGAACAGGTGGAAGACGTCGTAATGCATGCTACAACAGATTTGTAGTCATTGAATCTCCTGATGAAGAGAATTGAAAAGGGGAGTGGGCATCCAATGCTATCTCCGCTGGGTCGCAGCTGTTGAAGTGAAGGTCGACTCAGTCAACAAATATATGATGAGACTTCGACTGCGACATATCCAACGCGGAAAGCTGTCCGGCGCTTGGCTTGCCAAAAGTCATTTAGTGACTGCCATATTGACGTCGTCTTCAATCGGCGTCCGTCAGGTCTCGAATCTCCTCAACCTCGCCCAGTAAGGAAACCACAGCGTTCGAGGGGCACATAAGGTGTCAGTGCACAACTGTATAAGCTGAAGCGGCTTGTACACAGTGATGAGGCGCAACAGCTTTGCAATGCCGTGCTGTGACTAGATACAATCGACATGGAACCAAGGTAGAACAACGTGCTTGATCAATAGGGTTATTGCATGTTGAGGCGGAGTGGAAAGCCACAAGAATAGTGGCGGTTCAGCTAGCAAATGACTTGTTGCCGGGCAGGAGTAATTTCGAGAAGTAGCCGCCAGACGACACGTCTTGTCAGCATTTACGCAGACATCGTTCTTCAACCGGGTTTCGACCGTCTCAATCCTTCTGTCACAACCTCACCGAGCGGTCAAACTTGCATTTACATATGTATGAAGCTTTCATAGTGTAATGAACCGAGTATGTGCTTGGAAGGCCCACTTCGAGAGGTCTGGAAAGCTTCATATTGTGGACCTGGGATCTCCGTATACGGATGGTTGAGAGTTAGCGAGACTAAAGAGGAAGCGCTAGTGCGAAAGCAGGTGTGGCGCAGCCCCTGAAGTGGCCTGTTCGTTGGCGAACACAGCACTCGGGGGCACGAGCATCATGAACGGTGTGACAGGGCGCAACATCAGAGCATCCGCCTAGTTCTCCATTCGAAGGAGGATCGTTAGCATGTTGTCACTCAGGAGAAAGAAAGCGTAGAGCACACTCGTTCCACATGTAATCTTGGAAGTACGAGGCTATGCATTTGCTTCGCTATTTGCGACATAGGAGTACAATGTTCACAACCTTACTTCAGCTGCTCAATGAAATAGGCGAGATCGGCGCTTATTTTCAGGAAGCAGCCGGGCTGAACGTGCGCTCAGAACGCAGACGGGGCCTTTTCAAAAACCACGCTATTGGACACGCAATGACCACAGGCTCTAGAAATGAGCTTCGAATTAGGCCCAGAGGTCCAATTGGGCGGTATAAGCACAAACATCACTCTTTGGAACAGCACACTATTGTTAAGCTGACAGCCTATGTCGGGGTACCAAGCTTTCGGCGATGTGGAGAAACATCCGCCCAAACGGGTCACTTACTCCCCCTTCCGACCCGCTTCTTAGACCGTAGCATGCACAAAGTGCTGTTGAAGACTTGGTGAACAGATGTACGGTATAGCAGAACCAAACGAGTGTTGGATAGGCGACTCTTGTGCTACAGATCGAGTTCAACTTATCGACAAAGTCTTTTCTCTCAGCGCCCTTGCAATTCATGATGTGTCGGTCCAGATGGTAGTTATTACCACCGAAAGCTTATGCTTCGTATTCGTATGTACATTGGAGTTGAGGAACTCTCAAAGCGGTATGCTCATGCATTACGCACGTGTCGCGTTCTAGAGCTGAACACCCTCGGATTCATGATACCCATGTAGCAAGCGAGCGCCAGACTCTACCATCTCAGGAGCTCAGGGGCATGTCTCTCCAAGACCGAGCTGCGAGCTTGATGAGTATATATGGACGATCGAGTCTCCCCATTCTAAGTTCATCCACACCTCTTTCCTACACTCGTTTTTCCCTATAGTCTCTCACCCCAGTCATTCGCTATACACGAACATTTATAATTAATACCTAATTCCAAAAACACCTACCATCACAATGAAGTACGCACTCATCTTCGTTGCCACTGCGGCTGCCAATGAAGCCTACGGCGGATACGGTGCCCACGTCGAGTCCAGCTCCGTCGTCAAGCCGAGCACCTCCTCCAAGCCCGCTGGATACACCACCATCGTTCCAGGCTACGGCAAGGAGCCGGTCACCGTGACCACTCAGCACCAGCCGTATCCCACTTGTGTTTCTCCTGCCTATGGTGGTAAGGATTGCGCTAAGTGGGAGGAGGATGCCTATGTGTCCACCGTGATCAAGGACTACGACAACAACTACGCTACGATCACCAAGACTGCGCAGCCCGTGGTTGTCTACCATACCAAGAAGACCATCACCCACTCTGCTACCGCAACAGGTGGCTACGCTGCGCCCACCGGCTATGCCAACAAGAACGGCACCGATGGCTGCTGGTACGAGCTGTACGAGAAGATCGAGGAGGTGCCATACAACCAACTTGGTCCCCACGCACTTCCCGGATACCCCGGATCCGGCCTCTACAAGGGCGGCGAGACGAAGCAGCCCGTTCACGTCAAGGAGTACAAGGGCGGAAAGTGGACTGAGTATGAACAGGAGCACTCCTACGATTCTCCCAAGCCTGAGGTCACCACCTACGAGAAGCCCGGTGTCTACACTGTCCCCAGCAAGGATGTCACCATTGACCATCCTGTCACCTACCCCGCTGAGGCTACCAAGACTGCGAAGGCTGGCGAGACTTGCACCTACGGAGGCCAGTACATCGAGGCCAAGCAGACCGGTTACATCACTGCCGCTTACGGTGCCTACGAGACCAAGGTCAACGGCGACAAGACTGTCACGGAGACGGTGATCAAGCACACCACAATCTATGCTTCCACCACTGGCAACTACGAGGTTGCGAAGCCTACCACCACCGTGTACGACCACGACACTGAGGTCGCATACCCAACCGCTCAGCACTACGAGCCCGGTGTCTACCACCACGAGGCCAAGACTGTCACCGTCACCAAGCCTGGACAAGCTTACACTTGCGAGTACGAGCAGACCAAGAAGTACGAGGCTACTTATACCCCCAAGAAGCCCACCGATCATGAGGCATACCCTACCTCTGCCCCAGTCCATGACAACTCTTACGGTTATGACAAGCCATCTGCCACCCCCTACAAGCCTACCGAGGGTGAGAAGTACCCCTCTTACCCTGCCGGCCCTAAGGAGGGTTACCCATCCTCAGTTCAGGAGTCTTACCCGGCTTCCACTCCTGTCGCTGTCTACTCCAAGCCATCCTACAACGGCGGAAACGACTATGGTTACCACGGAAACTCGAGCATGACTGTCTCGTCTAAGGAGTACCCGCACGCTGAGTCAACACCTGCCTACGGCACTGATTCCTACCCTGAGTCCACTCCTGCCCACGGCACTGACTCCTACCCTGAGTCAACTCCTGCTTACGGCACTGATTCCTACCCGGTGGCCAGCTCTACTCCTTGCGAGAGCAGCAGTGCTTACGTTACACACGCCACGTCCGCTGCCTACGGTGCTTACACCCCCGTTGCTGTCCACTCTAAGCCATCGTACAATGGAGACAATGCCTACGGCGAGAACGTCAAGTCGACTCTCTCCACCATCTCGACCAAGGCTTACCCTGAGTCCACCCCGGTAGAGCACTACCCTGCGAGCGCCAGCTCCACCCCATGCGAGAGCAGCACCTCGTCCGTCTACTACAACAACGCGTACAGCCAGGCTACCCCTTACCCAGCCAAGTCTTCTGCCTACAACACCGAGGCATACGGCCAGCCTTCGTCCACCCCCGTCTACGACAACACCCACTACCCCGCTGACGCCACCTCTACTCCTTGCGAGAGCGACAAGCCTTCCGCTACTCCTGTGGCCTACCAGTCTGCCCCTGCTGCGAACTACGGCTACACCAAGCGTAGCGGCATGAACCAGCGCCGCAACATGGTTGCTGCTCAGTAGAAACATGCTTTTCCCCTGTAATCTTTCGTTGTGTATTGGATGTATCGAGATGTAGTTGGAGGAGGATGACCTAGTTAGTAGATGCGTACGTAGGAATCAATGACAAGTCTTGCGTCACTTTATGTGGAATCTGGTGTATGCGCTGAAGGTGATGTTTGCGTGTCTGTGGTAAAAAGGCGGGGTCTCATGAAGCTTTGGCATCTGCTAGTCGCCCGTTTTCCTCAAGAACACAATGGAAAGGTTCAAACCGGCTATTGACTGGAAAGTTCGGAAGCCAGACAATACATAGCGAGCGAATGTTGCACTCGCATGAAGTGGAGGCACCTAGCGAAGCGTAGTGGAACGCAGGGTGGAGCAAAGGTGGGGTTCAATTTTGACGACAATACGGTAAACAGTTCAATATTCGCTTCGACATGCCGTCGGCAAGCCAAGACAGTAGGATATACTTTTTTTTCTGTATACGATATATACAGTTAAATTTGATGGTTTTCCATCAAGCATTCTTGGTCCAACGGTAGGATAATTGCCTTCCAAGCAATTGGCCCGGGTTCGAGTACGTTCTATTCCACTCTCATCATCTGCAACACATAACTAACAATCAACAGCTCCCGGAGGATGCATACGTCCTTCTCTCGATTGCGCAGTTGACTACTTTTTTTGCGTTTGTCAAGTTCTCTTCAGCTTTGGTGATTAACGTGCCCACACCATTCCAATTTTTTTGGTTCTTCATCGCATGGCTTACAATCTCTTGACACGTTTTGTTATGTAATTTAATGCCCAACCACCTATTCACGCATTCTTTCGGTGCTTCTCGTTACGCCTCTAGCTGGCTATCTCCAAAGATGTATCCGCTCCAGGCCTGCGGCCTGGAACAGGCGGAAATGGTGGACGCGATACCACAGTGCGGGGTGCTGCTTTCCAGGCTTGTTATCAAGCACCTCGCTTCTAACTAATGTCTGATTAGGCAGCGACACAAGCCATTGAAGCGGACCGACGTAACGGAACTTTCTTGGTAATCGAGAGCTTGTTTTTGACAGCAGCCACGCATGATCATTTCAGCTCGCAAACTAGTCTGATAACACGGACGGGACGTCAAGGAGGACTCGCGCAGGACTCTGCAGAACTCTACAGGACTTTGCAGCTTGCAGTGCAACATTGCGTAACATTTATTGGCAGTCTCGCTCTACTCCGACGTTACTGATGTGCGGGATGGTGAAGTACGAAATGACGCTTGAATCGCACACACAGGCGTCAACGCGCGCGAAGTGACCATTCTGACGGAGACAAGTATTCGCACCCCTCAAAACCGGTGACCCCAAAATCGCCGTTCCACGGCACATCGTCTACACTGATTGGCTTGCGTTAGCCCTATATCGCAATCGGAGCCTCTGATGGTCTGGCTCGTCGGTTAGATGCGTTGGCTTTGCAGTGCGCTGCGGGGCTCTTGACGCTTGCTCCGAAGTGGGGAGACGGTGAGCTTACCTGAGGAACATGGCGAACGGAAGGCCCCGCCGGAATTCTGGAGCGTCTGATTGGATGAAACGCTGCAAGATTGCAACAAGTCACCGACATCTTGATTAAGCTGCGATATGCGCCAAGTATGTGCTGAGGACACACCTCAATGAAATGACAAGCATGTTTTGCGGCGCAAGTGTTATAAATTGTGCTGACGGCCTGACCTTTGAGCCGCACATCTATCCTCTGCAGTCATCCTTGGTCACTTTCGTCTGCAATAAGCTGCTACTCTTATACGCATAGACGAAGAGCACTCTGCACGCATCCCAACCTCCCGTTGGACATTCTCGTACGGCCAACAATATGTCATCTCGCGACCAACCCATGCCGCCACCAATCCGAACAAACACTGTCGATTCACAAAAGTCACAGTCGTCGTCGGGTCAAACATCCCCACCCTATTCCCCAGCATCGCCAACGGCCCGCGCAGCAACTTCACCAACCGAGGCGTCATTCTTCGGTGCCATTTCAGCACGCATCCGTGGTCGCTCACGAAGTCGCTCTCGTGGAGGCACGCCTCGCAAACGCTCCAAGTCACCCATGGTCATGCCGCCCGAGCAAGCGCCTTACGCACAAAGGCATACTCCCACTGCAAGTCCTATCAGTCCATCACGACCAGCCGCAGTACCGGTACAAGGTGGTAGACCTAGCATACTGGATGCGGGCCGGCGAAGTACAAGCGGAAGCGATCCGTGGAGGGGACGGCATTCGAACGACTGGCTGTTCAATGGGTACTCGCTGACGGCTTCGGCAAAAGAGCTGGTCCAACGACGGAAGTAACCAATATGGATAATTGAAAGTACTGTTGGCTGTAGTACACTTGTTGACGAGTGTCTGGCCGCGGTTTGACGAACCTAACGACGAACGATAATGAGACGATTGAACGAGTCTGTTGCAAGATTACCGCATTTACTGCAGAGACAAGGCGGGCTTTTGAGCTGGCATCGAGGTTGTTATTGCGATCGTCCTTCGCAAACTTTCTGTCGTTACTTGATTGTACAATAGCTTTTAAAAAAAATACAAATTTGCATTACCGGATCGAAGACCTCGTGTCGCATGTCGGGGTACTATGTTTGACAGGTTCGTGTGCTCACCACAGTAGCCCGAATTCACATTGAAGTATCAAACAGTATTGCTGAATTGAGTCAGCAAAGATCATTTCTTATGTCTGAAGTCGGAGAGGTATCGGAGTTGATTTGCACAGCCCCTTTACATAATCAGCCCTACTGACTCGCGGCGTTTGCTCTGGGTCCGCACTTGCAATGTACCAGGTGCCAAACCGAACTCACCGCTCTAGGGAGTACCTTCATGTCTTCTTGTGCTCTGTGCTTTTGCGATGCTCCCGACAACACGCGATGATGATCTCGACAATCAATACGCCTTACCTGGATTCCCTGCTTGCCATGTCCTATCATCGGAGTAACAACATGATATCCTAGGTCGCCTAAGCTGCTGCGTCGAATCCCGAACTATGACCCACCACCCCTCAATCACGCCGCCGTGAGGTCGACCATCCTTCGGTATAAGAAGACGCATTCCGAATCCGGGGAAGCAACGTTCGTCACACCGCATCGGCTTGTCCTCCAGGGCTGGCACAGAACGAGCACATATTTAATACTCAATAGCGATCCATTTCGTGTCGTCGACCCTACCTACGCTGAACTTCGTCCATCCTCGTACCATCATGAAGCACGAACGCGCAACGCTTCCGACACCTAACTCGTCTGACTCCTTCTGGCACAGCGAGCCGAATGAATTCCTACTTGGTCATTGCACGACAGCTGAGTTGCCTGCCGAGGCTGACATTGTTATCGTGGGATCTGGTATAACGGGTGCAAGTGTAGCCAGGTATCTGTCAGAGGATGAAAGGGCTACCGGCAAGAGTGTCGTTCTGCTCGAGGCTAGAGAGGCATGTTGGGGCGCTACAGGAAGGGTGAGTCGACCGCGTCCATTCCTTACACTCAACACGGTCCAATGAAACCTTTGGTGCACACCTACTAACGAATGCGCAAACAGAATGGTGGACACTGCCAACCCCTCCTCTTCGACCGAAGCAGCGACGTAGCTGAATTTGAACTCAAGAACGTCGCCGCAGTGCGTTCCTACATCCAGGACAACGGCGTGCCATGCGAGTGGCGCGATGTAACCGGCTGCCGCACATTCTGGACCGAGGATGCAATGAAGGAGGCTGAGAAAGAGATTGATCATCTCAGGGAGATATCACCCGAGATCGCACGCCACATCACTGTCATAAAGGACATGGAGGAATTGAAGAAGCATCGTGTCGCGCCCGGCTGTGTTGGAGCGACACTAAGTGAAGGAGCTGCGAGTTTATGGCCATACAAGCTAGTCACATTCGTTCTCGAGAATCTCGTCAAGACTGGTCGGCTCAACCTGCAGACCAAGACTCCCGTCACCGAGATTACCTCATCAGATGGCACGCACACCCTCCACACACCCCGTGGCACCATCAGCAGCAAGACTGTCATTCTGGCAACGAACGGCTACACATCGGCTATACTGCCTCACTTCGCCGATCTCATTGTGCCTTGTCGTGGAGAGATGTCAGCCCTATTCCCACCGGCGGGATCGACTCTTTTACCAGACTCGTATGGCATGGTTGGAGCTCTAGGCCAGCCAGAAAACAATGATGACTACCTTATCCAGCGCCCATTTGAGGGCGTCCCAAACCCGGCTGGACACCTGATGTTCGGTGGCGGCCGCGGAGCTGGAGAGTTTCCCAGCATAGGCATCTCGGATGACAGTGTGATTGATGAAGGCTCCGCTGCATACCTCCGCGGTGCGCTGTTGAAGGTTTTGGAGTTGGATGGGCAGACTGAAGGTCTAGACGAACTCAAAGCCGCGGCACAATGGACGGGTATTATGGGCTACTCTCGTGATGACCATCCGTGGGTAGGTAAGGTGCCCGATAGAGACGGCTTATGGCTGGCCGGTGGATATACAGGACATGGCATGCCGAACGGTACACTGTGCGGGAAGGCGATCGTCGAGATGGTACTCGGTGAAAACGACGGTAAAGATCTGACTGTGCTTCATCAGGAGATGGTTCAAAGGGGTGACATTCCTGAGAACTACATTCTGACCAAGGAGAGGATTGACCGGGCAAGGCAAATGCTCACAGTACAGCAACAGGATGCACAGGGCGTCCATATGACTGGTGTTGTGTAGATCTCAATGACAAAACTGTTAGCTCTCTTGTCATTGACTTTAGTTGCATTGCAAGTCTTGGGCTTGTTCCTCTCATGACGTTGTGTCATACATGAAAAATAATGCTACCGGCCGTGGAGTCAGCCTTCTAGTCTTGTAGCTCGAGGTTCGCATATTCGAATCAATCGGCGCGCGGACATAAGCGTCTAAGGCGTTACTCCGCTTCCAAGGTTTCCCCACTGGGGTACCAAGCCCGATTGATCATCAACGCCCTAGGTGCTTTTCAAGATCACGCTCCCACGAGGCCTTACTCATTGAGGCATATATCAGAATACTATGTAAGACTGGAATACATTTAAGATGGCATCCATCCCACTGACGATTTTTCGAATCAGCCACTGCCACTACTGACGCGATCACCAACTCCATAATTCAATATGCCGGCGAATCCTCTCCCTTCAAAGATCGGTGTCGTAATCTTCCCCGGATTTCAATTACTCGACTGGGCCGGTCCTCTGGACGCCTTCCATCTCCTGTCTAACAGCCACACTCTCACCCTCTGCACCATTGCCGCAACAATGGATCCGGTGCCAACCCAGAACTTTGTGCAAGACAAACAAGGGTCCCAGTTCTCGCAGACCCTGGTCCCAACTCACACGTTTGACAATGCCCCGGATGATCTGGAGGTGCTGCTCCTACCGGGGGGTCTAGGCGCAAGGGATCCAGAGAGCGACAAGTGGATGAAGCCACAAGTCGAGTATCTGAAGAAACTGGATTTGAGCGGAAACGGAAGCATCAAGTGGGTTCTGACCGTCTGTACGGGCAGTGAGATCCTAGCCAGGACTGGCTTGTTAGACGGCAGGAAGGCTACGACGAATAAGCGCGCTTTCAATGATGTAT